>JACCDN010495432.1_pt1 | contig 60362 bp, 55 predicted proteins | sample 7441691 | NCBI WGS metagenome assembly JACCDN01 (sample SAMN15323439, study PRJNA562643) | freshwater metagenome | isolation source: river surface water | place: USA:Blue River Watershed | collected 2017-08-16 | reverse complement strand
CCACATCGCAGGCGACCACGTTCCAATCACCGCGCGCCCAGGTCACTGTTCTCGTGACAACAGCAGAATTAGAGCCAAAGAAGACTGCCCCAACCGCCAGAATAGCTGCCAAGGTTATACGTCGACGCCTTAGGTTCACAGATCTAAAGAAATAAACAACAAGTGCAACAACCGTGCCGGCGGCGGCCACCCCAGTCAACCCACCAGGCCATAACAACGTAGAAAAAGGCTGGTCGTAAAAGTAATTTGCGACAGCGGCAATCGGCCATGCAAAAAGCGATGCCATCCAGCAAAGTGCCTGCGCAATTAATGGAAAGGGAATCGCAAGAAGGCAGGCTAATAAGCCAAGAATTGTGATCGGCGCAACGAGAGGCTCGACTAAGAGGTTTGCAAACAGTGAGTAGGTGGATACGCCTTCTTGAATAAACAGCAGGACTGGCCAGCAAGCAATCTGCGCAGAAAACGACACCGCCATAGGAATCGAAAGCCAAGCGGGTAGTTGTTTAGATAGGAATTCTGAGACTTTAGGCGCAAGAACGAGAATGCCAACGGTTGCCGATACCGAAAGCGCAAACCCGAGGCTAGCTGAAAGTTTGGGGTCTGCGACCAGAAGTATGACGACGCATGCCCCAAGAGCGCTCAAGGCTGAATTTTGTCGACCAGCAGCAACTGCCCACAAAACAACCAGAGTCATGGTTGCAGATCGAAGAACACTTGGTTCCGGGCCAACCAGAAGCACGTAGCAGACCAAAGCGGCACTAGCCAGACCTGCACGAATCAAGCGGCTAATTGACAGCCTGTTGAGTGCAAGATAAACCAGAGCAATCACAATTGCACAATTAGCCCCAGACACAGCGGTCAAATGCGAAAGCCCGACAGTCTGCATGGCCATCTGAGTGGATTCAGAGAGTTTTAAATCATCTCCGATAGACAGCCCAGAGACTAGGGCTTGGGCATCGCCCGAAGCCCCGACATTTGTTTTCTCAAAGGCAGTTCGAATTGACTGAATAATCGGTAGAAATTCAACATCGGCAAGCGATGCATAAGGAATCTTGGGGAACCAAACCAATAGCGCCGCCCACAAGGCTAGGCCGATGCCCCAGACAATCAAAGAGTGACCTGCCCTTCGATTGCGGCAAACATTTTGTCGCCGATGCCAGCAACATTTTGCAGGTCAGTCTTGCTCTTGAAGCCGCCGTTGGCAGTTCGCCAATCAATGATTCGCTGCGCGAGAGTTGGCCCCACCCCCGGCAGCTGCTCAAGCTCGGCTTGCGAACCTCGGTTGAGACTAATTTGCGCTGATTGAGGAGTGCCTGATGACCTGACTCCCCCGATGCTTGATGTATTAGAGACAGCCCCACGTTTGAGAACAAATATCTGCTCGCCGTCGGTGAGAATTCTGGCCAGATTGATGCTTGATTCATCAGCTCTAGCTGTGAAGCCACCGGCCTGAATAATTGCATCGATTAACCGAGCACCTGACTCGACTGAATAGAGACCCGGATCGCGCACTTCGCCAACTAGGTGCACATAAACACTCGGCTCTTGAATTTGAGGTGCCGTGTTGCCGCTGGGTGTTGCACTGGCTTCAATTGAACTCGTCGATTCTTCTGGGCCAGATTGAAGAGCATCGCCTGAGGCGGCAGAGAATGCACTATTAATCAAAAACGCAGCCAGAGCGACCACGCCCAAAAGTGCCAGAGCCAGCTTCTTGTTGAAGGTTTTTGCGCCGGTCAGTATTGGCTTTATTGACGCGATGATTTGGCTCATCCAGCAAAACTAAAAAGCCCCGAACTCATTCGGGGCAAATTAGCTCAAACTGTGCAAAAACATACAGTTTTTGCGTCAACTTCTATTTTGTGGCGATGTTTACCAACTTTGGTGCACGCACAATAACGTTGGCGATTTCTTTGTCGCCGATAGCGCGTTTGATTGCTTCTGAAGACATAGCCATCTCACGAAGTTCGCCTTCAGAAATGTCGATTGGAACGTCAAACTTGTCGCGAACCTTGCCGTCAACCTGAGCAATTGCAACGGTTGAGCTCTCAACAAGCAAACTTGTATCTGCTTCTTGCAGGCCCGCTAGCGCGACACCAGGCTGGTGCCCGAGCAATGCCCACATATCTTCGGCAGTGTATGGCGCGAATAGCGAAAGTGCTTTAGCAACAACCTCGGCAGCTTCGCGCACAGCCGGATCAGCTGGACCAGCTGAACCGTCGATGCCCTTACGTAGTGCGTTGACGAGCTCCATTAGCTTTGCGACACCAACGTTGAATTTGAAACCTTCAATTGCAGCCGTGAAGTCACGCAAGAAAGTATGGGTTGCTTTGCGCAATTCTTTATTGCCTGAAGTGAAATCAACCATAGGCGCTGAAGAAACGTCATTTGCTGCACGCCAGGCACGAGCCAAGAATTTGGCCGAGCCACCCGGCGAAACATCTGCCCAGTCGATGTCATCTTCAGGAGGGCCAGCGAATGCCATGGTCAGACGAATTGCATCTACACCGTGCTCGTCAAGCTGCTCAGACAGACGCACTAGATTCCCGCGTGACTTCGACATTGCCGAGCCATCCATCAAAACCATTCCCTGGTTTAACAGTCTGGTAAATGGCTCTTCGAAATCAATGTGACCTAGGTCGTGCAGCACCTTTGTGAAGAAACGTGCGTAAAGCAGATGCAAAATTGCGTGGGTCACACCGCCGACATACTGGTCAACCGGGGCCCAATCGCGAGCTGCCTCTTTAGGGAAAGCTTCAGTGGTTGAGTTCGGTGACAAGTAGCGCAAGAAATACCATGACGAGTCAACGAAAGTATCCATTGTGTCGGTATCGCGCTTAGCCGGTTTAGCACAATTAGGGCAGGTGACATTCACCCAGTCGGCAGCACCGCCAAGTGGCGAGGTGCCCTTTGGCTTTAGATCTAGACCCTCGGCCGAAGGCAACTCAACCGGAAGCTGATTAGCCGGAACTGGCACTTCACCACAGTCATCGCAGTGGATGATCGGAATAGGAGTTCCCCAATAGCGCTGACGTGATATTAGCCAGTCACGCAAACGGAAGTTCTTAGTCTTCTTTCCCTTGCCAGACTTGGCTAAAAGCTCAACCGCTGCATCAATGGCCTCGGCTTTACGAAGCCCGTCTAGAGGGCCAGAGTTGACCATCACGCCGTCACCCGTAGTTGGAACGCCAGTGACCGCTGGATCGCTGCTTGAACCGTCTTCGGTGGCAACCTCAACAACCTGCTTAATTGGCAGACTCATTGCCTTAGCAAAATCAAAGTCGCGCTGATCATGAGCCGGAACGGCCATGATTGCACCGTGACCATAATCGGCTAGCACATAGTCAGAAACCCAAATCGCTAGACGCTCACCGTTAATTGGGTTGATAGCAAAACGGCCAGTGAAAACACCGGTCTTTGGGCGATCAGTGGCTAGACGCTCGATATCATTCGACTGTTTCACCATTTCTAGATAGGCGGCAAACTCAGCTTTGATTTCAGATCCTGAATCTTCAACTAGCTCGGCCGCCAAAGCGCTGTCAGCCGCAACAACCATAAAGGTAGCGCCGAAAAGCGTGTCAGGGCGGGTGGTGAAAACGGTAACTGGCTCGTTGCGCCCTTCGATTTCAAAATCAACGTCAGCACCGTAGGAACGGCCGATCCAGTTGCGCTGCATCGTCAAAACCTTATGAGGCCAGTTCCCCTCAAGGGTGTCTAGGTCATCAAGCAAGCGGTCGGCATAGTCGGTGACCTTGAAATACCACTGAGTCAGCGCCTTTTTAGTGACCAGGCTGTCGCATCGCTCGCAAAGACCCTGAACAACCTGCTCGTTTGCCAAAACAGTCTGGCAACTTGGGCACCAGTTGACATTTGAGTTCTTACGATATGCCAATCCCTTGTTATAGAACTCAAGGAACAGCCACTGGTTCCAGCGGTAATACATCGAATCTGAAGTGACCAGAACGCGATCCCAGTCAAATGAACACGCGTATCGACGCATTGATGCACGCTGTTGAGCAATGTTGTCGTAGGTCCAGCCACGAGGGTCTAGACCACGTTTGATAGCGGCATTTTCAGCTGGCAAGCCAAATGAATCCCAGCCGATTGGGTGCATGACGTTGAAGCCTTTTTGAACCCAATAGCGAGAGATGACATCACCGAGTGCATAAGCCTCGCCGTGACCCATGTGCAGGTCACCCGATGGGTAAGGAAACATGTCGAGGACATACTTCTTTGGTCTGGTGTCGCTTGGGTTTCCCGAGTCAAACGGCTTTAGGTCGTCCCATACCGGAAGCCACTTTTCTTGAATCGCACGAATGTCGTATTCGCGCTCTGCAGCGGCTGAATTATTTTGCTCGGTCATTCTGTAAAGGTTACCAATTAACGCCACGGCGATGCCACGCCGAGGGCATCCAGCAGGGCTTTTGCCTTCAATTCTGTCTCGGCCAATTCAGCTGCAGGTTCAGAATCGATGGTTATGCCACCGCCGATGCCGAGCGAGACATCGTGCCCTTCGTCTGTGCGTTGAAAAATCAGGGTTCGGATGATCATGCCGAATTCAGCTGAACCATCGGCACCCAGATAGCCGAGTGCGCCGGAATAAATTCCTCGCGGGCCACCCTCGAGGTCTTGAATTATTTCGATAGCCCTCGGTTTAGGTGCGCCAGTCATAGAGCCGCCCGGAAAACAGGCTCGAAGGGCATCGATTGCGTCTGATTCTTCTTTCAGCTGACTCTCAATAGTGCTGACTAGCTGATGAACGGTTGAGTAGCTTTCGATTTCGAAAAGCTTGGTCACAGTTACCGAATCGGCCTCTGAAACCACCGAGAAATCGTTGCGCATCAGGTCAACAATCATCAAGTTTTCGGAGCGCTCTTTAGAGTTGTTGAGCAATTCGATAGCGATTGCGTCATCGGCCTCGAAATCATGGCTTCGCGGTCTGGTGCCCTTGATTGGCTTGCTGCTGAGCAGGCCACTGCTTGACACTCGCAGAAACTGCTCTGGCGAGATTGAAACCACCGCTGTGTCGCCAAACTGCAGATAAGCGGCGTAAGGCGCGGCATGTGACTTTCTAAGCTTCAAATAAACCGAAAGCGGGTCAAGATTCGTCTTGGTTTGCAGTTGATTGGTCAAGCAGAGTTGATAAACATCACCGGCTGCAATCGATCTCTGTGCCGACTCGATCAGACTCAAATAGCTCTGCGGGGTGTGCCTAAGTGTCGCCTCTTCAGTTGCGCCCAAATTCTTATCGGTGCGCACTAAATACTGCGCAACCTGGCCACCAGCTAATCCAAGTCTCAGTAGGCCAGCGTGATGCCATTGCTCAAATTCATTCTCATTTTCAAAAGCGCCTAAGAAATACATGTGTCGGTTTTTGTGATCGAACACCATTGCTCGGTCGACAGCCAAGAACCGGTAACAACCTTCGAATTCAACAAATCCAACTAGGCCTGGACGCCAATCGAATGGAAGATCGAGTTGCGAGCCAATGTCGCCCGAAATAGTTAACTCGTTTTGCAAATTCGCTAGATCATCACCGAAATGAACCTGACCGCCCGAACCAATGACACTAAACGCCTGTGTCGGATGATTCTCGCGATCGAGCCAAAAGGAATTTTCGTTGCCTTCGTGCAGCAGAATGAAGGCATCGGCCGGATGCACCCAACCGCGCAGGGTTGCTGAAAATAACTGCAATTAGCAACCTTTCGTGTCCGCGCCAGATGACTGGGATTTTGAGCCCGCTCTTAAGCCGTAATCTATAGATTAGACCGACCATGAAAGGAAGAAAAATGCCTGAATTTGGCGAGTTCTTCTGCTTTGAAGATGGTCAATTGCTTTCACGCATCGGCGACGCCGGCGCCGAGGTAAAACTAGCGGTTGCCGATTCGTGGCTTGTAGAAGAAGGCAAAGTCCGAGACATAGATGCCCACTTTGATCGTTTTGCTCGCTGGGTTGCTGAAATCGACAAAGAGTCAGCCGCGCAGATCCCTCTATTCCTAGAAGCTGTGCGCGACGCAATTCCACTACAAGGGTCTTGGTTTCCGCGCATTGAACTTCACTCCGAAGCACTGTCTGGTTCACGACTTTATTTGAGACTGCGTGAGGCCCCTGCACTGCACACAACCGCGATCTTGTGGACCTACCCAGAAGTCGACCCACGAGCAAACCCACGGATAAAGGGCCCTGACCTAAGCCTCGGCATGCAGATGCGGCGCGCAGCGCAAATGCACGGTGCCGACGAGGCGGTAATCCTTGATTCGGAAGGTTTCGTTGCCGAAGGTGCGCTCAGCTCATTGGTCTGGTGGCGCGATGGCATTCTTTGCTCTAGCAGTTATGACATTGCCTGGCTCGATAGCATTACCCGTCAAAAAATTTTTGCTATTGCCGATTCGATGGGAATTGAGACTCACTTGGAGAGCGTTCGCCCCGAGCAGCTTAAGGGTCTCGAAATTTGGTCCTTGAGTTCCCTCCAAGGTATCCGATTGGTCTCCGAATGGGTAGGTCTTGAGGCACCGGTTGGCCAAGCAAAACACTTTGATTCTTTCGCTAAACGCCTGCGACTTTTAGCTGGGGCAATTCGCTAATTACTTGGCATCGAGCTGCCAACAATTCATCGTGCGTTATTAGCAATAAGCCCATACCCCTGCTTTCTGAGATAGAAAAAATGTCGTCAAGAAGAATGTCGGCTGTTTTGCGATCAAGGTTCGAGGTGGGCTCATCGAGAATTACGAACTCAAACTCCTTCAAAATCAATCTTGCGAGTCCGACTCGCTGTGCCTCTCCGGCAGAAATCAACTGCCCCCGCTCACCTAGTTGCGTATCAAGCCCAGCTCTAGTGCGAAAAGTTTCAGCTAGTCTCGCAATCTCAAGTGCATTCCAGAGCTGATCGTCACTGGCGTCGGGTGCGGCAATTTTCAAATTTTCGCGCAAAGTGCCCATGAAAACACTCACTGACTGCTCTAAATACCCGATCTTTGACCTAATCGAATCGCCTACGTAGGCAGCGGCAGGTTTGCCGTTGATCAGATACTCGCCCTGGTTAGAATTCAAAAAACCAAGAAGCAAATATGCAATAGATGTCTTGCCTGAACCGGATCGACCACGCAAAGCAGCGGTTTGCCCCTTCTTCAGATGTAAATCGAATCCCTGTATAACATTCGTGGCGCCGTCGTAGGAGACTGCAACTTTGCGAAGCTCGAGTTCGGCAATTCGCCCGAGCTCAATCTTGGATGTATCTTCGTGTTCAGTTTTTGCATTGCCACTCGACAGCAATTCTTCTAATCGCCTGCCGCTCGCCCTCACCCTCTGACGCACTTGAAAAAGCGCTGAGTTGGCTTGAATGGTCTCAAACACAGCTATCGGCATGAGCCCCAGCACAGCCACGGATACCGGTGCGAGGGATTCGAACGCAAGTGCTTCAGATGCAAACACGAGCGCCAGAAATACTGAAACGCTTGAAACAAGGTTTATAAGTGCGCTTGAGGTGGCAGCAGCATAAGTTATTCGCCGCTCGGCCCGATTTAGACTGTGTGACAATTTTGCGGCTTGAGCTAGAGAATCGCCCAACCAGTCGAATGCGGCCAAAACTGCAAAATTCTCTGTTGTGGAAACATTGAGTGCAGACAACTCGGCACGCAAATCGGTGATGTTCTTGCTTGCGGTGGCTGAAATCCTCGCACTGAGGGGCAAGATAAGAAAGAGTGCAAGACAGGTAAGCGCTAGCAGTGAGAATCCAGCTTTCGGTGCTAGCCAGAAGCTGATTGCTATGCCTACCAAGGCCGTTGCAACTACTTGGACTGCCGGACCCACAATACGAATAGTCCGATTCAGTTGTTCTTCGACATCAGAAACAACACTAGAAACAAACCCACCGTGAGAGATGTCACCGAGTTCACCTGGTGCCTTTGGTATCAGCGCGGCGAACAGTCTTGGCCTAAGTTGGCTTGCCATTGAAAACGCAGTCGAGTGAAGCGTGATTCGTTCTGCGTATCTAAAACCGGAACGGCCAAGGGCAAAGGCCCTAACGCCCACGACTGCGACCATCAAATACATAATTGGCGGATGCTCAGCAGCACGGGATATCAGCCATGCAGAAGTTGCTAAAAGCAATAGTGCTGAAATTCCTTGCAGCGCAGTCGAAATGTATCCCCATTTAGCCATTTGAGACCTCAACAATGCGGTCTGCACTCTCAATCAGCTGGCTCTGATGAGAAATTGCAAGAACAAAGTATCCCTGGTCAACAAAGTGCCTTAGTGATTGGCAAACCTTCTCAGCGCGCTTTTGGTCCAAAGATGAAATGGGTTCATCGAGGAATATTTTCCTTACACCGGGTTGCTGAGCTCGATAAAAGCACCTTGCCAGTGCGAGACGTTGGGCTTGGCCACCAGAAATTCGAGCACCTGCTTCACCAACGTCTAAGCCAAGATCCAGGTCGTCTAGAGCTGCATATTCAAGTGCCGTCTTAAGTCGATTGACATCAGCGACGCCTGGTCCCGTTATGTTTTGCTGCACGGTTCCAGCAAAGAGTGCCGGGGTCTGTGGGCACCATGAAATTTGCCCGAGAAGAGCCTTGTCGGTGAGATCGATTTGTGAATTCATCAAAGTCGTTTTTCCAGATCCCGACGGTCCGGTAATGACAACAAATTCGGGCTTGTCGCCTTGAGCCTCAGGGTGAATTGCGGTTTTGCTAATTGACCGATTGTCAGCTTCTTCAATGATGTTCAGAATCGATTCAGACGCCGCAACACCTTCACTAGCAGCGTGAAATTGTGCACCGATCATGCGAATGGGCAAATAAGCCTCCGGTGCGAGCAATAAAACAAATAGCCCAACAAAGAGCGAGAGCTCGGCTTCAACTAGCCTCAATCCAATTGACACGGCAATAATCGCGACCGACAGCGATGCGAGCAGCTCAAGGGCAAAACCCGAAAGGAAAGAAATTCTTAGCACTTTCATTGTTCTTGTTTTTAGCTGTTCACTTGTTTCATAAAGCAACGAGACTTGGGCTTTAGCTCTATTGAAGACACGCAAAGTTGTTATCCCACGAAGTGCATCCAAAAAGTGCTGGCTCAACTTTAAGAGTGCGTCCAACTGACTTTCCTGTGCCTTTCTCGTGGCCCATCCAATAAGGACCATAAAGAGAGGAATTAGAGGCAAAGTGATTACAAGCACAGCTGCGCTTGAAGCGTCTTGGCTCCAAATTACCGCGATGAATACTGGCGTAATTACTGCGGTGTAAATAAGCTGTGGCAGATATTTTGAAAAATAGACATCGAGCGAGTCAAGACCCGTGGTTGAAAGGACATTCAGCGAGGCTGAACTTTGCCTAGACAGCCACTCAACACCTAGTTTCGCGAGTGCCTTATTGAATTTTGCCCTAAGTTCGAGCTTGACTCTGGCTGCAGAAAAATGCGCGACCAGGTCTTGTGCGAAAACTACTGCGGCACGAAGGCCACCTGCGCATAGGGCAATTATCAAATTGTTCCAGAGGTTTTCAATTGACTCTCGACCAACGAAAAGCTGTGAAACAACATAGGCAACTTGCCAAGAGAAAACTATTGTGGCGAAAGAGGCCAGAGTCGCAAATGCGACCACGCTGGCGATAAACCAGCGGGCCGCTTTTGCTTCAGCCAGGAGTCTGGGGTCGAGCGGTTTAATTTAGCTACGACCTTTCGGTAATTAGTGTGAAGTCGCAGGAATCGACTTGCGAGTAATGCGGTTTCTGAATACCCAATAGGTCCACCCTTGGTAAAGCAAAACCAATGGAATCATAATCACGGCTACCCAGGTCATCACGCCCAATGTGTAGTCACTTGATCGAGCGTTATCAATAGTCAGGCTGAATGATGGGTCGATTGATGACGAAAATACATTAGGGAACAGCGCCGCGAAGAGGCTGCCAACCGCGGTGACAATCGTCACAACAAGAAGCGTGAAAGAAATACCTTCGCGTTTGAATGCATTCGCAAAAAGTGCTCCGATTAGTGAAACTGCTGCGATTGCTGACAGCACGAAACCTAGAACGCTGAAGTGTGCAGCTAGAGTCCAGACCAAAAAACCCGCGGCCAGAACAGTGGCAATTATTCCGACTTTGCTGGCCAAATTTCTGGCACGCTGTTGAATTTCACCATCGGTCTTTAGTGAGATAAAAACCAAACCGTGAGTCCAGAACAGCGTTAGTGTGACAAGACCTCCGAGTAGTCCATAAGGATTCAGGAGAGTGAAAATAGTTCCGACATATATGTGCTGCTCGTTCAAGGGAACACCCTGAACAATGTTGGCGAATGCCACGCCCCAAAGTAGGGCCGGAACGGCTGAACCGATCACAATCATCCAGTCGAAGGCAGCCTTCCACTTCACCTCGTCGGCGCCGATAGTTTTTCCTTTGCCTCGATATTCAAAGGCCACACCCCTGGAAATAAGTGCCAGCAGAATAATCAGCAGCGGCAGGTAGAAGCCGCTAAACAGCGACGCATACCACTCAGGGAATGCAGCAAATAGAGCTGCACCGGCCACAATTACCCAGGTTTCATTTAGATCCCATACAGGGCCGATTGTGTTAATTAGTACGCGTCGATCAGTGTCATCCTTGCCCAAGAATGGAAGAGACATACCCACGCCGAAGTCAAATCCATCGAGCACGAAATATCCAATGAATAGAAAACCGACAATTAGGAACCAGATTTCGTTTAGTTGCATTTTCTTCTCTTCTCTGGCCTAGTAGGCGACAGTCAATTTTTCAGGTTCATCTTGAGATACAAGTTCTTCTACTGGACCTGCCTGAGCGGCAGCGAGCAGCAAGCGAATTTCGACGACCGCGAGAACTGCATAGATTGCGGTGAACGCGATTAGCGAAATGAGAACATCAACGCCATTGATTCCAGGCGAGACTCCATCTGCGGTTTTCATCAACTTGAATACGAGCCAAGGCTGACGACCCATTTCGGTAAACATCCATCCGATTGAAGTTGCCAAAACCGGGAGCGGCGAAGCCCAAATTGCTACATTCCAGGACCAATCCTGAACCTTTAGGTTCGGCTTTCTGGTCAACCACAGCCCGACTACAGCAATCAGCATTGATAGCAGTCCTAGGCCAATCATCCAGCGGAATGCCCAATAGGTGATCCAGATAACTGGCATGTAGTCACCGGGGCCGTAAGCGGCGACATACTGAGCCTGAAGATCGTTAAGGCCTTCAACCTCACCATTCAAATCATGTGTAGATAGGAAAGAAAGAAGGTGCTCGATACGAATTGAGAAAAGTTCACTCTTGCCGTCTGGCGTTCCCCAGGTAAAGAGCGAAAAGCTTGCAGGAGCAGATGTGTTGTAAAGAGCCTCTGCAGCAGCCATTTTCATAGGCTGGGTTTGAACCATCGCCAAACCAAGGCCATCGCCTGAAAGAACGGTTCCGACGCCACCAACGAGCACGCTCCACAAACCAAGTCGAAGTGATGACCTCATGGTTGCTGCGAATTGATTGCGCTTGAGGTGATAGGCGGATACTCCCACAATTACCGATCCGGCAAACATGATTGAAGCTGTCACTGTGTGCGGAAACTGATTCAAAGCGACAATGTTGGTCAATACAGCACCGATGTCAGTGAGTTCGGCGCGGTTTTTTGCCTCGTTGATTTCAAATCCGACCGGGTTCTGCATAAATGCATTAGCTGCAAGGATGAAATATGCAGACAGCAGAACACCAAGAGCGGTAATCCAAATGGTTGCTAAGTGGACGCCCTTTGATAGGCGACCCCAGCCAAAAATCCAAAGTCCAATAAATGTCGCCTCAAAGAAGAAGGCAAGCAAGCCTTCCATTGCCAAAGGGGCGCCAAAAATGTCTCCTACAAAGCGCGAATAGTCAGACCAGTTCATTCCAAATTGGAATTCCTGAACAATTCCGGTCACGACACCCATGGCGAAGTTGATTAGAAAAATCTTTCCGAAGAGTTTCGTGAGCTTGAGCCACTTATCGTCGTTTGTGCGAACCCAGGCCGTTTGCATTAGCGCAACCAGTAGCACCATTCCGATAGTTAAAGGCACAAACAAAAAGTGATAAACGGTAGTTAGACCGAACTGCCAACGCGATAAATCCAAAGCGCTGAGTTCGCCTGCCAAAACCGGAAGGGCCGAATTCATGAACTTACTCTTTCTAGATGTTTTTTCTAATTCATCCAATTCAGGTTTACTCCTACCTGAGGCCGAGTGCAAATCAGGCACGCCTTGACGTTCGAAATTTATTCCCGTTTTCTTTATCTTTTTTGCAACAATTTGTGACAGTTTGTTTTACGTTTTTCGTGAAAAGATTTAGACCGTGAACGAAATCATTAGCTGGGTCATCGAGACGGTTCAATCGGTTGACCCATGGCTGCGCATCACGCTTGCTGGATTAGCTATCATGCTCGAAACCTCGCTCTTCGTTGGGCTTGTGATTCCCGGCGATACCGTGGTTATCGTTGCGTCTACCGCCGTCGAAAACATGGTTGATTTTGGATTCCTTCTCGGCGCAGTTTTGATTGGATCTTTGATTGGCGAAAGTCTTGGATTCCTAATCGGTCGACTATTCGGCGAGAAGATTCGATACAGCAAACTTGGCCAGAAGCTTGGTGAGTCTAATTGGCAACTGGCTGATACTTTCGTTGAAACCCGTGGCGGTTTGGCAGTAGGCATATCGCGCTTTTTGCCGGTACTGCACTCGTTGGTTCCAGTTACTGCGGGCATGACTCGTATGAAATATCGGGTTTTTATTCGCTGGACAGTTGCCGCTTGCGCTATCTGGGCTAGCGCCTACGTCGGGGTTGGCTACATTGCCCGCGGCGCATACGAACAATTAGCCAGCTCTCTCAAATTTGGTGGTTTGATTTTTGCCGTTTTGGCGATTGCTTTTGCGGTTCTAATTCACTTTGGCAAGAAGCGCCTTGAGCGCAAGGCCGAGGCTCTTATTGAAGCCGGAGAAGTCGCTAGAGCATCGGTTGCAGGCGGAACCGAGCTTTCGACCGGTCTTGACGAATCGAGCCCGCGCTAATGTGCGGTCGTTTTGTGGTTGCAAAAACCGTGGGTGAGATTCTGACCATTTTTGAGGCTGATGAAATCGTTGGCAACATCCCTGGGCCTAGTTTTAACATTGCCCCCACTCAGCAGATTGCGATCATCGTTGACCGTTCATTTGAAAAAGATGAGGTTGGCGCACCCCTTGGCGAGCTGAATCGAGAGATTCATTCGGCGCGATGGGGTTTGGTGCCGCGTTGGAGCAAAGACGGTCCCTCCTCTGGAGCGCCGCTGATCAATGGCCGAATTGAAAGCATTCTCGAAAAGCCTTCTTTCAAAGACGCGGTGGTTCGTCGTCGCTGCGTTATTCCGGCTTCGGGTTATTTCGAATGGCACGTGAATTCAGATGGCACCAAGCAGCCGTTCTATGTCAATGCGGGCACGGATGGCATGTTCGCTTTGGCCGGCCTTTATGAGTGGTGGCGTGACCCGGCCAAGGCTGACAATGACCCGGATCGATGGTTGCTTTCAGCCACTACCCTGACTAAAGGTTCAGCACCTGAGTTGGCTCACATTCACGATCGAAATCCAGTTCTGCTAACCCCTGAGACTTTTGATGCCTGGATCGATCCGCACATCGAGGGTGACAGCGATCTGCTTGAAGCGGTTGCACGCGAATCCGATCAGGTTGCTGCCGAGGCTGAGTTCTATCCAGTTGATCAGGCCGTTGGTTCGGTTCGCAATAATTCACCAGAGCTAATCAAGGCTATTTAGCGTTTTTGTAGCGTTCTGCTTCCTTTAATTTGCAATGTCGTAGGTATCTCATACACTCTTAACATTCGAACAAATGTTCGAATAAGGCACCCTAACGGGTGCTGATTTAGATGGGGTGAATATGCAGATCGACGAAACGGTTCGGGTGTTTACCGACGAATCAGGTCGGCCCGCCGGGTTTACCTGGCGCAATCGGAATTTTCTGGTTTCCGAAGATCCGGTGCGCTGGTTTTCTAGGCGTAACTGGTGGCTAGATGCCAAGAGCGTGCAGCGCGGCATCGGTGCTCACCTGCTCGAAATAGAAATGTGGAGACTGGTTGCTCAAGAGCTAACCGCAGAACCAAAGATGCCGGCACGAAATCAACCGGGTTTCGAACTGGCCCACATTCAAGACCAGCACGACTCGGGCAGCTGGCAACTGCTGCGCACTATCGATTAGCCATGACCTCTTTTGTTCACCTTCACGTGGCATCTGCTTTTTCGGCGCACTACGGGGTCACGCGACCAGAAATCATGGTCGAGGCTGCCCGGGCAATGGGTTTCGATGCGCTGGCCATAACCGATCGCAACGGGCTCTATGGCGCGGTTAAGCACATCGGCACCTGTGTTCAGTTAGGTCTAGACCCAATCGTCGGGGTCGAGCTAGAGGTGCTTGATTTTGGCAAATCACTGGGTCGCGTGACCCTTCTCTGTCACGGGCAAACAAAGGGTTTGGGCTGGTCGGTTTTGTGCCAGGTCGTTTCGGCGGCCGCCAAACAAAACAAGCAGGCGGCGGTTGCCATCGAAAGGCGCACCCTGGCCAAACTTATGCAGCAAGGTGGTGGCACAATTCTGCTCGGGCCGCAGTCAAACCTCGGCGATTCACCCCAGGCAGGATCCAGCTCATCAATCGAATCTCAGCTAAGCGAATGGCTTCAGCTATTCAAGAGGCCGGGCAGCTTGGCAATCGAGGTGGTTAGCCACCTGACTGAACCCAAGTCTAGATTTTCAACAGCTCAAGCAAAGCTTTTTTTGCAGCTGGCTGATTCGCATAAAGTGCCTGCGGTGCTGACCAACGCCGTGAGATACCTAGAGCCTGACGATGCGCTAACCGCCGATGTTTTAGATTCAGCCCGACACCTAGAACCACTCGGATTTTTTGAACCGCAACCCAACGCCCAGGCTTGGTTAAAGCCAACCAGCCTGATGCAGGAATTAGCCGCCGAAATCTGCGATACCAAAGAGCGCGCGCAGCAACTTCTAACCACCACCGCCAGGTTGGCCGATCGCTGTCGATTAGATCCGGTTAGTGACTGTGATTGGGGCAGGCCAAAAACTCCCGAAAAATCAATTCTCGGGATCGACGGCAACCCGTTTGAAGTTCTTTGGCAAAAAGCTCATGCCGGCATCGACCGCTACTACCCCGGCGCCAACAGTTCGCTCAAGAATCAGGTGCTGCACCGACTCTCTAAAGAGCTGATCACTGTGAATCAGCTTGGTTTTGCCACCTACTTTTTGACCGTGGCAGACGTAGCTCAAATGATCAGAGACATGGGCATACGCAGTCAGGCGCGTGGCTCGGGCGCAGGATCGCTGCTCAATTATCTGATTGGCATTAGTGGCGTCGATCCGATTGAACACGACCTGCTTTTTGAGAGATTCTTAAGCACTGAACGAAGCAGCTTGCCCGACATCGATATTGATGTTGAATCTGCCCGCAGGCACGATATCTATCGGGCGGTTTTCAAGCGCTACGGCAGCAGCCGGGTCACACTGCTGTCGATGCAGAGCAAATATCAGGGCCGCGGAGCCATGCGCGACTCAGGTATGGCAATGGGGTTAGCCGAGGATCAAATAGATGAGATCGCCAAAAGCATGTGGCGGTTTAGTGCGCGCAGTTTTAGAGGCGCCCTTGCGGTCAAGCCAGAGCTGGCTGATTTTGCTGCCGCCGTAGAAACCGACCGCAAAATGAACCTTCTGGTCGACATAACCGAGCGGCTAGATCGGCTGCCCCGACACATATCAATGCACCCCTGCGGCGTTATTTTGGGCGATTCGAACCTGCTGAACCTCACCCCTGTCGAAATCAGCGGCATGGGTCTGCCAATGAGCCAGTTCGACAAAGACGACATGGATCCGATGGGCTTTCTGAAGCTAGACATCTTGGGCGTGCGCATGCAGAGCGCAATGGCCTATGCGGTTCGAGAAGCTCAGCGGGTCAGCGGAATAACAATCGATCTAGACAATGTGCCCCGAGATGATGCTGCGACTTTCAAGGCGATTCGAACCACAAACACCCTGGGTATCTTTCAAATTGAAAGCCCGGGGCAACGCGAACTAACCGGCAAGCATCAACCAACTGAATTCAATGACCTCACCATTCAGATCTCGCTATTTAGACCCGGGCCGATGAAGGGCAACATGATTGCCCCCTACCTAGATGGTCGACACGGCTTCGCCAAAGCCGACTACATTCACCCCGACCTCGAGCCGATTCTAAAAGAGACATTCGGTGTGGTCATTTTTCACGAACACGTTATTCGAATCTTGCACACCATGACCAAGTGTTCGTTAGCTAAAGCCGATGAAATGCGCAGATCGCTAGAAAAGCCTCGGATCAAGCCAGAGATCGAAAAGTTCTTTAGGGTCGAATCGGCTAAAAATGGCTATTCGAATGAGGTCATCCAAAAAGTCTGGAACGTCATCGAGGGCTTCAGCAGTTTTGGTTTCTGCAAAGCCCACGGTGCCGCATTTGCACTACCTACCTATCAAAGCGCTTGGCTAAAGACTCACTACCCCACCGAATTCATGGCTGGTTTATTCACCCACGACCCGGGCATGTATCCGAAGCGCCTTTTGCTTGCCGAAGCGCGACGACTTGGGGTGTCGATACTACCGATTGACGTGAACCGATCGAGCAATGAATACCGCACCGAAAAAACCGAGCACGGCGTCGGCGTGCGCATGGCGCTGACCGACATCCAAGGAATCAGCGATGCCGAGGTAGAGCGAATAATCGCCGAGCAGCCATTTGTTGACCTGCCTGATTTCTATCTGCGTGCCAAGCCTTCTAGAAGGTCACTCGAACACCTCGCGACAGTTGGTGCATTCGATTCATTGGTTGGGCTTAGCACTTCGGCAGATCCGCTCTCTCGAGGAAACATTCTGGCTCGAGTCAGGCAACTGAACGCCATAAAAACTCGACCAAAGAGCTTGGCTTCGCAGACTGTTTTAGATTTTTCAGTTCTAGATTCACTGCCCACCGGAAACCCTGATTTGAGCAGCGTCGAACGAGTCGAAGCTGAGATCGCAATCACCAAGTTAGACATCTCTGGGCACATTCTCGACAGCTTTAAGCCAATGCTCGATGAGATGGGCGTTATTCGAAGCGATGAACTGGTTGGGCTTAGAAGCAAAACCGATGTCCTAGTTGCCGGAGTTCGAGTTGCTACTCAGACTCCCCCGATGCGCTCAGGAAAACGAGTGGTTTTCTTGACGCTAGACGACGGTCATGGCTGCAGCGACGCAACCTTCTTCGAAGAAGCGCAACAAAGAAGCAGTCGCATTCTGTTCAACAACAAACTTTTGCTGGTTTCTGGCAAAACTCGGCGCACCGGGGTCAAGGGGGTGTCAATAATGGCCGAAAACGCCTGGGATTTACGTGACCTCTGGTCCCAGTGGGTCAAGCAGAAAGAGGCCGGAGTTAGCTACAGCGAACGAATAGCCTGAGCGATTGCCTGAACGTGATCCATCACGATCAGGTGACCACCGGGGTGCACCATTAGCTCGACACTGGCACCCAGTTGCTCAAATTCATGAACCATCGCTTGCGTCTTAGCACTGGGCGAATAGCCATCGGTTGCGCCATTGGCGATCCAGACGGTTTTTCCTGAAAGATCCGGCAGGCCCCCTCTAAGTGCTTGATCGGTCGAGACGAAACTCTTGGTGGTTCCGAACGCAGCAACCGCGCAAACGGCCTCTGGGTGACACAAGAGCAAAGAACCAGCCGCATTTGCACCATTAGAAAACCCGACAGCGACCACGCGATTTGCATCGAATCCATAAGCGCGTGCAGCATCTGCCAAAAACGAGGCAAGCTCGTCGGCATTGCGTACGATTCCGGTCTCGTCAAAACTGCCGTCTTCGAAGCGCATAAAGAAACGAGCCATGCCATCGGCAACCACCAGGCCGCGAACCGAAAGTAGGTTAGCCTCGGGGTTCAATGCGCGACCCAAATTGATTAGATCGTGCTCGTCTGCCCCAGTGCCGTGAAGCAGAAACAGCGTTTGGGCGGTCGAAGAATCCGCAGCCGGCAACCAAACATGAGGTCGGCTGATTGTGCGCGGATCAACCACGGTCATAGTTAGATGGCCTTTTGCAGAAACTCTTCAAGAACTGCCGCAGTCGCCGAGCAGCCAGAGCGAGTGACGCCAGCATCCATGTAGTCAAGAAGTTGGTCTAGAGTCTTGACGCCACCTGATGACTTGACCTTTAGGCGGTCGCCAACAGTCTTCTTCATGAGCTGAACGTTGTGCAGAGTTGCACCCTCGTGAGCAAAACCGGTTGAAGTTTTGACATAGTCAGCGCCCGCCGATTCGGTCAACTGACATGCCTTGACGATCAAAGCGTCATCGAGATAGGCGGTTTCAAAAATAACCTTGATTGAAACCTCAGGCAGGGTCTCTTTAGAGGCCTCGACAACGGCACGGATGTCGCGCTCGACCAACTCAAAGTCACCTGAAAGCAATGCTGAGATGTTCAAAACCATGTCGAGCTCAACAGCACCGTTTCTGATGGCGTCAATGGCCTCAGCGACCTTGGCGACAGTGGTTGTGGTGCCATGCGGAAAACCAATTACGGTGGCGACCTTTACGTCGCTGCCTGCCAATAGTTTGGCGGTTAGCGCGACATCCATTGGTCGAATGCACACGGTTGCAACGTCATATTTGAGGGCCAAAGCGCATCCCTCTTCGATGTCTCGGGTGACGAAATCTGGCTTCAGAATTGAATGGTCGATTGTCTTCGCTACCTGCTCAAAGGTGTAGCCGCGATAAGTTTTGCTCATTGAACCAGTCTAGATTTAATTCATGCGCGTAATCGTCACTGCCAAGCCGGGCTCAAAAAAGGGCCCGCTTATCGAGACAAATGATGACGGTTCACTAACTGCGTTTTTGCCTCAGCGGGCCGTTGACGGCGCTGCCAACGAAGGTCTGATTGCTTTGCTGGCGAAACACTTTGGGGTTTCTAAATCAAAAGTCAGTATTGAAGCTGGATTCACATCAAGGATTAAAAGAGTAGAGATCGACCTTTAGAGGCGGCATCGGCAATTTCTATTTGAAGTGAGCTCAGCACCGCCATGGCCCTCTATTAGGAGTCCGTTCACAGACAAAAAAATAAACCCCACCGAAGTGAGGTTTAAATTTGTGGACCTAAGGGGACTTGAACCCCTGACCCCCTGCATGCCATGCAGGTGCGCTACCAGCTGCGCCATAGGCCCGTTTTGTTGAACAGCAACCCGACAATCCTACAACGGGAAACTCGAAATAAAAAACCTAGGCTACCGCAAGCTTCACGACTGGGCAGTCCTTCCAAAGTCGCTCAAGTGAGTAATACATGCGGTCTTCTTCATGCATAACATGGCAGACAACATCACCGAAGTCCAGCAAAATCCAGCGCCCAAGAGTCTTGCCTTCGCGACGAAGAGCTTTTGTGCCCGACTCAAGCAACTTCTCTTCAATTTCATCTGCGATCGACGCCACCTGACGTTCGTTGCGACCAGACACAAGCATAAAAATGTCGGTTAGCGGCATTGGTTCAGACACGTCAAGTGCAACCAGATTCTCGCCCAGCTTGTCAGCGGCAGCCGATGCAGCGATGTTGGCAATTTCGATAGCTTGCGCAGTTGCGGTCATGTATTCCTTTGTTTCTTTAGATGAGATTGAGCATGTATCCGGCTAGAACCAGAGAACCAATACCAACGAGTGCAATTGAAACGGTCAGTGCGAAATAAAGCTGACCCTCCCCTTTTTTTAGCTTGGCCGGAACGATTGAAAGATCAGCGCCGAAATACGACGCATTGGTTGCACGCATCGGTGCGATAGAGCTGACGTTTGCGTTTTGCGCATCTAGAGCGCTAGATGCATCGATGGCCTCAGCCGCTGCAGTCGCAATCTCGCCGGTGTGGGCAGTAAACATCGAGATGTCGATTGCACCGGTAGTGAGAATTTCACCGGTTTCAAGAACATGGCTGAGGTTTTTTGATTCGGGAAGCTCGTCGATCACTATCGAAGCGGTATGCGACTCGACCAGTCCGGGCGAAACCTCAAAGTCAGGCTTAGGGACAACTGGAACAAGCGGATAAAACTTCGGCTTATTCTCGGCAGCTGAGTTTTCGGCATCCTTGAGTTCGCCTTTGTCGGTCATTCTTGACCTCGGTATAGCTGATGCTTAGCAATGTATTGGACTACGCCGTCAGGGACGAGATACCAAACCGGCTTGCCATCATCAACGCGAGCACGGATGTCTGTTGATGAAATAGCCAATGCCGGAATCTCTAGAGTCGAGATGGCACCGTCAGGTGCGCTTGGCAGTTCAAGGGCGTGCCCAGGGCGACTAACCGCGACAAAGTGGGCAAGGTCCCACACGTCATCTACTTCTTTCCAGCTAAGAATCTGGGCAATTGCGTCGGCACCTGAAATAAAGAAAAGCTCGGCATCGGCATATATTTTGCGAAGGTCGCGAAGTGTGTCGATGGTATAGGTCGGTCCAGAACGATCAATGTCGACTCGACTGACTTTAAATCTAGGATTCGACGCTGTCGCAATGACAGTCATTAGGTAGCGGTGCTCCCCTGCGGTCACCTGTTTCTTTTGCCAGGGCCGGCCGGTTGGAACGAAGATAACCTCGTCGAGACCAAGAGCCGTGGCTGCTTCGCTGGCGGCAACAAGGTGGCCATGGTGAATTGGGTCGAAGGTTCCACCCATTACCCCGAGGCGCTTTTTTGCCATAGAGAAAGCCTGATGGCTTAGTGGTGAGCCTTTGAGTTGCTTGCCTTGTGGTCGTGGCGGTTAGCAACATCGCGGTATGACCAGGTGATTAGACCTAGAAGGATGAAAACTCCCATGGCGATAACGCCGAAGAATACTGACGGGAAAGGCAGCTCTACGCCGCCGGCGTGCTCAACAGCTTCTGCAAAGATTGCGTTCATTTTTCTCCTAAAGACGCTCTAAGAATAACCTAGAGCGCGCCATTATTTTCTAATTTGCCCCTGGCCACGAACTAGCCACTTTGTGCTGGTTAGTTCTTGAAGCCCCATTGGGCCACGGGCATGAAGCTTCTGAGTTGAAATGCCTACCTCGGCGCCAAATCCAAATTCGCCGCCATCGGTAAATCTGGTCGAGGCATTCACCATCACAGTCGAAGCATCGATTTCGTTCAAGAAGCGCTCCGCGTTAGAGACATTCTCGGTAATGATCGATTCGGTGTGCTTGGTTGAATACTTAGCGATGTGCTCTAAAGCCTCATCTAGGTTGGCAACAACCTTCACCGCGATGTCTAGGTCGTGGTATTCAGCCTGCCAGTCTTCTTCGGTGGCCGGCACCGCAGCAAAGAAGTTTGCTTGAGTGACGTCATCGCCGTGAACGGTTACGCCTGACTCAGCCAATCGATCTAGGACGACCGGCAGAATGCGCTCAACGGCATTTTCGTGAATCAGTAAAGTCTCAACAGCATTGCAGACGCTCGGGCGCTGAACCTTTGCGTTGTGAACGATGTCAACTGCCCAATCAAGGCGTGCTGATTCATCGATGAAGATGTGAACTACGCCGTCACCGGTCTGAATGACAGGCACTTTAGCCTCGGTGACTACCTGCTGAATCAGGCCAGCACCACCTCGAGGAATCAGTAAGTCGATCAAGCCCACCGCACGCATCATTTCGAGACCGCCATCGCGACCAAACTCGTCTACGGTCTGCACTACATCAGGGCTTAAGCCTGAAATCTCAAGGGCATCGCGCAGCAACTGAACCAAGACGCGGTTGGTCTCTTCCGCCGCACTGCCACCGCGAAGAACTACTGCGTTTCCGCTCTTGATTGCCAAAACTGCAATGTCAATAGTCACGTTTGGTCGCGCCTCATAAATGACGCCAATGACACCGATTGGCACTCGAACCTGGCTCATCTTTAGACCGTTTGGCAGTGACATGCCTCGAATAAGTTCGCCAACCGGATCAGCTAGACCAATGATTTTCTGGGCTGCGTCAGCGATATCTTGAATGCGCTTTTCGTCAAGACGTAGGCGGTCTTGAAGGCTAACCGACATGCCATCTTGAACCCCGCGGTCAAGGTCTTTTTGGTTGGCCGCGATGATTTCGGTAGCGCGAGCCGGCAGCAAGAGGGCAATCTGCTCTAGAACTTGATTTTTTTGACCGGTAGTTGCCTGCGCCAAGCTGGGTGCTGCGACTTTAGCCGCGCGAATTTTGTCGATTGCAGTATTCATCAGTGCCTATTCTGCGCGAGGTTCAAACCAGGTGCCAACATCTTGACCGTTAAGCGCATGAGCAACATTTGGCGTGCTGGTTAGCAAAACCGCGATGCCGTTGTCGGCGGCAATCTTTGCGGCGCCAACCTTGGTGACTGCCCCACCGGTGCCATAGCCAGTGCTAGTACCGCCGATTTCGATCTGATCTAGCGAGGTGCCGAAAGCAACATCACTGATGCGCTTAGCGCCCGGCTTTGATGGTGGCATGTCATAGAGCGCATCAACGTCACTCAACATGACCAACGCATCTGCCTGAACGATGGTTGCTACAAGAGCAGCCAGGCGATCGTTGTCGCCAAAACGAATTTCAGCAGTTGCGACGGTGTCGTTCTCGTTGACGATTGGCAAAACTTTTAGCGATACCAAACGATCTATTGCGTTTTTAGCATTGATTCGAGTCTCTTCGACTTCAATGTCACCCAATGTCAACAACACCTGGCCAACGATGATATCAAAGCGCTCGAGTGAGTGCTGATACTTAGAAATTAGGCGGCTCTGGCCAACAGCCGCTAGCGCCTGTGAGGTTGGCAGATCGTCTGGCTTTGACTCAAGATTCAGCAATGGCATACCGGTTGCAATTGCGCCTGATGAAACCAGGATTACCTCTTGGCCGCGGGCGTGAGCCTGAGCTAGTGCGTCAGCTAGAAGATCGATCTGCCCCTCATTGGCTCCACTAATAGAAGATGAACCAACCTTTACGACAATGCGCTTGGCAGTTTTAAGTTCGCTTCTACTTTGAAGTGTCACTTAGGCGTCCTTTTCGAAATCCTCTGGGTTCGACCAAATTCCGGCCTCTCCCTCTTGTCTCAATTCTTCACGAGCGGCAGCCTTGGCGTCCATTCGAGCCTGATATTCCTCACGGCGATCCTTAGTGGTGCGACGTTCGCGGTTCAAGAATCGGGCGTCGGTGCCTCGAGGGCCAGCAATTAGTTCACCGGCAGAGACAATGCTTGGCTCCCAGTCGAATACGACACCAGCGCCTGGGCCGATAACAACAGTTGAGCCCGCCTGAGCGCCAGCTTTCAATAGCTCAGCCTCAAGACCTATCTTGCCCAAGCGGTCGGCAAGATAGCCAACTGCCTCTTCGTTGGCAAACATGGTCTGGGCAACCCAGCGCTCTGGCTTTGCACCCAAAACGCGGAAAATCTCGTCTTCGCCCCACATCTCTTTGCGGATGGTGAAGTTTCCTTCGTCACGACGCTCTTGCATCAGGGTGATTCGAGGCTTGACCGGCGCCGACTCGCGCTCAAGGCGAGCAGCTGTGACCAGTTGAGCTAGAGCAAAGTTCAGCTCACGCAAACCTTCGTGGCTAACCGCAGAAATAATGAAGACCTTGTATCCCCTGGCTTCGAGGTCGGGCTTCACGAATTCAGCGAGCTCTTTAGCGTCAGGCATGTCGGCTTTGTTCAAAGCAATTAGCTGAGGACGCTGTGTAAGCGGAACTTCACCCTCTGGAACCTGATATGCATCAAGTTCGATCAGGATCTTGTCTAGGTCGCTGATTGGATCGCGGTTTGGCTCTAGGGTGCCACAGTCAAGAACGTGCAGCAGCGCCGAACAGCGCTCGACGTGACGCAGGAACTGCAGGCCTAGGCCCTTGCCCTCGCTTGCGCCCTCAATTAGACCAGGCACGTCTGCGATGGTAAATCTGGTGTCGCCAGCCTGCACAACTCCAAGGTTTGGGTGCAGAGTGGTGAACGGATAGTCGGCAATCTTTGGGCGGGCAGCGCTTATTGCTGCGATTAGCGATGACTTGCCGGCCGATGGGTAGCCAACCAGTGCAACATCAGCAACGCTCTTGAGCTCAAGAACGATATCGCCGCGCCATCCAGGCACACCAAGAAGTGCAAAGCCAGGGGCCTTGCGCTTTGAGCTCGAAAGAGCCGCATTGCCTAATCCGCCAACGCCACCTTCGGCAACCACAAGCTCCATGCCAGGTTCAGAAAGGTCAGCAATTAGTTTTCCGTGTGAGTCTTTGACTACGGTGCCGACTGGCACTGGCAAGACTAGAGGCTCGCCGTGGTGACCGTTTCTAAAGTCACCGGCGCCGTCGCCACCGTCTCCGCCAGCTCGGTGCGGGTGAAAGTGAAAGTCAAGCAATGTGGTGACGTTTGGATCAGATATAAGGCTGATTGAGCCACCACGGCCGCCATCGGCGCCATCTGGGCCAGCAAGTGGCTTGAACTTCTCGCGCTTTACAGAAACACAACCATCGCCGCCGTCGCCAGCACGCAAATGCAGTGTGACCTGATCTACGAATGAAACCATTTACTTACCCTCCTAACCAATCAGTGAGATACAAAAAGAAATGGCGAGCCAATGGCTCGCCGATTTCTGAAGTTTAGCTATCGCTTAGGCAACCTCAACCACGTTCACAACGCGGCGGCCACCCTTGGTTCCGAATGCAACTGAACCGGCAGCAAGTGCGAACAGAGTGTCGTCCTTGCCCTTGCCTACGTTTGCACCCGGGTGGAAGTGAGTTCCACGCTGACGAACAAGGATCTCGCCTGCGTTAACTTCTTGACCTGCGTAGCGCTTTACGCCAAGACGCTGTGCGTTTGAGTCGCGACCGTTTCGGGTCGAACTAACACCCTTTTTACTTGCCATTTTCGGTCAGTTCCTTACTTGATCTCGGTGACCTGAACACGGGTTAGCTCAGAGCGGAAACCCATGCGGCGCTTGTAGCCGGTCTTGTTCTTGTAGTGCTGAATGATGATCTTTGGGCCACGTAGGTCGTTTAAAACGGTTGCGGTGACCTTTACCTTAGCTAGTGCCTTGGCATCTGAAGTGACCTTGTCTCCGTCAACAAGCAATAGAGCTGGAAGCTCGATGTTGCCGGCTGCATCAGCCTTTACACGGTCTAGGGTCACAATGGTGCCTACTGACACCTTCTCTTGACGGCCGCCTGCGCGGACTACTGCGAAAACCACGGTTTTACCCTTTGTTCAAAAAGTCTTGATTGATCTGCCTGCTGTATCAGCAACGGCAACGAGGATTCAGTCTACATTGCGTTTCTGATGTGGTCAAACGTTTAGCGAAACTAATTTTGCTGTTCGACCGATGTTGCCGCCGCGCTTGAACTGCTTGCGCGACGAGGCTTGCGCCTGCCCTGCCCTGGCGCCTTCGGCTCAGGAAGAGCGTCAAGGACTGCCTCGAGAAGTTTGTCTGCCGCCTGCTCGTTCCGATCCTTTGGCGTGTCGTCAACCTTGGTTGCTGGAACAACAATCGGAGAAGGTTCACCCGCTGCTTCGTGTGCTGCAACTGTCGACGCCGCAATCTTGCTGATAACGCTGCCGAGTTCAACTGCGCGCTCAGGAGTCACAACCTTGGCCGGTTCAGGCTTCTGGTTATTGCGATTGCGATCCTTTTTCTTGCTCTTGCCGCTGCCCTGGTTTTGACCAGAGTTGTTGCCAGAGAAGTTTTCTTCGTGCCCGATGTTCTTTGAGCGCATAATCGGCTCGTGGTGAACAATCACACCGCGACCAGCGCAGGCTTCACACGGCTCGCTGAACGCCTCAAGTAGGCCGATACCGAGCTTCTTTCGGGTCATCTGCACCAAACCAAGCGAGGTTACTTCTGCTACCTGGTGCTTGGTGCGGTCGCGGCTCAAGCACTCCATTAGGCGGCGTGATACAAGGTCGCGGTTTGACTCAAGAACCATGTCGATGAAGTCGACCACGATGATGCCACCAATGTCGCGCAACCGTAGCTGGCGAACGATTTCTTCAGCAGCTTCAAGGTTGTTTTTGGTGACAGTCTCTTCTAGGTTTCCACCGGAACCAACGAATTTTCCGGTGTTGACGTCAACCACGGTCATGGCTTCGGTGCGGTCGATAACCAGTGAGCCACCAGAAGGCAGATAAACCTTACGGTCTAGCGCCTTAGCGATCTGCTCGCCGATTCGATACTCGTCGAATACATCCTTGGTGCCCTCATACTTTGAGACGCGCTCAAGCAGGTCTGGGGCAACTGAAGCTAGGTAGTTTTCGATGGTTTCGCGGGCATCTTCGCCTGAGATGATCATGCGCTGGAAATCTTCGTTGAAAACATCCCGAACAATCTTGACCAAAAGATCTGGCTCAGAGTGCAGCATTGCCGGGGCCTGACCCTTGGCAACCTTCTTCTGGATGTCTTCCCACTGAGCCTGCAGGCGCTGAACATCTAGAGTTAGCTGCTCTTCGGTCGCGCCTTCGGCTGCGGTTCGAACGATAACGCCAGCATCCTCAGGAAGAATCTCTTTCAAAATCTTCTTCAAACGGGCACGCTCTGAATCTGGCAGCTTGCGTGAGATGCCGTTCATCGAGCCATTTGGCACATAAACCAAGTAGCGACCAGGAAGTGAGACCTGACTGGTTAGACGAGCGCCCTTTTGACCCACTGGGTCTTTGGTGACCTGAACTAAAACGGTGTCGCCAGACTTCAAGGCCAGCTCGATGCGTCGAGGCTGATTGCCAGTCTCGGCCAACTCCCAGTCAACTTCGCCTGAATAAAGCACAGCGTTTCGACCGCGACCGATGTCAACGAAGGCAGCCTCCATAGATGGCAGAACATTCTGAACCTTGCCCAGATAGACGTTTCCGATAAGTGAGGCTTCAGATGCCTTGGCAACATAGTGCTCGACCAAAATGCCGTCTTCTAGAACACCAATCTGAATCTTGCCGTCTTTTGAACGCACGACCATTGAGCGGTCAACGGCCTCGCGACGGGCTAAAAATTCAGACTCGGTAATGACACTTCGGCGGCGGCCTGCATCGCGGCCATCACGACGGCGCTGCTTCTTGGCCTCAAGGCGGGTTGATCCCTTGACGCGCTGTGGCTCGTTAGACGGCTCTTTAGGTTCGCGAGGAGTGCGAACCTTTACAACGGTATTTGGTGCAACCTGCTCGCCCTCGGTGGCCTCGCCGGCACGACGACGCGAACGGCGGCGAAGGTGGCTCTCGCCTTCTTCTGCCTTGTCGTCGACCATGCGGCCGCGCTTTGGGTCAACCTTTGGAGTTGGCAGGTCTGGAGCCATAAACATAAGTGAGGTTGCGCTAGGAGCTGTGGCAACCGCTGGGGCAGATGAGCCAGCAAGCTCCAGAGTTGGCTCTGAATCGTTGCTGCCAGCCTTTCGTGACTTTTTAGCTGCAGACTTTGGCGCTGCAGCATCGGTCTTTGCGACTGGTGTCTTTGCCTTTGTCGACTTAGCTGCTGGCTTTGACGAGGCTTTGGCTTCAGCTGCATTTGCTTCTGCGACAACATCGGCAACAGCTTTCGGGGCCTTAGCCGACTTTGCGGCCGGCTTTGCTGCTGCTTTGCTGGCTGGCTTAGCTTTGGCGCGGGATGCTGGTTTGGTTGACGTTGATTCTGTTTCAGAAACAGGTTCGATTGAATCGTTCTTTTTCACCATTTCTGGTGCACTCCAAGCTGCCTATGAATGGGCCACACGCACCAGCCATAAGGCTTAAATCGTTGCTGTGTGCTTTTGCTCACAGCCAAATCTGCGGCGAGTAACTCTTAATTTTGCGGTGACGCTGCCCGATGGGTCTTATGCGTTCGTCTCGCAGGTTCTCGCTAAATCTTTAGTCGATCTAGGTGTGGTCTAGATGCAACTTCACCCAGTATGCCAGCTGCTCGACCAAAAGTCATCCATGTCGCGTGTCATACTGGGCAAGTGAACAATGAAGTATCTAGCAAATCTAACTTGATTGCTGCTCCAAAATCGCTGGCTTGGGTATTGCTAATTGGCGGAATCCTCGGCTGGCTAGGCGCCTTTGCACTGACCCTTGAACGTCTGCACGTGGCTGCCGACCCAAACGCCACGCTGTCATGCGACATCGCATCATTCATCTCTTGCAAATCTGTAATGCTCAGCTGGCAAGCCAAGTTATTCGGATTTCCTAACCCACTAATCGGCCTTGGAGCGTTCATAGCACCGATCGTTGTGGCAATGGCAATTTTCGCGGGTGCTCGCTTTGCAAAGTGGTTCTGGATCACCTTCAGTGTCGGTATCGGTCTTGGCTTTATTTTCGTTCTTTGGCTTGCAGACGCAGCGATCAACGACATCGGCGCCCTATGCCCTTATTGCATGGTTGCCTGGTTCGGCATGATTCCGATGTTCTGGTCAACTGTCCTCTTTGGGGCACGCGAAGGATTTATCTGGGTGCCAACTCGCTCAATTAAGTTCTTTGTCAACGCGTATGACTGGTCATGGGTTTTCACAGTGGTCACAGAGGTATTGCTGGCTCTGATCATCCTGGTTAAGTTTTGGCCGCTTTGGGTAAAGCTGTTTACTCAGTAATCAACCTCTTAAACAAAAAACCGACTGTCAATGGCGGTCGGTTTTTTGTTTGCGCTTAGCTAAACCAGAGCCCTAGTTCGCGTGCTGCTGACTCAGGAGAGTCTGACCCGTGCACCAGATTCTGTTGAACCTTTAGACCCCAATCACGGCCCAAATCACCGCGAATGGTGCCAGGGGCTGCAATAGTTGGGTCGGTTGCGCCAGCTAGAGAACGGAAACCCTCGATAACGCGGTGACCTTCGAGTTTGATGGCGACTACGTTGCCGCTCATCATGAACTCAACTAGCGGCTCGTAGAAAGGCTTGCCCTCGTGCTCGGCATAGTGTGCAGCCAAAAGTTCACGGGATGGCAAAACCAACTTAAGGTCGGCTACCTGATAGCCCTTGGTCTCACAGCGAGCAATGATCTCGCCGATTAGATTGCGCTTTACTCCGTCTGGCTTGACCAATACAAGCGTCTGCTGAAGTTCTGACATTTAGTTCTCCTCGTTGAGTAGTGCTTGAGTTTCTAGATAAACCTTGCGTGCAGCGTCGATGCCGGCACCTGCAACCATTGCCCAAATCCAAAGGCCAATAAAAATCACCGAGACGATGATGTAAACCGCGCCCACCGTTGGATTGATTACTGAAACTGCGATAGACAAAACCAGCGCCGACACCTGAAGCGCCCAGCCCCAAATGTATGAACCAGGCTTGCCGAGAATGGCCGGAGTGAGAATCATCAAGACACTGAGGGTAAGCCCAATCGACCATACGGTAGGTCCGTCAAAACCCTTGAGCATGAACGTGCCAAGCACGCCAAAAAACACCACAAATGCTTCGAATGCAAACAGCATCGACGCCAGCGCACGTTGGGTTGACTTTTGCCGTGGCTTTTGTTTCTTTGTCGGCTTTTGACTAGTCATCTAGTTCAGCTTCCTTCTGCTTGATTGCAAGAACCTCTCCAACGAGAGTAAGCGACCCGGTGACCAACACTGCACCGTTTGGTGAATCTTTGACCAAATTTTTAGCTTGTTCAATAGCGCTTGAGACGCTCGCCTGCAGGCTAACTTTTGATGAACCGAGTTTGTCGCTTAGTTTTTTGGCTAGTTCGCTTGCCGACTGGGCTCGATCTGACGAAGACTGAGTGACGACATAGTGATCGATCGCCGCGTCTAGGTTGTCGACAAATCCGTCGGTGTCTTTATCTTGAACCATAGAGATGACAGCAACGGTTTTTGGGTTGCTAAAACTGGTGGCTAGCGCTTGCGAAACAGCAGTCGCACCGTGCGGGTTATGAGCTCCATCAAGAATAACCAGCGGGTCAACATCTATGATCTGAAGGCGGCCCGGCGACGCAACGTCGGCAAACGAAACTCGCACCACGTCGTCAAGCAAACGCTGGCTGCCGCCACCGATAAAGGCTTCAACTGCAGCTAATGCCAACACGGCATTCTCAGATTGAAAATCGCCGTGCAGTGGCAGCTGAAGGTTTGTGTATTCAGAAGTCAGTGACCTAACCGCGATTTGCTGGCCAACTTTATTTGGCAAAGACGATAGAACGGCAAAATCTTGCCCGGCAAAATAAATCTGTGAACCTAGCGTCGCAGCCTTCTCGCGAAGGATTGCCTTTGCCTCTGGCACCTGGGCGGCACTAACCACAATCGATCCGGGTTTGATGATTCCCGACTTGGTGCGTGCAATTTCGCTGATGGTCGAACCGATTCGATCCGTGTGGTCAAGAGAGATAGGAGCAAACACTGCAACATCACCGTCGGCAACATTGGTTGAATCCCACTCCCCACCCATGCCAACTTCAAGCACCAATACATCAACTGGTGCGTCAGCGAAGATGGCGAAGCCAAGCACCGCTAGCGCTTCGAAATAGGTGAGCTTTGCTTCGCCCTCGGCTTCTAGCTGTGAATCAATGAGATCTAGAACAGGAGCAATTTCAGACCAAACCTCGACCAAAATTTCATTAGCAACCGGTTCGCCGTCAATTGAAATGCGTTCATTGAAAGAAACCAGGTGGGGGCTAGTGAAGCGGCCGGTTCGAAGCCCGGTCTCGCGCAGTAATCGCTCAATCAAGCGCGCTGTGCTGGTCTTGCCGTTGGTGCCAGTGACATGGATGACGCGATAGCTAGACTGCGGATCACCTAGAAGTTCGACGGCACGACGAGTTGGCGCGAGTCGTGGACGAGGTTTGTTCTCAGGGTTTCGAGCTAGTAGCGCTTGCTCAACCAAGAGGGCCTGTTCAGCCCAGTGCCTTTCGGTGTTTCGACTCAAAGCTTTGCCACCGAAACAGCTACGGCCTGATCGTCGCCAACCGATACCGCATTCTGCAATTCGCCCGATTCAACCAACGCGAGTTCGAGCGTCAAAGTCTCTGACTTCACTAGCTCAGCGTGAGAGCTGACCGAGGACAGTACATCTGCCGATGCGCTGATTGTTAGTGAGATTCGGTCGCTAACGTCAAGGTCGGCATCTTTGCGAGCCTGCTGAACAGCACGAATAACATCGCGAGCCAAACCTTCAGCAGCTAGCTCTTCGGTGACGGTTCCGTCTAGCAGCAAGAAGCCACCTGAAGGCAGAATTCCAATGTGGTTGGTGTTGCTAGATTGCTGTGCTTCATCGGCAAGGTTGGCGACCAAATCGATTTCATACTCGCCCGCAATAAGTTCAACGCCACCGGCGATGACAACGCCATCGACTTCTGACCAATCGCCAGACTTGGCGGCTTGAATTACGGCCTGAACACTCTTTCCGATGCGTGGGCCGGCAGCGCGAGAGTTCACTGTTAGGCGCCTTACGACACCGAACTCGCTGGTTGAATCGAGTGAGAGCTCGACCAGTTCTACCGACTTAACGTTTAGCTCTTCGGCAATAATTGCGCTAAAAACACCAAGTGATTGCGCATTTTTAGCAACAACGGTGAGCTTCGAAAGCGGCAGGCGCACACGAAGCGAGTTGGCCTTTCGCAAGCTAGAGGCAACCGAGCTCACGGTTCGAACTGAGTCCATGGCCTCGACCAAAGCACTGTCGTGCGGCAAGCTCTCAGCCTTTGGATAGTTCTCTAGGTGCACACTTCGACCGCCAGTGAGGCCGCGCCAAATTTCTTCGGTGACCATTGGCAGCAGTGGAGCTGCAACGCGAGTGACGGTCTCGAGAACTGTGTACAGAGTGTCGAAAGCCTCAGCTGACCCCTCCCAGAAGCGATCACGCGAACGACGGACATACCAGTTGGTTAGCACATCAGCGAAGTCGCGAAGCAAAGCGGCAGCTGAATATGAGTCGTATTGGTTCATCGCTGCTTCGACTGAAACCACCAAATCGTGGGCTTTCGAGAGCAGGTAGCGATCAAGCACGTCAGTCGACTCGGTTGAAAGCTTGGCTTCATAGCCTGAAGCGTTGGCATAAAGACTGAAGAAGTAATAGGTGTTCCAAAGCGGCAACAAGACCTGACGAACGCCCTCACGGATGCCCTGCTCAGTTACGATTAGGTTTCCACCACGAAGAATTGGGCTCGAAAGCAAGAACCAGCGCATGGCGTCGGCGCCGTCGCGATCAAAGACCTCGTTCACGTCTGGGTAGTTGCGCAGCGACTTTGACATCTTTTGCCCGTCGTTGCCCAAAATAATGCCGTGCGAAATCGCTGACTTGAAAGCTGGGCGATCGAAAAGTGCGGTCGACAAAACGTGCAGGGTATAGAACCAGCCGCGAGTTTGACCTACGTATTCAACGATGTAGTCAGCCGGACTGTGGCTCTCAAACCATTCGCGATTTTCAAACGGATAGTGCACCTGAGCAAATGGCATCGAACCTGATTCAAACCAGCAGTCCAACACTTCAGGCACGCGACGCATAGTTGATTTGCCGGTCGGGTCGTCAGGGTTTGGGCGAGTCAGCTCATCGATAACCGGGCGGTGAAAGTCTTCTGGGCGAACGCCAAAATCGGCTTCGATCTCGTCTAGCGAGCCGTATACATCGATTCGCGGATAGTTCGGGTCATCCGACTTCCATACCGGGATCGGTGCACCCCAGAAGCGGTTGCGGCTGATGGCCCAGTCTCGAACGTTTTCGAGCCACTTTCCGAATGAACCCTCTTTGGTGTGCTCAGGAATCCAGTTGATATCTTGGTTTAGCTCAAGCATGCGATCTTTAATCTTGGTGGTTTCAACAAACCACGAAGAAACCGCCTTGTAGATCAGAGGGTTCTTGCAGCGATAGCAGTGCGGGTATGAGTGCTCGTATGAAGCCTGGCGCAGCACGCGACCAGCAGCCTTGAGGTGCTGAGAAATCGGCTTGTTGGCATCAAAAACATGCTGACCTTCGAACTCTTCGATTAGTGAGTTGTATTGACCGCGCTCGTTGATGGACACATAAGTTGGAATGCCGGCTGCATTACAGACTCGCTGGTCGTCTTCACCATAGGCCGGGGCCTGATGAACAATGCCGGTGCCGTCGCCGTCGGTGACATAGTCATCGGCTAAAACCTGCCAGGCATTGGCGGTGTCGAATTTAGTTAGATCGGCGTAATAGTCAAAAAGACGCTCGTAGCGAAGTCCGGCAAGCTCAGCACCTGCTACTGTCTCGCTGACTGCCGCAATTGCCTCCTCGGCATCGGCATATCCAAGGTCTTTGGCATAGGCGCCAACCTGCGATTTAGACAAGATGTATTTGGTGCCCGCAGGACTGCCATCGCCAGAACCACTTGCCCCGGCTGGGATTACTGCGTAGTCGATCTCTGGACCGACCGCCAGCGCGAAGTTGGTCGGCAAGGTCCACGGAGTGGTTGTCCAGGCGATTAGCTTCGCGCCTTCGAAACGCTGACCGGGTTGAACGGTGAAATTTACGGTCAGGGTCTGGTCTTGACGGTTCTTATAGACCTCGTCATCCATTCGCAGTTCGTGGTTTGAAAGTGGGGTTTCACAGCGCCAACAGTAGGCAAGAACCTTGAATCCCTCGTAGACCAATCCCTTGTTGTGCAACTGCTTGAAAGCCCAGAGAACACTCTCGGTGTATGGCGCATCAAGTGTCTTGTAGTCATTGTCGAAGTCAACCCAGCGAGCCTGGCGGGTGACATATTCGCGCCACTGGTCGGTGTATTTCAAAACCGAGTACTTGCAATAAGAGTTGAACTTGTCAACGCCGTACTTCTCAATTTCAGGGCGACCAGAGATGCCCAACTGACGCTCTGCCTCGACCTCAGCTGGCAATCCGTGGGTGTCCCAGCCAAATCGACGCTCGACGCGATAGCCCTGCATGGTCTTGAATCGCGGAACCATGTCTTTTGCATAACCGGTAAGCAGGTGGCCGTAGTGCGGAAGTCCGTTGGCGAACGGCGGGCCGTCATAGAAGACAAACTCTTCGGCGTTCTCGTTTAGGCGCTGGTCGATGCTGGCCTGAAAAGTTGAGTCTTGCTCCCAGTAAGACAGAATCGATTTTTCAACCTCAGGGAAACTCGGGCTGGGCACTACTCCGTTGGCGTTTGAGCCAGCCGAGCGCGTTGATTTATCTTGATTCTTGGGATACATGGGTCGCTTTCTAGCGCTGATAAAAACTGTTACCAATGTTAACCTGTAACAAACCCGTTTTTTGGAGACTTCTCGCGTGACTATTGCCCATTCTGAGCACAACATTGACCTACTTGCCCCTGCCAACGCACCCGAAAAGGTTACCGTTGAAGGCCTAGAAGACAAGTGGGGTTTGGTCTGGGAAGAATCTGGGGTCTACAAGTTCCGTCGTGAAGCCGATCGCAGCGACATTTATTCGATTGACACCCCACCTCCAACCGTTTCGGGTTCACTTCACGTTGGTCACGTTTTTAGCTATACCCACACCGATGTCGTCGCACGTTTCAAGCGCATGCGAGGCAAAGAGGTCTTCTATCCGATGGGCTGGGATGACAACGGCTTGCCTACCGAGCGTCGCGTTCAGAACTACTACGGAGTTCGCTGCGACCCGTCTTTGCCTTATGACCCTGACTTCAAACCACCATTCGAAGGTGGAGACAACAAGAGTTCGAAGGCAGCTGACCAGATTGCGATCTCCCGTCGCAACTTCATCGATCTATGTGAACGACTAACCACCGAGGACGAGAAGCAGTTTGAGGCCCTATGGCGCAAGCTCGGAGTTTCGGTTGACTGGTCACAGACCTACCAAACAATTTCACCGGCGGCACAGGCTGTCTCGCAGAAGGCTTTCTTGAACAACTTCGCTCGCGGCGAGGCATATCAGTCAATGGCACCCACCTTATGGGATGTCACCTTTAGAACAGCTGTGGCCCAGGCAGAGCTTGAGGATCGCGACCAGCCAGGTGCTTATCACCGAGTTGGATTCGATGTAGACGCAAACCTTTGGGATGGCGGCAAGATCTACATCGAGACCACTCGCCCTGAGTTGCTGCCAGCCTGCGTTGCGCTTGTGGCACACCCAGACGACGAGCGCTACCAGGCGCTGTTTGGCAAGACTGTTCGCACTCCCCTGTTTGGCGTAGAGGTTCCGGTGGTTGCACACCGCCTAGCCCAGATCGACAAGGGCTCGGGCATCGCCATGATTTGTACATTCGGTGACGTCACCGACGTTATTTGGTGGCGCGAGCTAGACCTGCCAAACCGCGCGATTATTGGCTGGGATGGTCGCATCATTAGCGAGGCGCCTGAGGCAATCACCAGCGCTCGCGGCCAGGAGATTTTTGCAGAACTAGCCGGAAAAACAACTTTCTCGGCTAAGCAGCGCATCGTCGAACTATTGCAAGAATCTGGCGACATGGTTGGCGACCCAAAGCCGATCACTCACCCGGTCAAGTTCTTCGAAAAGGGCGACAAACCGCTTGAAATCGTTTCTACTCGCCAGTGGTACATCAAGAACGGTGGCCGCGATGCTGACATCCGTGCCCGTTTGATTGAGCTCGGCAAAGACCTAAATTTTGTGCCTGACTTCATGCGCGTTCGCTACGAAAACTGGGTCAATGGTCTTACCGGAGACTGGCTAGTTTCTCGTCAGCGCTTCTTCGGTGTGCCGATTCCAGTTTGGTATCCACTAGATGCTGACGGCAATCCTGACTACGACAACATCTTGGTACCTTCAAATGAACTGCTTCCAGTTGATCCATCGACTGATGTTCCAGCAGGCTATAGCGAGTCGCAGCGCGGCCAGGCCAACGGTTTTGTTGGCGAGGTAGATATCCTTGACACTTGGGCAACCTCGTCACTGACTCCGCAGCTAGCCGGTGGCTGGATCGAAGACCCTGAGAAGTACGCCAAGGTTTTTCCTTATTCACTTCGCCCGCAGGGCCAAGACATTATTCGCACCTGGCTGTTCTCAACCGTGCTGCGCAGCCTGCAAGAAAGCAACGAATTGCCGTGGAGCAACGCAGCTATCTCTGGCTGGATTCTTGACCCGGACCGCAAGAAGATGTCGAAGTCAAAAGGCAACGTAGTCGTTCCGGCCGAGCCAATCGACAATCACGGCGCAGACGCTGTTCGCTACTGGGCAGCTTCGGCTCGCTTGGGCACCGACGCGGCTTTTGATGAAGGTCAGATGAAGGTCGGTCGCCGTCTTGCAATTAAGGTTCTAAACGCTGCCAAGTTTGCGCTCTCATTCGAGGTGCCAAACGGCCACACTTCAGTCTCAGAATCGATCGACCAGGCGATGTTACTAAAGCTTGCTCGAGTGGTTTCTGAAGCCACTGAAGCGTTCGAGGGCTATGACCACACAAAGTCACTTGAACTTTCAGAGCAATTCTTCTGGGGATTCACCGATGACTACCTAGAGCTAGTCAAAGAGCGTGCCTACAACGCCAACGGAACCTATTCGCTGGCTCAACAGGCTTCGGCAGCAATTGCACTTCGCAGTGCACTGTCGGTTCTATTGCGACTGTTCGCACCATTCTTACCTTTCGCTACCGATGAGGTTTGGAGCTGGTGGCAGAAGGATGCCGGTTCAATTCACCGCGCTAGCTGGCCAACCGCAGAAGAACTGCTTGCCGGCCTTGACGCGTCAAATGGTGGCTTGCTAGACGTTGCTTCTTCAGCACTATTCGGAATTCGCAAGGCAAAGTCTGATGCCAAGGTTTCTATGAAGGCTGAAATTGAATCTCTGACAATCGCCGCACCGGCTGCAGACCTAACCAGCATTCGTGCAATTGAAAGCGACCTTAAGTCAGTGGGCAAGATCGACGTGATGAACTTTGCTGAAGCCGAAGCACTAAGCGTTCTTGATGTTGTTCTGAAAGAGACCGAAAACAGCTAAACCGGCAATCAGCGCCCAAAAAGCTGAGCCAACGCCAAACACGGCCAGGCCAGAGGCTGAAACCAAGAACGTCACCATAGCCGGAAGCCTTAGCCCTGCCAACTCGACGGTCGAGCTAATGGCTGAAACTATGGTGCCGATAAGCGCCAGCCCGGCTGCAGCCAAGATGATTTCAGTCGGAGTGCTCAGAACAAACTTCACGAATATTCCCGCGACGAGCGACAGTGCCAAGAAAATTACGCCACCGGTAGCCGACGCTAGCCAGCGTTTCTTTGGATCTTTGTGAGCGTTTTCATCGGCGTTTAGCGCGGCAGAGATTGCGGCGAGATTTAGCGTCAAGCCTCCGAATAGAGTTCCGAGCATGCTCGCCAAACCGGTAGTCGACAGGGCCGCCTTGAAAGGCACATCAAATCCAAATGACTTCATAATCGCCACGCCCGGAATATTTTGCCCAGCCATGGTGACGATATAAAGCGGGATTCCGACCGACAGGATAGCCGCGAGGTCGAATTCTGGAGTAACAAAAACCAGTTGCGGAATGTTCGAGATTGAATCGAGCTGCTGGGTTTTATTTGAGAACTGCAGCAGGGTGCTTAGCGCAAAAATAACAACCATCGCGGCCGCTGAAGCCCAAACTGGGGCCCACTTGTAGAGAACGAACCAGACTGCGATTGCGGGCAGCACGGCCGGCCAAAACTGCTCTAGCGAGCTAAAGGGTGCAATGCAAAACTTGAAGATTACGCCAGCCAACATTGCGCTTGCAATCGGTTTCGGAATTGATGAGACCAATCGTCCTAGTGCCGGCCAGAATCCGGTGACCATCAGCAAAAGCCCCGAAACTAGGAACGCACCAACCGCCTGGTTGAAGCTCAGCCCAACGGCGCCAGAGGCCACAATGGTTGCGGCACCAGGGGTGCTCCAGACGATGGTGATGGGCATGCGATAGCGACAGCTTAAAAAGATTGACAGAACGCCGCACCAAATGAGCATCACGAAAAAAGCCGACACTACTTGAGTCGGGCTTGCGCCAAGCGAAGTGAGGGCGGTCAACACGATTCCGGTTGAAGCTGCCAAGCCGGTGATGGTGGCAACGGTGCCCGCTAGCGCTGGGCTTTTTAGGTCAGCAACTGAAAAACTCAATTTGCGAGACTTTTAGGCTGATTTTTCTTGGCGAATGTTTTTGAATGGCTCGATGATCGGCTCTGAGCGCTCTTCAACAACCTGTTTGGTGATTCGAACCACGCCCTGCACTTCAGAGCCAGGAATCTCAAACATGACCGGTCCAAGAATTTCTTCCATGATTGCTCGAAGGCCGCGTGCACCGGTCTCGCGAGCGACTGCCAGGTCAGCCATGGCGATTAGGGCATCTTGGTCGAATTCAAGTTCAAAGCCATCTAGCTCAAACATGCGCTGGTATTGCTTGACCAGTGCGTTCTTTGGCTCGGTGAGAATCTGCATCAGGGCTTCGCGGTCAAGCGGGGTGACTGAAGCGATAACCGGCAAACGACCGATGAACTCAGGAATAAGACCAAACTTGCGAAGGTCTTCTGACTGAACCTCGGCCATGATTTCAGGATTGTCGGCCTTGCTGGCGATTGGTGAGCCGAAACCGATGCCCTTCTTGCCGGCGCGGGCAGAAATAATCTCTTCGAGACCAGCAAATGCACCTGCAACGATGAACAAAACGTTGGTGGTGTCTAGCTGAATAAATTCTTGCTGAGGGTGCTTGCGACCGCCTTGTGGTGGCACCGAGGCGACTGTTCCCTCGAGAATCTTTAGCAGGGCCTGCTGCACGCCCTCACCCGAAACATCGCGGGTTATTGATGGGTTTTCGGCCTTGCGTGAAATCTTGTCGATTTCATCGATATAGATGATGCCCTGCTCGGCACGCTTGACGTCGAAGTCGGCCGCCTGAAGCAATTTCAGCAGAATGTTCTCTACGTCTTCGCCGACATAGCCCGCCTCGGTAAGTGCGGTGGCATCAGCGACGGCAAAAGGAACGTTGAGGCGCTTGGCCAAAGTTTGAGCTAGGTAGGTTTTGCCACAGCCAGTTGGGCCGACCATCAAAATGTTTGACTTGGCAATCTCGATTGAATCGTGTGATTTGCCTGCCGTGGTCAGAGTGCCACGAGAACGAAGGCGCTTGTAGTGGTTGTACACGGCAACCGAAAGCGCCTTTTTAGCTTGGGTTTGACCGATGACGTATTCATCAAGGAAGCCCTTGATTTCTCGCGGCTTTGGCAGCTCGATCTCTTCGACAGCTTCGCTGGCGGCTGCACCGAGTTCTTCTTCGATGATCTCGTTGCAAAGCTCGATGCACTCGTCACAGATAAAAACGCCAGGCCCGGCAATTAGTTTGCGCACCTGCTTCTGGCTCTTTGCGCAGAAAGAACACTTAAGAAGGTCGCTTGATTCACCCAGCTTGGTCATATAGAAACCTTATATCCCGCCAATGACAAAGCGGATGAGCAACGCACATCCGCTTTGTCTATTTTGAAACCATTTTTGCTTAGGCTGTCGCATTCTTTCGCGAAGTTAGAACCTGGTCGATTAGACCGTATTCAAGAGCCTCTGGTGCAGTGAGGATCTTGTCGCGATCGATGTCGCGGTTAACCTCAGCTGCTGAACGGTTTGAGTGCTTTGACAGAGTCGACTCTAGCCATTCGCGAAGACGCAGCATTTCTTTAGCCTGGATCTCGATGTCTGATGCCTGACCACGACCGGCCTCACCAGCAGACGGTTGGTGAATAAGAACTCGCGCATTAGGCAGGGCAAGGCGCTTGCCCGGGGCTCCAGCGGCCAGCAACACAGCAGCAGCAGATGCTGCCTGGCCTAGACATACGGTCTGAATTTGCGGGCGAATGTATTGCATGGTGTCGTAAATCGCGGTCATCGCGGTGAACGAACCACCCGGAGAGTTGATATACATGGTGATGTCGCGGTCTGGGTCCTGAGACTCAAGAACCAACAGCTGCGCCATGATGTCGTCAGCAGATGCGTCGTCGACCTGAACGCCCAAAAAGATGATGCGGTCTTCGAAGAGCTTGTTATAAGGATCTTGACGCTTGAAACCGTAAGAGGTGCGCTCTTCGAAAGTTGGCAGAATGTAGCGAGCCTCTGGGCTCTGGAACAAGTTTGAGTTAGTCATTTGGTTGCGCCTTAGTTGTTTCCGACACCGGTTGCGCCGGCAGCAAATTTCTGAATGTGGTCGATGAAGCCGTATTCAAGCGCTTCTGCAGCGGTGAACCAGCGGTCGCGGTCTCCGTCTTGCATGATTTGATCAACGGTTTTGCCGGTTTGCTCAGCAGTGATTGAAGCCAGCTGGCGCTTCATTGACATGATGAGCTCAGCCTGGGTCTGAATGTCTGAGGCGGTTCCGCCGAAGCCGCCGTGTGGCTGGTGCAGAAGAACGCGGGTGTTAGGTGTGGCATAGCGCTTGCCCTTGGTGCCCGAGCTAAGCAAGAACTGACCCATCGAGGCGCACATGCCGATGCCAACGGTGACGATGTCATTTGGGACGTATTGCATGGTGTCGTAGATTGCCATGCCCGCAGTGATGGAACCACCTGGAGAGTTGATGTAAAGGTAGATGTCTTTTTGCGAGTCTTCTGCGGCAAGCAAAAGAATCTTTGCGCAGATTTCATTTGCCATGTCATCGCGAACTTCGGTGCCTAGCCAAATGATGCGATCTTTGAGCAAGCGATCGAAAGTGCTGCTTGGGCCTTTAGGGCTGTCAGACATCGGAAACTCCTATATTTTGAGGTTGCTTGACAAAGATAATCGCTCGATGGGCTAAAAACTGGCTTGTTCGCCCGTGGCTAAAGTCGAAACAAAAAAACCTCGCCTGAGCGAGGTCTTTTTGAAATCTTCTGATTAGTCGTGGTCGTGACCAGCGTGGTCATCTTCGGCCTGAACATCAGACTTCAAGAACTCACTTAGGTCTACAGCCTTGCCCTTTGCGTCGGTGACAACTGCGGTCGCTAGAACTGCAGTTAGTGCCTTGCGACGAGCAACCTCGCCCTGGAAACCAGGAAGCTGTCCCTGCTCAACAATTGCGTTGATGAACTCCTGAGGAGCCATGCCGTACTGCTGCGAAGCCTGGATTAGGTGCTGGATAAGCTCCTGCTCACTAACGGTAACGTTCTCGGCCTCGGCAATTGCATCAAGAATCATCTGACCCTTGAAGCCCTTGGTGCTCTCTTCTAGAACCTCAGCGCGGTGCTCCTTGTCTTCAAGGCGACCCTCGCCTTCAAGGTGACGGTTGACTTCGGCTTCAACTAGCTCGTCTGAAACTGCAACATCAGTTAGCTTGATTAGCTCGTCGGTTAGCAACTGACGTGCCTGAATGCCTTGGCCGTAGACCTTTGACATTGCAATCTGCTTTTCAATGTTCTCTTTTAGCTCGGCAAGGGTGTCGAACTCTGAAGCTAGCTTCGCGAACTCGTCGTCAGCAGCTGGAAGCTCGCGCTCCTTGACTGCAACAAGGGTCACAGCAACCTCTGCCTCCTGGCCGGCCTTGTCGCCACCAACGAGCTTTGACTTGAAAGTGGTTGATTCGCCTGCAGTCAAGGTGTCTAGGGCGTCATCGATGCCATCAAGCAGATTGCCTGAGCCGATTTCATAGGAGATGTTCTGGGCTGCATCGATCTGTTTGCCATCGATAGTTGCAGTTAGGTCGATAGTGGTGAAATCGCCCTTCTTTGCTGCACGGTCAACGGTCTTTAGAGTGCCGAAGCGGGCACGCAGTGCGTCTAGCTCTGCTTCGACTTCGATTCCGCCAACCTTAGCCTCGTCAACCTTGACCTTTAGGCCTGAGTACTTTGGAAGCTTGATTTCTGGGCGAACCTCGACCTCGATTTCTACGATTAGGTTGCCTGCGAAAGTCTTCTCGTCTGGGGTCTGCTTGATGTCAGCCTGTGGCTGGCCAAGCGGAGCAAGCTTCTCGGCTGCAAGTGCATCGCGGTAGATGCGGTCTAGGCCGTCGTTGATTGCGTGAGCCAAGATCGCTGGGCGACCAATGCGCTGGTCAAGAATCGCAGCAGGGATCTTGCCTTTGCGGAAACCAGGAACGTTTACTTCTTCGCCGATGTGCTCGTAAGCGTGGTCAAGGCTTGGCTTGAATTCTTCTGGGGTGACCTCAATGGTTAGCTTTACGCGGGTCGGCTTGATGCGGTCAACAGTGGTCTTCAACTGCGTTCTCCTGAGAAAAAGGGTCCGCGGCAAGCCGCGGACCTCATCGATCTTTATCTTTTTTATCGTTCAGATAAATGGTCGGGATGACAGGATTCGAACCTGCGACCCTCTGTTCCCAAAACAGATGCGCTACCAAGCTGCGCTACATCCCGGTGGATTCTTTTGCTGAAATTCATCAACATCAGAACAACCTCCGCAAGCTTACCCCATAGAATGGACGGGTTGTGTTCTTTTGAAGAAATTCAACCAACGCCTTGCGGGCGTAGCTCAATGGTAGAGCCTCAGTCTTCCAAACTGATGGTGCGGGTTCGATTCCCGTCGCCCGCTCCATTCAAATCGAGTCATTCACAGACTCAGGTAATTATTTGAAACAGAAAGCAACCAGAGATGGTTGCTTTTTAGACTTAAAGCCTGTCGCAAAGTAAAAACACAAAAACGGAGAATCGTGTCTGCACCAGCCGCCCTAGATTTTGGCCCTGCTAAAGGCCTGGTTTGTCGCGAGTGCGGCAATCTAGTTGATCTCGGCCCTCGTCACGTTTGTGAAGAGTGTTTCGGCCCGCTAGAGGTCAGCTATGAATTCGGCACAGTAACTCGCGAGCAAATAGAGGCTGGCCCGCGCAACATCTGGCGCTACGCTCCCCTTCTTCCGGTTCCGCAATCAGCTAGCAACCGCCCAGCAGACCTAAGCCCTGGCTTCACCGCTCTTCAAGAGTCAAAGAATTTGGCTGCCCGACTTGGCATGAAAAAGCTTTGGATCAAAGACGACCGAGGCAACCCAACCCACTCTTTCAAAGATCGCGTGGTTGCGGTAGCAATGACGGCCGGCAAAACCCTTGGTTTCACAACGATTAGCTGCGCTTCTACCGGAAACCTGGCAAATTCAGTCGCAGCAGCAGCTGCCCGTGCCGGCATTCGTTCAGTGGTTTTGATTCCAGACAACCTAGAGCTAGGCAAAGTTTTGACCAGCGCGGTTTATGGAACGACCTTGGTTGGCATCCACGGAAACTATGACGACGTCAACAAGCTGTGCTCAGAAATCGCCGACGATCGCGGATACGGTTTCGTAAACGTAAATCTTCGCCCCTACTATGCCGAAGGCTCGAAGACTCTTGGCTATGAAATCGCAGAGCAGTTGGGTTGGCGTCTGCCAGATCAGGTGGTCGTGCCGATTGCCTCAGGTTCGCTAATGACCAAGATCGACAAGGCATTCAAAGAGCTGATCAAGCTCGGTTTGGTCGAGGCAAAGCCATACAAGATTTTTGGCTCACAGGCCACGGGCTGCAATCCGGTTGCTGAAGCATATGAAAAAGGCTGGGATGTGGTTCGCCCGCAAAAGCCAAACACCATCGCAAAGTCTTTGGCAATTGGAAACCCTGCCGACGGGCCGTACGCCATCGATGTAGCAAACAACACTGGCGGAGCAATTGGCCACATCTCTGACGAAGAGGTTGTCGCCGGCATTCGCTTGCTAGCTGAAACTGAAGGCATTTTCGCCGAAACCGCTGGTGGAGTGACCGTCGGAAACCTAAAAAAGTTTGTTGAATCAGGGCTGCTTGACCCAGAACTTGAAACTGTTGTGCTCAACACTGGCGACGGACTAAAGACCCTTGATGCGATAGCCGACGAGGTTGGCTTCAGCGTCACCATCCCACCTACTCTCGAGGCGTTCCGCGCTGCGGTTCCCGAATAGTCAGAAAGCAAATCAATGTCAGTTATCGTTCGCGTTCCAACCATTCTTCGCAGCTACACCGGCGGTGACGCCGAAGTTAACGCTTCAGGCGCAACCCTGAACGACGTGCTACATGACCTAGAAACCCGCCACTCTGGCCTGCTCACCCGCATCCTTGACGACAACGGCAAGATCCGTCGTTTCGTGAACATCTATGTAAATGAAGAAGATGTTCGTTTCGAGCAGGGCCTAGAAACTCCTACTCCAGCAGGCACAAACATCTCGATTTTGGCTGCGGTAGCTGGCGGTTTCTAACCGCTAACTCTGGCAGCTAGGGCAAAAATATAGCTTTCTCGTTGCCATCATCTCGATGGCCACATGAGTTTTGCAGACCCGGCAGTTCAGGCCTTCGCGCTTATAGACAAAGTTGCGCTCGCTTTTCGTCGGGTTTTTAGTCAGCAATTCGTCTCGCGTAATCATTACGCCTTTTTTCACGCCAACCTTGAGTAGTTTGACGCTGTCTTGCCAAAGTGCATCCAGTTCTTCGCGAGTCAGTTGGTTCGCTGGGCGATACGGGTTGATTCCGGCCCGAAATAGCAGTTCGGCGCGATAGACGTTGCCGATGCCGCTGATTGCCTCTTGATTCATCAAAAGCTGACCAATTGGGGTCTTTGTCTTTGCGGCTCGAACTGCGAACCTCTCAAACTCCGCGCCTGTTGGGTCTGGGTTTAGCGGATCTGGTCCGAGGCGCTTTTCGATAGTCGAAACTTCATCAACGCCAATAACCTCGCATACCGTTGGGCCACGAAGGTCGGCGAAGTGATCCTGATTTGCAAATCTGGCGCGTACTTCGCCTATTGGATCCGGCAATCCCTCGTCACTAAGTGACGAAAACGCCCATTTTCCGTAGATTCCGAGGTGAATTCTGAGCGTTAGATCATTGTCGAAATTCAAGAATAGCTGCTTGCCGATAGCCTTTGCAGCCATCAGTTTGCGGCCTGAAATGAGCGCGGCACCTGACGCGAATCGCCCTTGCGGCGAGCTTATTTCTATCGGTTTAGAGCTGAAAAGTTCATTGAACTTATTGGCAGTCCTATGAACGGTGTGACCCTCAGGCAATTAGAGAATGTCTCCAGTAGTTTCATAGGTCGCGATTTTGCCAATTCGACGAACGTGACGCTCATCATTGCTGAATGGCTCAGCCACGAACAACTCGATCAGGCGCAAAACCTCATCTTGGCTGTGCTGACGCGCGCCAACTGCGATCACATTTGCGTCGTTGTGCTCACGGGCAAGCTTTGCGGTCGACTCGTTCCAAGCAAGAGCGGCACGGATGCCCTCAACTTTGTTGGCGGCAATCTGCTCGCCGTTTCCAGAACCGCCAAGCACAATTCCTAGCGCTTCAACGCCAGCCTTCTGGTCTGCCACAACTGCAAGGGCAGCATTAATGCAGAAACTTGGATAGTCATCAAGCGGGTCATAGCTCTGTGGTCCGTGATCGAAAACCTCGTGACCCTGCTTGGTTAGCTCGCGAATCAAGAAGTGACTTAGTTCGAGACCTGCATGGTCAGTGGCAATGTGAATGCGCATTTGAGCTCTTTCGGTAGGCAGTTAACTGATTATTTCACGCTCGCAACCGGCAAGCCCTCGTCTGGTTAAGCTAGTCGCATGCCTGGAGAGAACCTAACCCGCAAAGAAGCCCAAGACCGCGCAGCAATTCTGAAGGTCGAAAGTTATGAGATCCACCTAGATCTGACCAGTTCAGATGTCACATTTAGGTCAGAGACCACTGTGAAGTTCAGCAGCAGCCAGCCGGGAGCCAGCACTTTTATTGATGCCATAACCGATCAGGTGCATCAGGTGACACTCAACGGTGAGGCTCTGGATCCTTCGGTTGTTGCCGATGGCACCAGAATTCAATTGCCTAACCTGGCTGCCGACAACGTGCTGACTGTTATCGCAGATGCGAAATACATGAATACTGGCGAGGGTCTGCACCGATTTGTTGACCCGGTCGATAACGAGGTTTATCTCTATACCCAGTTCGAAGTGCCTGACTCGCGTCGTGTGTTCGCAGTTTTTGAGCAGCCTGACCTCAAGGCGACTTTCCAGTTCAACATCACTGCTAAGTCTGACTGGAAAATAGTCTCAAACCAGACCACTCCTGCCCCAACCACTATAGAAACAGGCAAGTCGGTTTGGCGTTTTGCTCCAACCCCACGAATTTCCAGTTACATCACCGCTTTGATTGCCGGCCCGTATGAAGAAGTGCGCAGTGAGCTGACCAGCGCAGATGGTCGTGTGATTCCGCTGGGTGTTTTCTGTCGCGCTTCGCTGGCGCCTTACCTAGACGCAGATTATGTCTTCGAAAAAACCCGCCAGGGCTTTGAGTTCTACGAGAAGGCTTTCGAGCTGCCTTATCCGTTTGAAAAATATGACCAGCTTTTCGTGCCTGAATTCAACGCTGGCGCAATGGAGAACGCTGGTGCGGTCACTTTCACTGAGGTTTACGTCTTTAGGTCAAAGGTGACCGATGCAACTCGCGAGCGTCGAGTGGTCACCATTTTGCACGAGCTGGCCCACATGTGGTTTGGCGACTTGGTCACCATGAAGTGGTGGAATGACCTGTGGCTAAACGAATCTTTTGCTGAGTATGCATCGACGCTGGCAACCGCCGAGGCTACCGAATGGCACACTGCGTGGACTACTTTTGCTTCACTCGAGAAGTCATGGGCTTATCGCCAAGATCAACTGCCTTCAACTCACCCGATTGTGGCCGAAATCAATGACCTGCACGATGTTCAGGTGAACTTTGACGGAATCACCTATGCGAAGGGTGCTTCGGTTTTGAAGCAGTTGGTTGCCTGGGTTGGTCAAGAGCAATTCATGAAAGGCGTAGCTCGCTATTTCAAGAAGCATGCCTATGGCAACACCGAATTGAATGACTTGCTGGTTGAGCTTGAGACAACCTCGGGGCGTGAGCTTCGTGACTGGTCAAAGCTATGGCTTGAAACGGCTGGTGTAAACACTCTTCGCCCAGTAATCGAAGTTGATGCGGATGGCAAAATTTCTGACTTTGCTATCGCTCAGACAGCTATCGACGAGCACCCAACCATTCGCCCCCACCGCATCGCAGTCGGTTTCTATAACTTGGTTGATGGTGTTTTGACTCGCACGCATCGAGTTGAAACTGACATCGATGGCGCGAGCACTCAGTTAGCTGAATTGATCGGGCATGATCGGCCGGATCTAGTGCTGATTAACGATGACGATTTGGCTTACGCCAAAATCCGTCTGGATGCGCAGAGTCTCGCTTTTGCACTAGATAACCTAAAGAACTTTGCCGACCCGCTGCCCCGCACTTTGATATGGGGCTCTGCCTGGGACACAGCGCGCGACGCAGAAATGTCACCTCGTGATTTTGTTCGCCTAGTGCTGAACAACATCGAGTTTGAAACTGAGTCAACCACCAGACTGACTTTGCTTCGTCAACTAACCACCGCAGTCCGCTCATTTGTAGCTCCTAAGAATCGCGATGGCGTGCTTATTGACGCAGCAGATCAACTTTGGTCACTTGCCAAGCGTGCCGAGGCGGGCTCAGACGCGCAGTTCCAGTTTGTGCGCTTCTTTGCTCAGTTTGCCGTCACCGATGCGCACTTTGACTCACTGGCTCGCCTGCTGGACGGCTCAGAGAAATTGGCCGGCCTAGAGATTGACGCCGATTTGCGCTGGGAGCTAATTGGTGGCCTGGTTGTTGGCGGTCGAATCGACGAAGCTGGCATTGCTGCCGCTCTAGCGAACGACAACACCGCAAACGGTCAGAAGGCTGCCGCTGCCGCTCGAGCTTCGTTGCCTACCGCTGCTGCAAAGGCTGCAATCTGGCACACGCTGGTTGAAACACATGAGCTGTCTAACACGCTTCTTGACGCCGCCAGCTTGTCATTCGGCCGGACTCTCGATGACTCATTGCTAGAACCTTACATAGACAAGTATTTCGATCGCGCACTGCACATGTGGACCAGCAATACCTTCAAGATTGCCGAATACCTGCTTGAGAACCTGTATCCAATTGGATTGGCCAGCGAGAGTCTGCAGAGCAAGACCAAGGCATTCATTGCGCACCCAGAGGTCGCCGAAATTCCAGCCCTGAAGCGTATTCTGATTGAGAACTTGGCAAACGTTGACCGCGCCCTAAGGGCACAAGCGGCCGACCTGAAAGGCTAAACAGTGATCATTGCAAGCGCATGGCCCCAGTGGGCGCAGGATGTCTGGACCGACTGGGCTCCCCTGATCCGCATTGGTTTGATTTTGATCGCAGCAATTGCAATTCGCATCGGCTTGCAATTTGCGATTAGGCGCGCGGTTCGCTCGATCGAGAACGGTGTCGACGGCAAGCTAAAGGGGCTTGGTGCCAAAGACAGCTCGCCTTTGGCACAGGCTCGCGTGGTTCAGCGAGCTCGCACGATGGCTTCGGTGCTTTCAAACTTTGTCACCTGGAGCGTTGTAATCATGGCGATTGCGGCGATTTTGAGTGAGCTTGGCGTGGCTGTTGGTGCGCTAGTTGCCGGTGCAGGTGTTCTAGGCGCGGCTATTGGTTTCGGTGCACAGAGTTTGGTTCGAGACCTTATTAGCGGTCTCTTCATCGTTTTCGAAGACCAGTATGGAGTCGGCGACTTTGTTGATCTCGGTCAGGCGAGCGGTGTTGTAGAGCTGGTTGGTCTGCGAGTGACCCAGGTGCGCGACATCAACGGAACCCTTTGGTACGTGCGTAATGGCGAAATTATCCGTGTTGGAAACCACTCACAGGGCTGGTCTCGCGTGGTGCTAGATGTGCCACTGGAATATTCAGCAAACATTGACAAGGCTCGAGCCGCAATTGCCGCAGCCGCGAATGCGGTTGCCGAAGCATTCAAGACAGACGTTATTCGCGAACCAGAAATTTGGGGTATCGAAGCGCTTTCTGGTGAGCAGGTTGTGGTTCGACTAGTTCAACAAGTGAAACCAAGCCACCAGGATGAAATTGCTCGTGCGCTTCGACTTGAAGTGAAGAAGTCACTTGATAAGGCAAAGATCTCGCTAGCTTCTAGCACCGCGCCGATTTATGTTGAAGTTGCCGGAAAGGCCGTCAAGTAATTGGCAAATGGATTTGAGCAGGCCGCCAAAATTGAGCCGGTTCGCATTCGTGGACTTAGCGGCGAACAGGCCGGCGGAAACTTTTATGATCGCGTTGGCGGTTCGGCAACTTTCGAGAAATTAGCCAGAACTTTTTATCAGGGCGTCGCAGCCGATGACCTATTGAGGCCCATGTATCCAGAAGAGGATTTGGGGCCGGCCGCAATTCGACTTCAGCTGTTTCTTGAGCAGTATTGGGGTGGCCCAACAACCTATCAAGAGCAGCGTGGTCACCCGAGATTGAGAATGCGCCATCAACCGTTTCAAATCGGCCCTGAAGCGCGAGCAAGGTGGCTTATGCACATGCGCGCGGCTGTTGACTCGCTGAAACTACCTCCGCTTCAAGATGCCGAACTCTGGGCTTATTTGGATCGCGCCGCAACTGCGATGCTAAATAGCCACGAGGGCTAGAACTTAGTGGCGGCCCTGGCTAACACGTGCCCGTGCATTGCGCTTAGGCGCACCCATCCTTCGGTGTGATACAGGCCGACCTCTTCATCTTCGGTCAAGAATCCCAAGCCGGCAGCGGCGAAAGCAGCTCCAGTCGGCACTTTTGACTCAAGGTCAATCCCTTTGCCCCAAATTTCACCACGGATGCGAGCCGCGATAGGCCCGCCGACAGACTCAGGGATTGCCGCTGCAACCTCGGCGATGCCGTCTCGTGCGATCTGCGTCAAACGCTGCTCTTTGATGGTTCCAGCCTCAATCCAAGCGGTGCGAGGCGGTGAGATGCCCGCCCAAGCCGCCCGCTGAGTTATCGGCATCTCAAACTTCAATTCAACAGAACCAGAATTGGCGTCGGCGACCATTTTCGCCAGTCGATCCAGCGCTGCACTTAACTGCACCACACCGTCCAACTCGGCTTCCTCGAGAAGTTCAATGGTCCTGAGCCCCAAAACAGTCGGGCCCGAGTCCATCAGGCTGCCAGCAAAAATAGGTGCTACATAAACCGCAAGAATTTTGCCGAACGCCCTGAAGCGCACCATTCCATCCGGATCAAGACGCTTGGCGCGGCTCAAAAAGGACTGCAAATCAACGGTCGACTCGATGTCTGGCAACAGAAAGAAATTGTTCATAACTGCTGTCTAAACTAGCCTGTGTCGACAGCAATGTCAGACAGCCGGACACAAAGGAGTGCAGTTGAACACCGCCAAAGATCCACTTGAAGACCTTTTGAATGCTTTAGATCTAAAAGAACTTGGCGAAAACCCAGACGCTTTCGAAGGCCCAAGTCAGTGGATGCCGCATGGAAGAGTTTTTGGTGGTCAGGTTTTGGCGCAGTGCCTAATTGCGGCACAGCGCACTATCGACGATCGTCCGGTTCACTCGCTTCACGGATACTTTTTGCGAGCCGGCGACATTAATCAGCCAATCACTTTTGCAGTTGACCGCCTGCGTGACGGACGTTCTTTCAGCACCCGTCGCGTTCAGGCGTTCCAAAACGGCGAGGCGATGTTTTCGATGATTGCTTCGTTCCAGGTTGTCGGCCCCGGAATTCATCACCAAGATCTAATGCCCGCAGGCATTCCGGCGCCAGAGACCTTGCCTAGCGCTTATGACGTTTTGGGAGAGCATGACCATCCGATGGCTCAGTTCTGGGCCAAGGCGCGGCCATTCGATATTCGACATGTCGATGGCAATGTTTATGTGCCGAGTGATATCACCCGCGTGGCTCACCAGGCAACTTGGTTCAAAGCAAACGGTGCAATGCCAGAGGACCAATCGCTGCATCGAGCTGCTATTGCATATGCCAGCGACTATTCAATTCTTGAACCGATTTTTAGACGTCACGCTTTAACTTGGGCACACAAGGGCTTATCGGAAGCCAGCTTGGATCACGCCATGTGGTTCCACCGTGATGCCCGAGCCGACGAATGGTTGCTATACGTGACTGAATCGCCTAGCGCTCAAGGTGGCCGAGGTCTGGCCACTGGCAAAATCTTCAGTCGTGATGGTGTCTTGGTTGCCATTGTTGCGCAAGAAGGAATGATTCGCATCCCTGAAATCGGACTCAACTAGGAGAGAAATGATTAATCGGCAGTTGCTTGCAGACTTGAATCAAATTGAAGTCTCGCTGTTCGAGGCGAGTCACCCTAAATCTAAAGCTGCCTATGCGGCTGCAGACAACCTATTTGGTCGAGTTCCAATGACTTGGATGAATAAGAAGTCAACTGGGTTCCCAATTTATTTCGAAAAAGCCGAAGGTAACCGGGTATGGGACATCGACGGAAACGAGTACATCGATTTTGCGCTTGGCGACACTGGCGCTATGGCCGGCCACAAATCTCAAGCTGTTTCTGAAGCGATTGTGAATAGAGTTGCAAACCAAGGTGGCCTAACCACGATGATGCCGACTGAGGATGCTCAGTGGGTAGCCAAGAACTTGACTGAACGTTTTGGTATGGCTAAGTGGAGTTTTTCGCTCACGGCCACTGACGCAAATCGTTGGGCCATTCGCCTTGTGAGGGCGATTACTGGCAAGCCAAAAATCCTATTTCACAGCTACTGCTACCACGGCTCTGTTGATGAGTCTCTAATTGTGACCGGAAACGGAGATCTGGGAGTTAATCGTCCGGGAAACGTGGGTTCACCGGTAGATGTCACATTGACAAGTCGCGTGGCTGAATTCAATGATCTTGATGGCCTGGAGCGACAACTTGCAGCAGGCGATGTTGCCGCGGTGCTCATGGAGCCAGCGCTCACAAACATCGGCATTGTTCTGCCCGAGCCGGGCTATTTGCAAGGCGTTCGAGAACTGACTCAAAAATATGACGCCTTGCTGATAATCGATGAAACGCATACGTTCTCGGCTGACTGGGGTGGCATGACTCGTCGCGACCAGCTAAAACCAGACGTATTTGTGATCGGAAAGGCAATCGCCGGTGGCATTCCAATCGGAGCTTATGGGCTAAGCGATGAGCTTGCGCAGCGAGTTCTTGAGCGCTCGGATCTGGATCTGATTGACATGGGCGGTGTCGGTGGCACCCTTGCTGGAAACCCGCTTTCGATGACAGCTGCTAGAGCGACGCTTGAAAAAGTACTTACTGAAGAAAACTTCGCCACAATGATCGAATTGGCGACTTATTACACCGATGGAGTAAACGAGCTCTTCAATCGCTATAACCTACCTTGGTCAATAAACCAGCTGGGAGCTAGGGCTGAATATCGCTTTGCAAAGCCATATCCAATTACCGGAACCGCAGCGCATGAATCTGCTGATTATGAATTGGAAGACTTTATTCACCTCTATTTAGCAAATCGAGGTGTTTTGCTAACTCCTTTTCACAACATGGCGCTCATGTGCCCAACCACGACCAAGGCTGACGTTGATCGTCACAATGAAGTTTTTGAAGAGGTAATTCAAAAACTTTTGGCGCTATAAAAACAAAAACCCACCGAACTATCAGTGGGTTTTTGTGTAGATTTTCGAAATCTAGTCGCGAGTTAGTCGACGATAGGTTGAACGATGAGGCTTGGCTGCGTCAGCGCCGAGTCGAGCAATCTTGTTCTCTTCGTATGCCTCAAAGTTTCCTTCGAACCAGTACCACGCGTCTGGGTTATCTTCGGTGCCCTCGTAGGCCAGAATGTGCGAAGCAACGCGGTCAAGGAACCAGCGGTCGTGTGTAATGACCACCGCACACCCCGGGAATGCAAGCAATGCGTTTTCAAGGCTGCCGAGGGTTTCTACGTCAAGGTCGTTTGTAGGTTCGTCGAGCAGCAGCAGGTTTCCGCCCTGCTTGAGGGTCAAAGCGAGGTTAAGGCGGTTGCGCTCACCACCCGACAAAACACCTGCCGGTTTTTGCTGGTCTGGGCCCTTGAAGCCGAAAGCGGCAACATAAGCACGAGAAGGCATTTCTTGGTTTCCGACCTGCATGTAGTCGAGACCGTCCGAGACAACCTCCCAGAGAGTCTTGTCTGGATCGATACCTCCACGCCCCTGGTCTACGTATGAAATCTTTACGGTTTCACCGATTTTGAGGTCTCCACCATCGAGTTTTTCAAGACCAACGATGGTTTTGAAGAGGGTTGATTTTCCGACACCGTTCGGGCCAATTACGCCGACGATTCCGTTTCGCGGAAGGCTGAAGCTCAAGCCGTTGATCAATGAACGGCCATCGAAACCTTTTTGAAGGTTCTTTGCTTCAATGACTATGTCGCCGAGACGAGGACCCATCGGGATCTGAATCTCTTCGAAATCTAACTTTCTGGTGCGGTCGGCTTCGGCTGCCATCTCTTCATATTTTGCTAGACGAGCCTTTGACTTGGTCTGACGGGCCTTTGGTGACGAGCGAACCCACTCAAGCTCTTCGCTTAGACGCTTGGCAAGCTTTGCGTCTTTTTTGCCCTGAACCTCTAGACGCTCTTGCTTCTTCTCGAGGTAGGTCGAATAGTTGCCCTCGTATGGATAGGCGCGGCCTCGGTCAAGTTCGAGAATCCATTCAGCCACGTTGTCTAAGAAGTATCGATCGTGCGTCACAGCAAGAACTGCACCTGGATACTTGGCTAGGTGCTGTTCGAGCCAAAGGACTGACTCGGCATCTAGGTGGTTTGTAGGCTCGTCGAGCAATAGCAGGTCTGGCTTTTCAAGTAGCAATTTGCATAGAGCAACGCGACGGCGCTCACCTCCCGATAGGTGGGTCACTGGCATGTCGCCAGGAGGGCAACGGAGTGCGTCCATGGCTTGCTCAAGCTGACTGTCTAAGTCCCAGGCATCAAGGTGATCGATTTCTTCTTGCAAGGTCCCCATCTCGGCAAGAAGAGTGTCGAAATCTGCATCTGGCTCTGACATCAGCGCCGAGATTTCATTGAAGCGATCAAGTTTTGCTTTTGTCTCTTTGACCGCAAGCTCAACGTTGCCAAGCACGGTAAGTGAATCGTCAAGCGGTGGTTCCTGCAGCAAAATGCCGACGGTGTATTCAGGGCTCAAACGAGCCTCACCGTTGCTAGGCGTGTCAAGTCCGGCCATGATCTTTAGCACGGTTGACTTTCCGGCTCCGTTTGGTCCGACTACACCGATTTTTGCGCCTGGAATAAAGGCGAGGGTGACATCGTCAAGGATTACCTTGTCGCCGTGCGCCTTGCGCGCTTTGATCATCTGATAGATGAATTCAGCCATGAAATTGGATCACTTTCGATTTGAATTGCCGTGCTTAGAAATCTCGCTAGCCGGCCCGCGAACTGCTCGACAAGTTTAGCTGACCAGCGACAGTAGCCACGTTTTGCCGAAGACACTCGAGAGCGGAGCACCGGCCTGGCTCGAGGGGTTGAAGCCAGGCCGGCGACTTTATGGTGCGACTATGCGTCGACCAAATCCTTTTCTTCGTCTAGTTCTTCAATGTCTTCTTCGTTGAACTCTCTGGTCATCACGGTTCGCGTGAAAGATGAATTGCCCCAGGTCAGGTCGTGGCCCATTGAATCGGCGTCAATTTCAACCGATGTCCCTGAACGCTCACCGTTATCCCAGTCGCGAACGCGAATCTTTCCGGTTACCAAAATTCGCTCGCCTTTGTTGATTGATGTTGAGGCGTTTATAGCCAGCTGACGAAACGAGGTAACTGTGAACCAATTGGTTTCGCCGTCTACCCACTTATTTTGTGCTCGATCGAACTTTCGAGCCGATGAAGCGAGTCGAAATGATGTGATCGGCAACCCATCTTGGGTGACCAAATGACGCGGAGTTGTTGCCACTAAACCAGTGGCAGTAATTTGCTCTGACAATTTTTGCCTTTCTCAATGGCCTCGATCGGATGATCGCTGCTGAGACGAGGCTTTCAAATGCCCATAGACGTCTTCACTACTGGACAGAATCTGTGCATAACTGACCTATTTTGGTGGAAAGTCGATTAGTTCAGATACTCAGAAAAAGCCTGTCGAGCTTTTATAACTTTCGGTTGCACAACAGCTAGGCAATAACCCTGGTTAGGGTTTTTCGCAAAGAAATCCTGATGGTATTCCTCGGCTGGCCAGTAATTAATCAAAGGTGAAATCTCAGTCACCAGTGTTCCGGGCCATAGTGCAGCGGCTCGAGAAAGCGCTGCCTCAAACTCGGTTTTCTGTGCATCGTCTTGATAAAACATGGCGCTTCGATATTGCGGGCCAACATCGTGACCCTGACGGTTCAGTTGCCTAGGGTCATGAATCGTGAAAAAAATGCCGAGGACAACCTCTGCCGAAATCACAGTTTCGTCGAATGTGATTTTTACCACTTCTGCATGCCCGGTCTCGGCCGAACAAACGGCTTCATAGCTTGGGTTATCTATCCAACCGCCTGAGTAGCCGACCTCGACATCGATGACTCCGTTGAACTGAATGAACGCGCTATCTAAACACCAGAAGCAACCGCCGCCTAAAACATACGATTTCATGGCTCTAGCCTAGGCTTGAACCATGAGCTATGTCGCCGCAGAAAATCGCTACGAATCAATGAAATACCGTCGCACCGGAAAATCGGGATTGCTGTTGCCAGAGCTATCGCTCGGTCTATGGCACAACTTTGGTGATGTCGACAGCTTCAAAAACCAAAGAGCTATTCTGCGTCGAGCCTTTGACCTTGGCATCACTCATTTTGATCTCGCTAATAACTACGGCCCGCCTTACGGCGCTGCAGAGGCGAATTTTGGCAAGCACTTCAAAAAAGATTGGGCTGGTTATCGCGACGAGTTGATCATTTCGACCAAAGCTGGCTACGACATGTGGCCTGGCCCCTATGGCGAATGGGGTTCAAGAAAATACCTGCTTGCCTCGCTAGATCAGAGCCTCAATCGCATGGGCATCGACTATGTCGACATTTTCTATAGCCACCGATTTGACCCGCACACCCCTCTAGAAGAAACCATGGGCGCACTTGCCTCTGCAGTTCGCCAAGGCAAGGCACTTTATGTCGGCATCTCTAGCTATGACCCTGAGCAAACTCGTCAGGCCAAGGCAATACTCGATGACATGGGTGTTCCACTGTTGATTCACCAGCCGCGCTATTCGATGTTCGACCGACGCGCCGAGCAGGGTCTTTTTGACGTGTTGAGCATGCTCGGTGTGGGCTCAATTGTTTTCTCACCACTTGCGCAAGGATTGCTGACCGATCGATACCTAAGCGGCACCGCACCTAAGGGATCAAGGGCTGCCAGAAATTTCTATCTGAAGAATGATTCGATAACCGATGAATATCTCGAGCACGCACGTGCGCTAAATCAAATTGCGGCTTCACGTGGACAATCTCTAGCTCAACTTGCAGTCTCATGGGTCTTGCGCCAACCGGCGGTTACCTCATGCCTAATTGGCGCGAGCAGCGTTGAACAGCTGAACCAGAACTATGCGGCCCTGAAGGCTAACAAACTGAGCTTTGACGAACTGGCTGCGATTGAACCACACGCGGTCAACGGACTGGTTTAGCAAGCTCGAATAATATTCAACAGAGGTAAAAGGACATAAATAATGGCGACTATTGAATTAAATGAGGCTAACTTCGGCGAGCACGTCACTAGTGCTGGCATCACCATTGTTGATTTCTGGGCTGAATGGTGCGGTCCTTGTCGTCAATTCGGCCCAATTTTTGAAGAGGCCTCAACTAAGCACACCGAAATCACCTTCGGCAAGGTAGACACCGAGGCAAATCAACAGCTAGCCGCTCAGGCAAACATCACATCGATTCCCACTTTGATGGTGTTTCGAGACGGCGTCTTGCTTTACAACCGCCCAGGCGCTCTTCCGGGCGCTTCGCTCGAGGAACTTATTTCGGCTGTCGAACAGTTAGATATGGATGAGGTGCGAGCTGACATAGCTTCACAGGCCAGCGCCTCCAAAAACGACTAAGTCGATAGGAATCGAGGCAACAAATGCAGATTCAAAATAATTCAATGGCAATGATCGCCACCGTAGCTTTAGTGGGCGTTTTAGCGTCGCTAATCGGCTTTTTCGACCCGACAACCTGCTCGAATTCCCAGATTGATGGCTGGACATCCTGCCAGTCGATTGCAAACGACCGAAAAATTGGCAGCATCGTACTTTTGACTATTTCGCTGCTTGGCTTTGCTGTTTCAGCGGTTCGAACAAAATCTAAGCGATAGCCTCAGTCAAACTTGCCGACGGCAAATCAGCGAAAGCGTGCTGAACGCCAGCGTAGGTCACTTTGCCATTCCAAACGTTCAGACCTTTAGCTAGAGCCTCGTCGTTCGCCAAGGCCGTCTTCCAACCTTTTTCTGCGATCGAGATCACGTATGGCAGAGTCGCGTTAGTCAAGGCGACCGTGGAGGTTGCAGGAACTGCGCCTGGCATGTTTGCCACGCAGTAATAAGTGCTGTTGTGAACTTTGAAAGTGGGCGCGTCATGGGTCGTTGGCTTCGAATTCTCGAAGCATCCACCCTGATCGATTGCAATGTCAACCAAAACCGAGCCTGACTTCATGGTCTTCACCATGGCATCTGTGACCAGCTTTGGAGCCTTCTCGCCAGGAATTAATACAGAACCGATGACTAGGTCTGCGTCACGCAGCTCATTGGAAATCTCGTAGGCGGTTGAAACTCGAGTCTTTACCTGACCGCCAAAGCGTGCATCTAGCTCACGCAATTTAGGCAATGAAATGTCGATTACCGTAACGTCTGCCTGCATGCCTAACGCCATTGTCGCTGCGTGTTCACCGGCAACGCCGCCGCCAATCACCACAACCTTTGCTTTTGCAGCACCAGGGACTCCGCCCATCAAAACACCACGCCCACCCTCATTTTTCATTAGCTGGTATGCGCCAATTTGAGCCGAAAGGCGACCGGCAACCTCGCTCATTGGTTGCAAAAGCGGCAAGCTACGGTTTGGCAGCTGAACGGTTTCATATGCAATCGCAATCGAGCCGGCGGCCATCAGTGCCTCGGTGCATGGCCTTGAAGCGGCAAGGTGAAGGTAGGTGAACAGGACCTGATCTTTGCGAAGCTTCGAATATTCCGCTGCGATTGGCTCCTTCACTTTTAGGAGAAGGTCGCCAACCTGCCAAACTTCATCGGCAGTATCCAGAATTGTCGCGCCCTGTGCCCGGTAGTCAATATCGCTAAAGCTTGAACCCACGCCTGCGCCAGCTTCAATGAAAACCTCGTGACCGCGTCTGACCAGCTCATGAACCCCCGCTGGCGTAATCGCAACACGGTTTTCGTTGTTCTTTATTTCGGCCGGAACTCCGATGCGCATTTGCTGCCCCTTTGGTCAATCGATTATTTGCAACTCGTGTCAATAGTGCAGGAATCTCGTTTCAATTCGGTAAATTCAGCAATTATTCGAGTGAATTCGAATGATTTTCGAATAATCTTCAATTATGAAACGTGATCTGACTGATAAACCGAATTATCTACGAGCTGAATTAGACGAAACTGATCTCGACATTTTGCGACTGCTCAAGGCAAACGCTCGCATGACAAATGCTGATTTAGCAGCTGCGGTAGGTATAGCTCAGTCGACCTGCATCGGGCGCGTGCGGGCATTGGTGTCACGTGGGGTTATAAGTGGCTTCCACGCCGAAATTGAGCCAGCCAAGGTTGGGCTAGATAGCCAAGTGTTGATTTCGGTTACACTTCGCGCTGGGGCTCGCTCTCACCTAAATGAATTCATGGATCAAATGCGTCGCCGCCCCGAAGTTGTGCAGGTTTTCTTCCTTGGCGGAACGGAAGACTTCATAGTTCACCTGGCGGTTGCAGACTCTAAAGCTGTGAGAGAGTTTGTTTTGGAATATTTATCTAATAATCCAACTGTGGCATCCACCAGAACCAACTTGGTGTTTGACCACTTCAAAGGCAAAGGAGCTAACTATGAGGGTATCTAACAAAGTCGCGGTGGTCACCGGTGCCGGAAACGGCATGGGTCGCGAAATGACCCTTCAGCTGCTTAGTCGCGGCGCCAAGGTGTTTGGCATAGACCTGAAATCTGATGCCCTCATCGAAACCGCTGCAGTTGCCGGGCATAATCCTAATTTCAAATTTCTCGCTGCCGACATCACAGATCGCGAAGCTGTCGCTGGGCTGCCTGCAGCCGTAAAGGCGGCTTTTGGCGAAGCTGACCTGGTCATTAATAACGCTGGCATCATTCAGCCCTTCGTCAAGGTGAACGATTTAGATTTGGCTGCTGCCGACCACGTAATGAATGTCAACTTCAATGGCACGCTAAACATGGTCAAAGCTTTTTTGCCGGTGCTGCTGGGCAGGCCAGAAGCGCAAATTGCAAACGTTTCATCTATGGGTGGCTTTGGCCCTGTGCCAGGACAAACCGTTTATGGCGCTTCAAAAGCAGCCGTAAAGCTTCTCACCGAGGGCTTGCGTTCAGAGCTTCTAGCAACTCCCGTCACAGTGACTTTGATTTATCCGGGTGCCATTGCAACCAACATCGCCGCTAACTCTCTGCCTGGCGCACCCGTTATGACCGCCGATAGTGCCGCAGCCTCCAAGTTCAAGATGACTAGCGCCAAAGATGCAGGGCGAATGATGGTTGATGGCATTGAGGCTGGCAAGGCTCGAGTATTTGTCGGATCAGATGCTTCAGGACTGGACAAAATCATGCGATTGATGCCAGTAAAAGGTGCGGAGATTATTGCCAAGCAAATGAAAGATTTGCTCAAGTAGCTCAAAAGAGTTAAACCGCAAATACACTTAGAAGCATGTCTGGATACATGCTCTTTGAAATCATTTCAATGGTTGTTTTGACCGCCCTTCTTTTGATTGACGTGTTGGTTATTTCTCGCAAGCCACACATTCCATCTACCAAAGAATCAACAGCATGGGTGCTGTTTTATGCCGTATTAGCGCTTGTTTTCTTCGGCATACTCTTTGCCACGGGTGAGCGCGTTCGTGCAACCGAGTTTTTGGCAGGTTGGCTGACCGAATACAGCTTGAGCATCGACAATCTATTTGTCTTCGTCATCATCATGACCCGTTTTGCGGTGCCCAAAAAGCTTCAGCAAGAGGTGCTGATGGTTGGTGTTATTTTGGCCCTTGTGCTGCGCGGAATTTTCATCCTCGCCGGTGCTGCGCTGATTGAGTCATTCAGCTGGATTTTCTACGTGTTCGGCGCCTTCTTGATTTATACCGCCTATCACCAGGCATTCCGTAGTCACCAAGACGAAGAAGAGACTGAAAGCAAGCTGATAGTTTGGCTGCGTAGACACGTTGAGGTTTCAAAAGACTTCGATGGCGCAAAGATTCGCACCACCGTGAATGGCAAAAAAATGTTCACTCCTATGTTGGTGGTGTTCGTTGCAATCGCTGCGACTGACGTAATGTTTGCCTTCGACTCAATTCCAGCAATTTTCGGTATCACCACTGATCCGTTCCTGGTCTTCACTGCAAACGTATTCGCCCTAATGGGTCTTCGACAGCTGTACTTCTTGCTAGGCGGTTTGCTAGACAAGCTCGACTACCTAAAGTATGGAATCGCGTTCATCCTTGGATTCATCGGAGTCAAGCTGGTGGCCCACGCAATGCACGTCAATGAGCTTCCGTTCATCAATAACGGCAAGCACATTGAATGGGCGCCAGAGATTCCAACCGAAGTTTCACTAGGCGTTATTGTTTCTG
>JACCDN010136278.1_pt1 | contig 60379 bp, 54 predicted proteins | sample 7441691 | NCBI WGS metagenome assembly JACCDN01 (sample SAMN15323439, study PRJNA562643) | freshwater metagenome | isolation source: river surface water | place: USA:Blue River Watershed | collected 2017-08-16 | reverse complement strand
CCGGCAAAGGCACCGGCAAAGGCACCGGCAAAGGCACCGGCAAAGGCACCGGCAAAGGCACCGGCAAAGGCACCGGCAAAGGCACCGGCAAAGGCACCGGCAAAGCCTGCTGCAAAGACCCCTGCGAAAGCACCCGCGAAGCCGGCAGCCAAGACTCCAGCCAAGGCGGCAACCAAGCCTGCGAAGGGTGCCACGAGCGCTCCTGAGGGCGACGACGCACCGATCGTCGACGAAGAATTCGATGTTGTTGTCGTCGTCGGCGATGACGGCGTTGTCGAAGTCGATGCAGAAACACCTGCTGTCGATGAAGTCATCGAGTTGACGGATGACGAAGCCGAAGACGTCAAGTCCGTCATGGTCGAATCTCTTCCCACCGGCGCCATCGTCATTTCAGCATCGGACGAGGAGATCCAGTCCAGCTCCAACATGATCACGGGCGCTACTGCTGACCCCGTCAAGGACTACCTCAAGCAAATCGGTAAGGTCGCGCTGCTCAACGCGGAACAGGAAGTCTCTCTTGCCCTGCGCATCGAGGCCGGACTGTTCGCGGAAGAGAAGTGGGCCAAGCTCAGCCCAGCCAAGCGCGAGAATTCGAAGGAAGGCCGGGAGCTCCGCATCATCGCTGACGATGGCGAGCGCGCCAAGCGTCACCTGCTGGAAGCAAACCTGCGTCTCGTCGTGTCGCTCGCCAAGCGTTACACCGGCCGCGGCATGCAGTTCCTCGACCTCATTCAAGAGGGAAACCTCGGACTTATCCGTGCTGTCGAGAAGTTCGACTACACGAAGGGCTTCAAGTTCTCGACATACGCAACGTGGTGGATTCGCCAGGCGATCACGCGAGCAATGGCTGACCAGGCGCGAACCATTCGTATCCCGGTTCACATGGTTGAGGTCATCAACAAGCTTGCGCGTGTTCAGCGCCAGTTGCTTCAGGACCTCGGTCGCGAACCGAGCCCCGAAGAACTCGCACACGAGTTAGACATGACTCCTGAAAAGGTCGTCGAGGTTCAGAAGTACGGTCGCGAGCCGATTTCGCTGCACACTCCGTTGGGTGAAGATGGCGATTCGGAGTTCGGAGACCTCATCGAGGACACCGAAGCAATCGTGCCGCTCGACGCAGTCGCAAACCGAATGCTGCTTGTCGCTCTCGAATCGGTGCTGGATTCGTTGTCAGAGCGTGAGTCCGGTGTGATTCGTATGCGCTACGGCCTGGGCGACGGCATCCCGAAGACTCTTGACCAGATCGGCGAAACGTTTGGCGTGACGCGCGAGCGCATCCGTCAGATTGAATCGAAGACGATGGCGAAGTTGCGCCACCCGTCGCGTTCGCAAACAATTCGCGAATTCCTCGAGTAAATCGTGCGTATCGTCCTCGCTGTGGTGCTCGGGCGGTTAGTCCGTGCACTGATGCGACTTCGTGGCGGTGGCTCTGCACTGCCCGGCTGGGTAGCGCTCAAGGTGGCACCACATTTCCTCACCCACGTCATGACGGGACTTCGCCGTGGCGCAAACGTCCCCATCGTTGTCGTGACGGGTTCGAACGGTAAGTCGACGACCACCGCGATGGTTGTTGCTGCACTCGAGGCAAACGGACACCGAGTCTTCTCGAATCCTTCTGGCGGGAATCTGCCTCAAGGCATTGCGTCATCGATGCTCGCCGACGTCAGTGTGACGGGTGGACTTCGTGCAAGCGCAGTCGTACTGGAACTTGATGAGGCTTACGGCCCCCGACTTGTCGAGATCATCAAGCCGACGCACGCGCTCTTGTTGAACGTCCAGGTCGACCAACTCAACCGCTTCTTTGAACCAGAACGGGTGATGGACATGGTCACGGCGATCGGCTCTGCCGCACAGGTCGTGTTGGTCAATGATGCCGACGACAACACGCGCGAAATCGGCAACAGGCTGTCGAAGACGGGTCATGAAGTTTTCGGTCTCGATGTCGCACCCGATGCTGCCCCGGGCGGCGTCTATGACGCGAACGTCGGGTACGACGACGTCGTCGACAAGCGCGACGCTGTCGCCACGGTGGTCGCCTCTCACGGCTCGCACACAACAATTTCGGTGATGGGCGAGTCCGTCGAGGTGGCGTTGCCGGCGCCAGGAGTCCATTACGCGGTCGACGCGGCTGCAGCTCTAGCCATAGCGGCGTTGGTGCTCGGCGATTCGCGCAATCTGCGCAGCGCCGCACACGCCATCTCGAATCTCAAACCTGTGTATGGACGCGGCGAGTCCGTCGTCGCTTTCGAAGCTCCGCTCACCATCATCATGATGAAAAACTTTCCCAGCTTGCAGGCCAATCTCGACGCACTGACAGAGGCGCCTGAGTCGCTGTACCTCGCTGTGGACGAAGGAACATCCGATCCGTCATGGATCTATGACATTGACTTGTCGTCCATTGACCATGTCGATGTGGTGACCGGTTCAAAGGCATGGCAATGGGAGACGCGACTTGCGTACGCGGAAATTCCGGTTGGCCGGGTCGAGCCCGAACCCGGGTTGGCGTTTGAACACTTCGGCGCCACAACCACGCCCTCTCGACAGTCCCACCGAACCGCGATTGTCAATTACGAGCAGATGATGGATCTTCGTCGCGAGCTCGGCTACAAGGAAATCGAGGGGGAGTGATGGTTCACGTTGTTCATTTGTTCCCTCACACCCTTGGGTTGTTTGGAGACGCCGGAAACGTGCTTGCGCTGGACAAGCGATGCGCGTGGCGTGGCATCCCGGTCACGGTGACCGAGGTTGAGTTGGGAAGCACAATCCCGAGCAACGCTGATGTCTATGTCATCGGGTCTGGTTCGAGCAATTCGGTGCGGCTCGTCACTGAGCACATAGCCGAACTTCGAGATGCGCTGACGGCCGCACTGTCTCGAGACGCGTCGGTGTTGGCAATCGGCGCGGGGTTGCACGTACTGGGGGCTCACATCGACTGGTCCGATGGGTCGCGCTCGGTTGGCGCAGGTGTCATCGCAGGAGAATCCCGCCCCCTAGCCCAGCGCCGCGTCGGAGAATTCATCGGCTCGGTCAGCGGAACCTCAGTCGCCGGCTTCATCAACACCGGGCATCAATTTGATTCGGACCTGGCACCGCACATCACCGACCTGGTGTTTCCCGATTCACGCGAGCCGGTTGGTACTGATGGGGTCATCAGCGGCACCGTCATTGGCACTCATTCACATGGCTCGTACTTGCCGATGAACCCGTCGATTGCCGATGGAATCATCGCTCGGACCACTGGACAGTCGCTCACACTCGCGAACGAGCACATTGCACGCGCAGACCACGCAGCAGCGATGTCGCGAGAAGCTATTCGGGCACGACTCGGCGCTTAGTCACGCACGTAAACCCGGCGCACGTGTGACGGAATCGAAGTCATGACCTCGTCGCCAATCGAGCCAGTCCATGCTGCCCACTGCTCTGCAGTCGGCCCGTTACCGCCGATGATGTCAACCGTTGCGTTCGGTTCACAGTCGGCTTCTAGTGCGGTGAATTGAGGGGCGACCGTGCGGATTCGCGTGGGAACACCATCGACGGATACCCATGCTCCGGAATCCGCGTGACTCTGCGGAACACCGTCAAACCAACCAGCGTCTAACGCAGAACCCGATACGCCGGAACTCGGCGTGACAGACGAGAGTCGAAGGACGGGCCGCAAACCTAGCGCTGAGCCATCAGCATCGTCGAATGGTGAAATCCCGTAAGCGGCAATGCCGACGCGAACCACGTCATGGCGTGCCGCGGGGTTTCGAAGCGCGGCTGAACTGGCGGCGATGTGCACCATTTCAGGGGTGAGACCCGCGGCGCGTGCGCGGGCAACCGCATCGTCGAACGCGGTCAGGGCAGCGGCGTCAGACTCTGAACCCGCATCGGCGAGATGAGACCACACGCCGATCACCGTGATTAAACCTTCGTCCTGCAGTTGCTTCGCCCGCTGACAGGCCGTGTCCCAATCCCGAGACGCAAACCCATTGCGGTGCAAGCCGGTGTCAATCTTTAGATGTACTCGACCACCTCCTGCAGTTGCGGCAATGGCCTCTAGTTGAGCGAGAGACGACACTCCGAGATCAATATCTGCAGCAACAGCCGCCTCAAAATCGGTCTCAGATCCGTGAAGCCATGCGAAGAGCGTCGATTGAATGCCGTGCTCGCGAAGTCGCAGTGCGGCGGGGACGTCGAGAACCGCAAGGCCGCTTGCGCCGGCTCGCACGGCATTGTCTGCGAGCTCGAGCATTCCGTGTCCATAGGCATTCGACTTGATGGCGATCCATGTCTTGGCGGGAGAGACGTCAGCAACGATTCGCGCAACGTTGTGCTCGAACGCGCTGAGGTCGATGTGAGCGACCAACGTCATGACATCCACCTGCGTTCGACGCGCCACGACAAGCCAGAAATGAGAGACAGCGGGTCACGCCGGGATGCGTTCGCCCACGCTTCGAGGGACTCCACTGAGTCCCAGACCTGAGCGACTTCCGAAATGTCAGCCGGAATGTCCGTGATGTCCAGCACGCACTGGTCCATCGCGATACGCCCGACGACCGGGGCGGTGTGTGCACCGATGGTCATGTGGGCAATATTTGAGCCGCCGCGGGGGAGTCCGTCCGCGAAGCCGAGAGACACTAGTGCGAGCGTCGAGTCGCGTTGCGCCGCCCAGGTATTTCCGTAAGAGACGGTATCGCCCGTGACCACGGACTTGATTGCGACGACCTCGCCTGACATGACACCGACGCGACGGCCCGAGGTCACTCCGTAAAGGACGCCCGTCGATTGCGGGACCGGTGCCATCGGGTCATCATCGGTGAGAAATGCGGACAAGCCAGCTTCCCTTGCCGCATCAGCGACCCACTGTTCCCCGTGGCCGTAAGCGTCGCATCGCAAGTCAATAATCGCGTCCTCGCTCGCGAGGGTGCGGAGGTTTTCTTCCAGCGCGGAGCGAGAGAACTCCACGAGTCGAAGAGGAGAGTTGTTAGGCACCGTGTTCGTCGCGAAGGCGATCGGTTTCGTCGTGCCATTCCAGCGCGGTCGGTGCGAGCGCGTCGTGGACTTCACCAGCGTGGTGGGCGCAGAAGAAAAGTTCCCCGGACTGGAGTCGGACGCGAACGTACGCCTGTGAACCGCACGAGTCGCAACGGTCGGTCGCGTCAAGTTCCGGTGTGACCGGAGTGGTGGTTTCGTGTGACTGCGTTGTGTTCATGGTCGTCCTTCCGATGCTTCTATTTCACCACGGCCCTCGGTCATTCAACGCCCATTTGCGTCCCGTTTCGCCCGTGGCGTAAACCTTGTCCACCGGAACGGAGTGCCTCCGTCATCGACCGCGCCGTTCCGCTTATGGTTGGACAGTCCACCGAAACAAAGGTCATTCCGCGTGTCCAACGAATACTCCGCTCGTCACCTCAGCGTTCTCGAGGGTCTCGAAGCCGTTCGTAAGCGACCCGGAATGTATATCGGTTCAACCGACGAGCGCGGCCTCATGCACTGCCTGTGGGAGATCATCGACAACTCTGTCGACGAGGCTCTTGGCGGTTTCGGCTCGACAATCGAAGTCACGCTGCACGAGGACGGTTCTGTCGAGGTCTCGGACAACGGGCGCGGAATCCCCGTCGACATCGAGCCTCGTACCGGGTTGTCAGGTGTCGAGGTTGTCTTCACCAAGCTGCACGCCGGTGGAAAATTCGGTTCAGGCTCGTACACCGCGTCGGGTGGACTCCACGGCGTCGGTGCTTCGGTAGTCAACGCCTTGAGCGAACGACTCGATGTGTGGGTCGACCGCAACGGCAAGACACACCAGATGTCGTTCCATCGCGGTGAGCCGGGTGTCTTCAAGGACTCGGGTCAACCGTCACCTCGTGCTCCGTTCACCGCGTTCGTCGAGAATTCCGAATTGGCCATCGTCGGCAAGTCCGCCAAGGGCGCAACGGGAACGCGAGTTCGGTGGTGGCCAGACCCCGAGATCTTCGTCAAGTCATCGACAATCGACAAGGACGGTCTTGCAGCGCGAGCTCGACAGACGGCGTTCCTCGTCCCCGGTCTCAAACTCGCTGTGACGGACACTCGCGGTGGGCAAACCGTCCGTGACGAGTTCGCGTTTGACGGCGGGATCTCAGAGTTCACCGAATTCCTTGCGCCCGACGCGCCGTTGACGAGCACCTGGCGTTTGGCGGGCGAGGGGACCTTCACCGAGACCGTTCCTGTCTTGGACGACATGGGGCACATGGTCTCGACCGAGGTCGAACGCACGTGTGCCGTCGATGTCGCCCTTCGCTGGGGAACCGGCTACGAAACCGTTCAGAAATCATTCGTCAACATCATTGCCACGCCCAAGGGCGGCACGCACGTCACGGGCTTCGAACAAGCCTTGATGAAGGTCATCCGATCCGAGGTAGACAAGAATTCCCGCCGACTCAAGGTCGGAACGGACAAGATTGAGAAGGATGACATCCTCACGGGATTGACGACGGTCGTTACCGTTCGTGTTGCTGAACCTCAGTTCGAGGGGCAGACGAAGGAGATTCTCGGAACGCCGGCTGTGCGCAACGTTGTTGCCCAGGTCGTTCAGAAAGCCCTCGAGGACCGGTTCGCATCCAGCAAGCGTGATGACAAGGCTCAGACCGGTCTTGTCCTCGACAAGGTTGTCGCCGAGATGAAGTCTCGAATTTCTGCTCGTGCGCACAAGGAAACCCAACGCCGCAAGAACGCGCTCGAATCGTCGACACTGCCCGCGAAACTCGTCGATTGCCGAAGCGACGATGTTGCTCAATCCGAACTGTTCATCGTCGAGGGTGACTCGGCACTGGGTACAGCAAAGTTGGCTCGAGATTCTGAATTCCAAGCGCTCTTGCCGATCCGTGGAAAGATTCTCAACGTCCAAAAGGCCTCGATTTCAGACATGCTGTCGAACACAGAATGCGCGTCGATCATTCAGGTGATCGGTGCGGGGTCAGGCCGCACGTTCGATATTGACACTGCGCGTTACGGCAAGGTCATCATCATGAGCGACGCCGACGTCGATGGCGCTCACATCCGCACGCTGCTTCTGACGCTTCTGTTCAAGTACATGCGCCCCTTGGTAGAGGCAGGGCGCGTTTATGCCGCGGTTCCGCCGTTGCACCGAATTCTCGTGATGAACCCCGGCACCAAGCCGAACGACATTGTTTACACGTACTCCGAGGCGGAACTTCACGCGAAGCTCGACGAGTTGCGCAAGGCCGGCAAGAAGTGGCAAGAGCCGATCCAGCGATACAAGGGCTTGGGCGAGATGGATGCTGATCAGTTGGCGGACACGACGATGAGCGTTGCACACCGCACTCTGCGCCGCGTTCGATTGCACGACGCCGAAGAGGCGGCGACGGTTTTCGAACTCTTGATGGGGAACGAGGTCGCTCCTCGTCGCGAGTTCATCATCGATAGTGGTCAGTCGCTTGAACGCGACCGCATCGACGCCTAACTGTCGCGCCTAACGAAGTCGCGTGCCGACGACGGAAATCGCGTCGGCCAGGGCCGTTCCGCTGCCATCCCGCTTGCCCGGTTCTGCCGGCACATCACGCGGCGTACCGTCAACAGCCGAGGCCCGTGGTTCGTCACCGACCCACGCGAGTGAAAGTCCAACTTCGCCCTTGAGTAACGAGTGTCCGCGAACGCCACCGGTTGCGCGGCCCTTGGCGGGGAACTCGGAGAGGGGCGTGACCTTGGCGCGACCGGGATCTGCGCCGGTGAGGGTCGCTTCTGCGGCTGTCACGGTCACGACCTGGGCGGTTTCTGGGGCTGCGACGGAGAAGTGAGCAACCTGGTCTCCGTCGGCGAGGTTGATTCCTGCGACACCGGCTGCGCCGACGCCTTGAGCGCGAACGCCGGCGATGGGGAAGTGCAACACCTGGGTCGCGTGCGTTACGAAGACCGCGTCGAGCCCGTCCGGTGCAACGGATGCGCCAACAACGCGGTCGCCGTCGTCGAGGTTGATGATCGAGAAGTCGGGGCGTGCGGGGAAGGTCGTGGTGTCTACTCGTTTCACGACGCCGCGCGCTGTGCCGAGCGCGAGCGGTTCACCCGTGAGACCGACCACCGTGATGACCGTTTCCTTGGGCTGAAGACCGACGACATAGTCGTTGACTTTCGAGCCAGAGGCGAACGAGATGGAGTCGGTGCCACCGGGGAGGTCAACGGGAGAGAACCGGATGAGTCGCCCGTTGCTGGTGATAGCGCCGAGTTCCCCGCGGGTGGTTGTGCGCACCGCGGTTGAGATGACGTCGTGTTTGAACCGCTTCTGTGCAACCGGGAACTCGTCGGTGTTCGCGTTGCGCAAGATGCGGCCAGTTGCGGTGAGGATGACCGTGCACGGCTCGTCTTCGAGTTCGAGACCCTGGCTGGCAATCGCCCCGACGACGGGTGCTTCGTCCGCGTCGAGCAACGTGGTGCGCCGCGGGGTTGCGTACTGAGCGGCAATGTCAGCCAACTCAGTCGAGACGAGGTCACGAACTGCGTCCTTGCTGGAGAGAAGTTCCGTCAAACGCGCGATCTCGGCCGCGAGGTTGTCGCGTTCTGTCTCGAGTTCGACACGACTGAATTTAGTGAGGCGACGAAGGCGAAGTTCGAGGATGTACTCGGCTTGCAACTCTGACAGTGAGAAGGTCGACTGAAGTTGTGTTCGTGCCGATTCGGCATCATCCGACGCGCGGATCACCGCGATGACCTTGTCGATGTCGAGGATGGCGAGCAACAACCCCTCGACGAGGTGAAGGCGTTCGGTGCGACGTGCAAGTCGGAACTGCGAGCGACGCGTCACGACCTCGATGCGGTGTTCGATGTAGACGCGGAGCATGTCCTTGAGTCCGAGCGTTTCGGGTCGGCCTTCGACGAGTGCGACGTTGTTGATCGAGAACCCGTCCTCAAGAGGAGTGAGTCGGTACAACTGGTCCAGCACGGCCTCGGGCGAGAAGCCGGTCTTGACTTCGATGATGAGTCGCAGACCGTGCTTGCGGTCGGTAAGGTCAACGACGTTCGAGATGCCCGTGATCTTCTTCTTGGTGACGCCGTCCTTGATGCGTTCGATAACGCGCTCTGGGCCGACCAGGTAGGGGAGTTCGGTGACGACGATTCCCGTTTTACGGGCGGAGACCTGCTCGATGCTTGTGCGGGCACGCGTGCGGAATGTGCCCTTGCCGAATTCGTACGCGTCTCGAATTCCGTCGAGCCCGACGACGATCCCTCCGCTGGGGAGGTCGGGTCCGGGGATGAATTTCATGAGATCGTCGAGAGTCGCATCAGGGTGGACGATGAGGTGACGAGCGGCTTCGATGACTTCGCCGAGGTTGTGCGGCGCCATGTTGGTCGCCATGCCGACCGCAATGCCACTCGCGCCGTTGACAAGCAAGTTGGGGAACGCGGCGGGAAGTACTTCCGGTTGCAACAACTGGCCGTCGTAGTTGGGAACGAAGTTGACGACATCCTCGTCGAGGCTCTCCGTCATGGTCATCGCTTCGGGGCGAAGCTTCGCCTCGGTGTAACGACTTGCCGCGGGACCGTCATCGAGTGACCCGAAGTTTCCGTGACCGTCAACGAAAGGTACCCGGAGGCTAAACGGTTGCGCCAAACGAACGAGCGCGTCGTAAATCGCGCTGTCACCGTGGGGGTGAAGCTTTCCCATCACCTCGCCGACAACGCGCGCACTCTTGACGTATCCCTTGTCGGGACGAAGACCCATGTCGGCCATTTGGTAAATGATTCTGCGCTGGACAGGCTTCAATCCGTCGCGGGCGTCGGGAAGAGCGCGAGAATAGATGACGGAGTACGCGTATTCGAGGAACGACCCCTGCATCTCGTGGGACAGGTCAACGTCGTCGATGCGTTCGGAGAAGGATGGGGCGTCAGTCACAATGAGCACTAATTTACCCGTCATCGCCTCCGACGACCGTTGGCTCGCGGGGGTGTTGACGAGTGCGTTCGCATCAATCCTGGGGGAACCCAACCGTTTGGAGTTGCCACGAGCCGCACGAGCGGTTGTTCTTCTCGTCGACGGTCTCGGTTCCGAGAACCTCACGACTCACCGCGCCCACGCGCGATCGCTGGCGTCCCTCACGCAAAAGTCCGTCCTCGCCAACTTCCCGACGACGACGGCCTCGTCGCTGGCGACCCTCACCACGGGCCGGTCGCCCGGTGAAACCGGAATGGTCGGTTACGCGGTTCGCAATCCAGCCTCGGGCGCGATTGTCAACCAATTGTCCGGCCTCGATGACCTCGACGTCTCGGTGTGGCAACCCGAGCCGACAGTATGGGAGCGGCACCCCACGGTTGCAAGCGCCATCATTTCAGGAGAGCGCTACCGCACCTCTGGCTTGACCAGCGCGATTCTTCGCGGCGGCGACTATCTCGCCGCCAACACGTATGCCGATCGACTCTCGGTTCTTCAGGATTTCCTCGCCACCAACAGCGACGGTGTCGCATACATCTACATTCCCGAACTCGACCAGGCTGCTCACCAGTTCGGTGTCGCAAGCGATCAATGGGTTCGACGGCTCGAGGACCTCGACGGTTTTGTTTCCGACGTGACGCGACTTCTCGGACCCAAAGACGGTCTCTTGTTAACAGCCGATCACGGCGTGCTCGACGTGCCAACCGTCAAGCACCGAATCATTCCAGCCGAAGCGGACCTTCTGCGCGACGTTGTGACCGGTGGCGAGCCGCGCTTCCTGCACTTGTATTCCGACCGACCTGCAGATGAATTGGCTGACGCGTGGCGAGCCGTCGAGGGGGAGCGTGCTCACATCGTCACGCGCTCCGAGGCAATCGCCGCGGGATGGTTCGGAACAGTGAAGCCAGAACACGTCGAGCGAATCGGTGACGTGCTCGTCACTCCTCGCGGGGTAGCGGTCTATTACGACGAGCGAACGGCGACGCCGCAGTCAATGACGATGGTCGGACAACACGGTGGACTTTCGCGAACAGAGACACACGTCCCGTTGATTCGAGCGGGAATCTTCGCCTAGTCTTCGTCGGGGCGCGTGCCGAAAACGATCTCGTCCCACGTCGGCATCGGCGCGCGTTGGCGGCGCTGACGCTGGCTCGGGGTCTCGTCGATGAAAACATCAGGTGCAGAGGGCTGCGGGTCGACCGACGGTTCAGGTGCTTCCGGCGCGTCATCGGCAATCTCAAGCATCTCGGGGGTGATTACCGGAATCGATCCGGTCGAGGGGTGGCTCGACATCGCTTCGTTGCGCTCGCCGCGACGCTTGTGCAGTTCGTCCAACAGGTCAGCGGGTGCCGCTGCTGCCGGTTCGGTTACTGAGTCGCCGACGATCTCATCAATGTCGATGGGAATCTGAATGACGGGCTGGGGCTTGGGCTTCTCGATAACGGGTTCGAACTCACCGCTGTCGAATCGTTGAGGAACCTGGGGGGTGACAACGCGAAGCGGGGGAAACAGCGCCGCGTCGACAGCGTCGGCCTTGCTGACTCGAATAGCCACAGGGTTGGTCGGTACGAGAGTCAACTTTCGCGGGTCGAACGACCAGGTTGCGTCTTCGGTGACAGTTCCCACGGTGAACTCTGCGCCGACGACCCATTCGTCGTTCAAACGATAAGCCTGCCAACGAGTGACGGTACCGCCCTGGTCATGAAGGCGACCCTCGATCGCGGCGCCAAACGTGGTGGCGTCCTCGTCGTCGTGAGTGGTGACTGGAACGGACAATGCCCGCTCGAGCACGAAGGCAAGTTCGGCCGTGATGGGAGCCTCAAAGCGTGCGACGTGGTCGGCATCTTCACCGGTGCGGTCTGCGACTTCAGAAACGGAGAGCCCGGAACGAAGCAGACTCTGGATTTCTCGCGGACTCGTTCCGCCAGTGGGCGAGACGCCTGGGCGGTGCGCAATTCCCGAACGCAACTCAGCGTCAACGGGGATCGTGAAGCGGTGTCCTTCTCGCGAAACAGCAACAATCGCGGTGGGTGACACCTCGATAACGGTTAGTTCTTCCACGGCAACTCCTGTTTGTGGCTGTGCCCCGACAATACCGCCGAACGAGAAGTAATTTGCGACATACGGCGAGGGAGTTTGATTTTTGATGAAATGTGTCGGAAACTAAGCGCGCCCGTTACCAGAGAAAGGTTTGTCACAGTGGCAACGGATTACGATTCCCCGCGTAAGGGTGAAGAAGACCACGAGTCTCTCCAGGCGCTTCAAGAGCGCGTTCCCGCACCTCGTCCCGGTGCCGAGTCGGATGACGCCGATAACCCTGACAGCCTCGAAATGAGCGGCCAGGACTTGGCGAACATGGAGCTCGACGTTGTCGTGCTGCCACCGCAGGCCGACGAGTTCACGTGCAACGAATGTTTCATCGTGAAGAACCGCTCGCAGATTGCCAAGGAATCTAAGGCCGGGGCGATCTGCCTCGACTGCGCCTAGTTCTTCGCAAGAGCGGCGACGACCTTTTCAGGCCTTCTCGTCGAGCAGTACCAGTAAGGCGTCGGGTCGTTGTCGTCGGCAATGGCAATTCTGACGCCGCGCGGAATCCATGCTCGGATTACTTTCCACGCGCGTGCGTCGGAGAGCGCAGCAGGTCGCTCCGACCGTTCGACTATGCGAACGTCACCGAGGTGAATGCGTTCAATGGTGGCTCGGCCAACCCGCAGTTCGGTGTCCGTGATGACGATCTGCGGTGCACCCAGGGTCAGCCACGCGACACCGAGCACATAGAGCCCGACGGCGTTGATAGCGCCCCACGCGATGTTGATGGGAGCCAACATCCCAAATCCCAGCGGGATGAGCAACAGCAGCGCGAGGTGAATTCCGACATTCGGGGTGAGACGTTCACGGTAAATGACCATGCTCCTATTCGACCATGTATTACCCTGAACGAATGACACCTGAGGTCCTGTTCACGGGCAACATTCCCACCTACGCTCACCCGGGTGACGCCGGCGCAGATATCACCGCCGCCGAATCAGTCACGATCGCACCAGGGCAGCGGGCGCTCGTCTCCACTGGTCTGTCGATTGCTCTCCCTGACGGTTACGTTGCATTTGTCATGCCGAGAAGCGGATTGGCGTTGAAGCATGGAATTGCTCTCGTGAATTCTCCTGGGACGATTGACGCGGGTTATCGTGGGGACATCGGCGTGATCATGTTGAACACGGATTCGGAGAAAGAGTTCCACATTGAGGTGGGCGACCGGATTGCACAGTTGGTCATCCAACCAGTCGTTCGAGCACGTTTCGTGCCCGTTGAAGAATTGCCCGGAACCCATCGCGGCGCGGGCGGTTTCGGTAGTACCGGAGTAAGGAAGGCCTAGACCATGCACGAGAAAAGTGCACCAGAGAACCGCGCGACCGCCGGCCCGTTTGATGTATCCGAGGTCAGCCCCGTCCAACCTTTCATCGACCTTGGATCCGTGAAGGTCACCCCCCGAGTTGGTTTGCAATTGCGCCTTGACGTGGACGACAGTACAAAGCGTGTCGTCGCAGCGACGCTGGATTGCGAAGGGTCCACCCTGCAGGTGCAAGCATTCGCGGCGCCGCGTTCCGAGGGTCTGTGGCACGAAATTCGCGAGCAAGTTGTTGCTCAGGTTACAAAGCAGGGGGGCTCCGTCGAGGAAGCGGAAGGTCCCTTCGGGATTGAAGTTCGCGCAGTGCTGCCCACCGCAGACGGAACTCGTCGACCTGTTCGCTTTATCGGCGTCGACGGGCCGAAGTGGTTCCTCCGTGGGGTGATCTCGGGCAAGGGAGCCGAGGACCCCACCAATGCACTTCCCATCGAAGAGGTCTACCGGTCGATTGTCGTCAATCGAGGAATCGAAGCACTTCCACCTCGCGAGCTCTTGCCGTTGCGTGTCCCACCGCAACCCGGCGTTCCCGCATGACCGAGGACTCGTCACCCAAACGCGGCCTCGGAGCGATAGTTCCCGGGGAGGCGCCCACCGCAGACGCGCTGTTCGGCGCCATCGGGGGAGTCCGCGGAATCATCGAGTCGTTGACACCCGGTCTGGTGTTTCTCGTCGTCTTCACGATTACGGGTGAACTCACCCCGTCCGTCGTCGCACCTGTTGCCGTTGCCGTTCTCGCGCTGATTGTTCGTTTGATTCAACGGTTGCCACTGTTGCCCGCCATTTCCGGCGGAATCGGAATTGCGCTGTCCGCTGGTCTTGCTCTGTGGACCGGTCGAGCCGCTGACAATTTCGTCGGTGGATTCGTCATCAACGCAGTCTCCTTCACGGCCTTCGCCGTTTCTCTCGCCATCCGTAAACCCCTCGTCGGAGTGATCGCGTCGGCACTCGCGCCGAAAACCCAGTGGCTCACAGACCCTGCACCGCGTCGTGCCGTCACAATCGCCTCATTGATGTGGGCAGGATTCTTCGCACTTCGACTCGGAGTTCAGTTGCCCTTGTACTTCGCGAATCTGACCGCGGCGCTGGCAGCCACGAAACTCATCATGGGCTTACCGCTCTATGCGTCAATGTTGTGGGTCACGTGGATGTTGTTGCGTTCGTCCCACATCCGCTCCGCGTGAGCGCGGTCGGGCTAGACTGAGAGCATCTTGTCGATGCAGAGGAGTGATTGGTGAGCATCAACACATTCGGTGCGAAAAGCACGTTGTCGGTAGCGGGTCGTGAGTACACGATTTTCCGCCTTGACGCAGTAGACGGCCACGAGCGTTTGCCCTTCAGCCTCAAGGTTTTGCTGGAGAACCTCCTGCGCACGGAGGACGGTGCCAACATCACCGCAGAGCAGATTCGTGCCCTCGGTTCGTGGGTTCCCACTGCTGAGCCGGATACTGAGATTCAGTTCACACCTGCCCGCGTTGTGATGCAGGACTTCACCGGTGTTCCGTGCATCGTCGACCTCGCCACCATGCGTGAAGCCGTCGCCGAACTTGGCGGAGACCCCGAAAAGATCAACCCGCTGGCACCAGCCGAGCTCGTGATCGACCACTCGGTCATCGCCGACTTGTTTGGACGCGAAGACGCGTTCGAGCGCAACGTCGAGATCGAGTACGAACGCAACGGCGAGCGCTACCAGTTCCTTCGTTGGGGACAAACCGCATTCGACAACTTCAAGGTTGTTCCCCCGGGGACCGGAATCGTTCACCAGGTCAACATGGAAAACCTCGCAAAGGTTGTGTACACGCGTGACGTCAACGGTGAAACGATTGCCTTCCCTGACACCTGCGTCGGAACCGACTCGCACACCACCATGGTCAACGGACTCGGCGTCCTTGGTTGGGGTGTCGGTGGAATCGAAGCAGAGGCCGCCATGCTCGGCCAGCCCGTCTCGATGCTGATCCCCAAGGTTGTCGGATTCAAGCTGACCGGCGTCATCCCTTCGGCGGTCACCGCAACCGACGTTGTGTTGACAATCACCGACATGTTGCGCAAGCACGGAGTCGTCGGAAAGTTTGTCGAGTTCTACGGTGCCGGCGTCAGCCAGGTTCCGCTCGCCAACCGCGCGACCATCGGCAACATGAGCCCCGAATTCGGCTCGACTGCGGCCATGTTCCCCGTCGATTCGGTCACCGTTGACTACCTGCGTCTCACTGGTCGCCCGGCCGAAACCGTTGCCCTCGTCGAGGCGTACGCAAAAGAGCAGGGTCTCTGGCACAACCCCGACATCGAGCCTGTGTTCAGCGAGTACCTCGACCTCGACCTGTCAACCGTCGTTCCGTCGATTGCCGGCCCGAAGCGCCCGCAGGATCGAATCGAACTGTCCAAGGCAAAGTCGCAGTTCGGAACTGACCTCACCAACTACGGTGCGGGCAAGGCTGCAACGGTCACGTATGAAGGTGAGACCTTCGAGGTTGACAACGGTCACGTGGCAATCGCCGCGATCACCTCGTGCACCAACACCTCGAACCCGTCCGTGATGCTCGCCGCTGGCCTGCTCGCGCGGAACGCCGTTGCCAAGGGCCTGACGTCCAAGCCGTGGGTCAAGACCACGCTGGCTCCTGGATCCAAGGTTGTCACCGAGTACTACGAGAAGGCCGGCCTGATGGAAGACCTCGAAGCTCTGGGCTTCTACCTCGTCGGCTACGGCTGCACCACCTGCATCGGTAACTCGGGTCCCCTTCCCGCGGAGGTATCGCAGGCGGTTCAGGACAACGATCTTGCCGTCACCGCTGTTCTGTCAGGAAACCGCAACTTCGAGGGCCGCATCAACCCCGACGTGAAGATGAACTACCTCGCGTCCCCTCCACTGGTCATTGCGTACGCGCTGGCAGGGACGATGAACTTCGACTTCGAGACGCAGCCGCTCGGCACCGATTCGGACGGTAAGGACGTGTTCCTCGCGGACATTTGGCCGTCGGCGGCCGAGGTTCAGCAGACGATCGACTCGTCGATTGACACCGAGATGTTCGTTCGCCAGTACGGCGCGGTCTTCGATGGTGACGAGCGTTGGCGTTCTATTCCGACACCCACGGGAAACGTGTTTGAGTGGGACGCGAAGTCGACCTATGTTCGTAAGCCCCCGTACTTCGACGGAATGAAGAAGGAAACGACTCCCGTTTCTGACATTCATGACGCTCGTGTTCTTGCGAAGCTCGGCGATTCGGTCACTACTGACCACATTTCACCAGCCGGCTCGATCAAGGCTGACTCGCCCGCTGGTCAGTACTTGCAGGAACACGGAGTGGCTCGCGACGACTTCAACTCGTACGGTTCGCGCCGCGGAAACCACGAAATCATGATTCGTGGAACCTTCGCGAACATCCGACTCAAGAACCAGTTGCTTGACGGTGTCGAAGGCGGATACACGCGTGACTTCACGACGGTCGACGGTGCTCAGGCGTTCATCTACGACGCTTCCGAGAAGTACCAGGCCAATGGAACGCCGCTCGTCATCCTTGCCGGTAAGGAATACGGCTCGGGATCCAGCCGTGACTGGGCAGCCAAGGGAACGCGTTTGCTCGGTGTCTCTGCTGTTATCGCCGAGTCCTTCGAGCGCATTCACCGTTCGAACCTCATCGGCATGGGTGTCATTCCGCTGCAGTTCCCTGCGGGACAGAACGCTGACTCGCTGGGTCTCGACGGAACGGAATCCTTCTCGTTCACGGGAATCGAAGCGTTGAACGAGGGCGTCACTCCTCGAACCGTGCGAGTCGTCGCGACGCCTACCGCCCACTCGGCAGAAGGCAAGAATGTCGTCGAGTTCGATGCGGTTGTCCGAATCGACACCCCCGGTGAAGCGGATTACTACCGAAACGGCGGAATCCTCCAGTACGTGCTGCGATCGCTGCTGTAATCCCCATGTTGTTGCCGTCCATTCAGAGCCCGAAAGACCTCAAGGGGTTGACGGTCTCTGACTGTGTGGCGTTGGCGTCGGAGATTCGGGAATTTTTGGTGACGAACGTCGCCGCGACGGGCGGACACCTCGGTCCGAACCTTGGCGTCGTCGAACTGACTATCGGAATTCATCGCGTGTTTGACTCGCCGACTGACCCGGTAATTTTCGACACGGGACACCAGTCGTACGTGCACAAATTGCTCACCGGTCGACAGGACTTCACGGGACTCCGCTCGGCAACTGGCCTCGCCGGTTATCCCCAACGAAGTGAGTCAGTTCACGACGTCGTTGAGAGCAGCCACGCGTCGAGTTCGTTGTCGTGGGCTGACGGGATATCCAAGGCCTTCGAAATGACGGGCCAGGACGATCGCCACGTGGTTGTCGTCGTCGGCGACGGCGCTCTCACGGGTGGAATGACCTGGGAAGCACTCAACAACATCTCGCACGACAACTCGCGTCGACTCGTCATCATCGTCAACGACAACGGTCGCTCATACGCTCCGACAATCGGGGGAGTAGCACGCTTCCTGTCGACTGTGCGGACCCGGCCGTCGTACCGACGACTTCACATCGTGTCGTGGGCAATCTTCAAGCGACTTGGAGGGCCAGCACGTGCCTTCTATCGCGGAATCCGCGGTGGTGTCCGAGGCTTCTTGTCGCGATTCGCCAACAACGACTCGCTGTATTCGAACCTCGACATCAAGTACATCGGCCCTATCGATGGTCACAACATGGCCGACGTCGAACGCGCCCTTGAACAGGCGAAGGATTACGGTTCGCCCGTGATCGTTCACGCAATCACGGAAAAGGGCCGCGGTTACGAACCGGCTCGTGCGAATGACGATGACCAGTTCCACGCGATCGGAGCATTCGACCCGATTACCGGTGAAGAGAGCAAGGGCTCTGGCACGTCGTGGACGAGCGTTTTCTCTGACGAAATCGTTGCCATCGCCGACTCCAACGACAAGGTTGTCGGGATTACCGCGGCCATGTTGCGCCCAACTGGTCTCGCCGCGTTCGCGGACAAGTACCCCGGTCGCGTCGTGGACGTCGGAATCGCGGAACAGCACGCGACGACGTCGGCAGCTGGTCTTGCGTTCGGTGGATTGCACCCCGTCGTTGCTGTCTATGCGACGTTCATGGGCCGCGCGTTTGACCAGGTTCTGATGGACGTTGCGCTGCACAAGGCGGGCGTCACGTTTGTGCTCGATCGTGCCGGTGTCACAGGCCCTGACGGCGCTTCACACCACGGGCAGTGGGACCTCGCGATGCTTAACATCGTTCCGGGCGTCCGAATTGCGGCTCCTCGTGACGACGTGACCTTACGTGAAGAACTTCGGGAAGCAGTGGCTGTCGATGACGCCCCAACCGTCGTACGATTCCCCAAGGGAAACATCGCCGGACCAATCCCTGCGCTGAGTCGAACCACGGACGGCGTCGATGTGCTGTTCCAGCAAGGGAAGAAGGACGTCCTCCTGGTCGCAATCGGTGCGTTTGTCCCTCTTGCGCTCCACGTCGCCGAGAAGCTGGTTGCATCAGGTATCGGCGTGACTGTAGTTGACCCCCGCTGGGTCATCCCCGTCCCGCAGTCTGTCGTCGAGATGTCCAGAGACCACCGAATCGTTGTGTCGATTGAAGACGGAATTCGAGTTGGTGGCATCGGAACCCGAATCCGTCAGGACCTTCGTGCCGCCGGAATCGACACTGCTGTCGATGAGTTGGGCTTGCCGGACGAGTTCCTCGAGCATGATTCGCGCGAGAACATTCTTCGTCGTGTTGGTCTCGAAGCAGAAGCAATCGCCACGAAGATTCGTGCGCAGATCAGTGGGAAGCAAATCCCCAAGGCGAAGCCGAAGGCTTAGTGAAACCGCCGGCCGAGCACGCGCTCGGTCGATCCGACCTCGTCGAGATAACGGCTGATTCCGCCGTGGGCGATCGGCCAGCCGGCTCCAGCGATGAGACACAAATCGATGTCTCGCACATCCGCCACAACGCCTTCGTTCAACATGATGTCGATTTCCCGAGTGAGCGCATCAACCGTGCGGTCATGGATTGCGAGCATCTCTGCTGATCCAACGGTCGAACCCGCTCCGAAATCCGCAGCGATTGAAGCCGACGCCGGATTCGACGTCACTTCCATAAGATTTTCGACGACATGGACACGGTCAGGCGCGAACTGGTGGAGCGATTCCATCATGTGCAAGGTCACCGGTCGGCCGATGAGGTCGATCAGCGCGAACGGATCCATCGGTAGGCGAAGTGGTGCGAGAGCCTCGGTGATGGATACGGCCGAGATGCCTGCGTTGATGTCGTCAAGTGCTTCGCTAAGGAACACGGACAGAATTCGGTTGACAACGAATCCCGGAAGGTCCTTGGTGATGACGGGTGTCTTGCGCATTTTCTGTGCACACGCAATCGCACTGGAAATCGCACCTGGGTCGCTGTGTTCTGTCGACACGACCTCGATGAGGGGCATCACGGCAACGGGATTGAAGAAGTGGAATCCGATCAACCGGCCAGGGTGCTCGAGTGATTCGGCCATCGCGGTGACGGATAGCGAGGATGTGTTTGTCGCAAGGATGCATTCCGGGGAGACGAATTTCTCGATTTCTCTCAATACATCGAGCTTGACGTCGAGATCCTCGAACACTGCCTCCATCACGAAATCACACGCCTGGAAATCTGACTTGTCGAGCGTGGTGCCGATGTTGGACAGTATTCGGTCGCGGGCTTCAGCGGCTAGCGATCCCCGCTCGACTCGCGAACCGAGTGCGTCTGCTATTCGAGCGACGGCAGCGTCCACGCGTTCTTGTGAGACGTCGGTCAATGTGACGGGAACATCCAGTTTCTCGGCGAACAGAGTCGCAAACTGTGTTGCCATCAACCCAGCGCCGATAACGCCAATGCGTGAAATGTCGCGTGGCGGGACATCGGGAACTCCAGCGGGCTTTCGTGCACGACTCGATGTCAAGTGGAACGAATAGACGCGGTTGCGGAATTCTGCGGTCATGATGAGGTCGGCAAGCGCATCATCTTCGGATGCGAAACCCGCACCGATTGTTGTCCCCGCGTCGACGACCTCGGCCAATCGGTTGATTGCGATGGTGGGGTTGGCGGGTCGTGTCGCGAGCGCGTCAGCCTTGCCGCGAAGGGCAATCCGGTCAGCTTCGGTAATGGTGTGTCCCTGGCGAACTAGGGGGAAGTCATCGTCGACGAATGCCAGGACCGTCTCGTGCAGGGTGTCGTCGGACGCCCTTACGTCCACGACCCCGAGTTCGGCGGCGCGGCTTGCGTTGAGAAGGGCGTTGCCTTTCACCGGGTTGTCGAGCAACACCGTGGTGGCCTTGTCCAGACCGATGAGTCGCGGCAACAGCGTGGCGCCGCCCCATCCGGGAATGAGTCCGAGGCTGATTTCGGGAAGTCCGAGCGCGTTGACCGAATCTGCGACGAAACGATACGAACAATGGAGGGCCAGTTCGAGGCCGCCTCCAAGCGCAACGCCGTTGATTTCGGCGATAGAGGGGACGCCCAATCTGCTGAGCCGGCCGAGCACTCGATGGCCGGTTTCGGCGAGTGAGAGAGACAATGTGCGATCGGTGATGGACGCCATCATGTCGAGATCGGCTCCTGCGCAGAACGTTCGCCCTGTGCCGCGTACGACAACCGCGTCGATTCCGCCGTTGTCGATGGCGATGTGCGCTGAGTCGATCGCCGCGTCAAGATTTTCCAGACCACGAGGACCCAGAACAGCCGGTCGGGCCGGGTCTTCGGCAACCAACGTCAGGACAAGCACGCGCTTGCCAGCCGCAGTAGTTTCTTCGGCGATTGTGACGGTCGTCGCCACTGACTCAGCTAGACGGCTCATGCGCTGTAGTGAGGGTTTTCCCAAATCACGGTTCCGCCTTGACCGAGACCTACGCACATTGTCGTCAATCCGTAACGGATGTCTGGTCGGTTTTCAAAGTGCCGAGCAAGCTGAATGGCGAGACGAACACCTGAAGCGGCGAGGGGGTGCCCCATAGCGATTGCTCCACCCCACGGGTTGAATTCGGGGGAGGACGCGTCTAGTCCAAAGTGGTCGGCGAACGCGAGTACCTGCACGGCGAACGCTTCGTTCAACTCGAACAAGCCGATATCTGCAATACCGAGCCCCGCGATTTTCAACGCCTTTTCCGTTGCGGGCACGGGACCCAGACCCATGAGATCGGGTGAAACCCCGGCGAAGGCGTAGGACACCATGCGCATCGCGGGGGTGAGCCCGAAAGTCGAGACTGCCCTTTCGCCTGCGAGGAGGCTCATGGTTGCACCATCGGTCAGTGGCGACGCATTTCCTGCGGTGACTCGGCCGTCCTCGCGGAAAGGCGGGTTGAGCGAAGCGAGCCCTTCGAGAGTGGTTCCTGGGCGAAGTTGTTCGTCGCGGTCTGCAGCCCCGTGTTCAGTCTGAATCGTGACGAGGTCACGTTGCGGCCCACCGTCCTCGTACGCCTGCCAGGCTCGCTGCTGACTTTGCAGAGCGAACTCATCCGCGCGCTGCTTGGAGATGTCGGGCAGCATGTCGTGCAAGTTTTCGGCCGTGCGTCCCATGAACAGCGAGTCCTCGGTGAAGATTCCCATCTCGAACAGCGCCGGGTTCGCCTTCTTGTCGAATTCCATGGGGTGTCGTCCCATGTGCTCAACGCCACCTGCGATGGCCACATCGATCTGTCCGAAGCCAATTCCAGCACCGAGCGTGGTCATCGACGTCATTGCGCCCGCGCACATGCGATCAATTGCGAAACCGGGGACGGTCGTTGGCAAACCAGCGAGTAGTCCCACTGTCCGACCCAACGTCAGACCTTGGTCACCTTCGTGTGTGGTCGCCGCAACCGCGACGTCATCGATTGCGTCGAGCGGCACCGACCCGTTACGGGACAGCAGACCCTTGAGAACTTCCGCAGCGATGTCATCGGCGCGAGTGTCGCGATAGATGCCCTTCGCTCCGGCCCGCCCGAACGGGCTGCGCATTCCATCGACGAAATAGACTGACTGGCTCACTGTGCCTCCTTGCACTTCCATCGTGCCACTGTTACTCGGCTTCCGCTCCCGCGGAAGGTGCTACTGCAAGGAACTCTTCGGGATTGGCCTCGGCACGCGCAAAACTGTCGGCGATGCGCTCACTCGTCGCATCGACTTGCCATTTGCGTGCACCAGCGTTCGTCAGTGCGCCCGAAATCCCGACTGCCGAGATGTCAACTGGCGGTTCCCAGCAGAGTCTGCGCAGAATGTCGGGGGTGAGGAGGTTCTCAACGGGCACCTCCACGTCTTCGGCGATTGCAAGAACTTCCGCGCGAGACGCCACGAATCGCGCGTACGCATCCGGGTGACGGTCTCTCCAGTTGCGGGGCGTTGACAGGCCACCACCACGCACCCGCATCGGCGGTAAATCGTCAGTCGAAGTACCGCGTTCGATCGCTGTCCACCAGCGATCCAATTGTTTGCGCGACAGTCTTCCGGTGAAGGCAGAGAGTCCGGCTAGTTGGCCCCTTGAGTTCGGCAATACCCGCGCTGCCGCAACAATCGACGCGTCGGGAATCACGCGACCAGGACCCATGTCCAACTCGCGTGCAATCGCGTCGCGCTCCAGCCAGAGTTCGCGCGCCACCGCGAGCTGTGTTGGCGTCGTGAGGGTCTGGATTTGAGACAGCCTGCGCCACGGGTCAGTTCTCGGCGGAGCGGGTTGCCACGACAGCAGGTTGTCGAACTCTTGTCGAGCAATGTCTGCCTTCCCGTTCTCGACGAGTCGCGCCTGAAGTGCATCGCGAAGGTCGGGGAGTAGTTCTACATCGAGAGCGGCATAGACGAGCCATTCGTGGGGCAATGGACGCGTTGACCAATCAGCTGCCGAATGTTCCTTGGCAAGATGAAGTCCGAGAAGTTCGGCGACCACCGTCCCGAGTCCGACTCGTGGAAGTCCGGCGAGTCGGGACCCCAATTCCGTGTCGAAAAGCGAAGTCGGGACGAGACCAACCTCGGCAAGGCAGGACAGATCCTGTGTTGCTGCATGCAAAATCCACTCATCGGTGCTGAGTAACGCCCCCAGAGATGTGAGGTCGTCAAAGGCTGTCGGATCGATGAGGTGAGTGCCACCGCCGCGTCGATGAACCTGAATCAGGTACGCACGGTTTGAGTACCGAAATCCACTCGCGCGCTCTGCGTCGATACCGAACGGGCCAGTTCCACCAGCAAGGCGCACCATGGCCGCGTCGAGGGCGCTTGCGGTATCAATAACAGACGGAACTTCAGCCAGCTGTGCCGGCGGTAATTCGACGTCGTCGCTCATCGAGCCTGAATGTTCGTGACGCCCTCTGGTTGCGGCGGGAAGCCGGCCAGCCTACACACGAATCTCGCCCACGCTTCGACGTGAGGACGGGCATCCCACGACTGAGGGGACCACGAGGCGCGAACCTCGACCTGTGTGCCACGCCCTTGCGGCTCCAAGTCTCCGAATCCAGTCGAAATGACGCGAGTTACGGTTCCTGCAGCGTGATCGAATTTCGCGCCAGACTCGGTGAGTTCGTCAAGCAGTGTCGCCCACGTTGCGGCGGAATACATCTCGTCGCTTCCAAGGTCTACTTCGAGGGGCGATTGCGCGAATATGATGGCGCGTGAGCGACCGCCCCATGCAACCGGTTCTTCGGGGTCATCAAGAATGATGAGCCGACCGGTTCCGCGGTCGAGGTGTCCAGTGCCCGCGACGATGTCGGCGGCAAATGCGATCGCATTCGGAGCAAGACCCTGCGGCGCGTCAATTTCGTGGACGTCAACCTCCTGCGGCAAACCCGCTTGGCGGGCCGACTCGACGAGGGACTCGAAGTATCCAGACGACGTGTTCACGGTGTCAGCCTAGGTACGGGCTCGAGGCGATTTGCGAGGCGCGCCGTCAACGAGGCGCCTGGTGTATCGGAACCCCGAATCGTCGTGCGCCATGAGCGTGAGTTCTCCCGTGACGGTCGGAACGACTACGTCGGCGGATTGCTCACCGGCGATGGGGGACACCGTTTGGCACCATTCCGTCACAACACCTGATGTGATGAATTGCTCTATCAGTCGTAGGCCGCCCTCGACAACAATGCGACGATGACCCAGGGCCTGAACGGCCTTGAGAATTGCGGTTCCGGTGAAACGGGGCAGCACGATTCCTTCGACGCCGTCGGGAGGCGTCGCAGAGGAATGGTGGAGGACCGTGATGCCGCCGTGGGCGCGGTCGATTGCGGCGGCCGGGACTTCCGCCGAGCGCGAGACGATAACGAGCGGCTTGTCGCGGGGCACGGAGAGCGGTTCTGCCCTGACGGTTGCCCCACCCAAAACCACCACATCGGAAATGTCTCGAAGCGCCAAGAGAAGCGCTCGGTCCGCTCCGCCGGTCAGATCTTGGCTGGTGCCAGAGGCGCCGATTGCGTGCCCGAGAGCATCCGTGATGACGTTGACTCTGACCCAATCGTCGCCTCGAGTGTCCCACCACAACTTCGCCGCTTCGCGATTGAGAGTGTCAAAAGCGATTCCGTAAGGGAAGTCGGTGTGGACGAGCATGTCCCCATTGTCGTGGGTAGGCTGTGAACAACTGAGGAAGGTCTGACCTATCGTGTCGCTCGTACATCTCGCGGATCGCCGCCCGACGGTCACAACCGCACAGATGTTGGCCCACCTGGTCCCGCCACCGCAGTTCACGCAGGCCCGCTTCGAGACGTACGTCCCCGACGCCGCCTATCCCTCGCAAGACGAAGCCAGGGAAGCCGCTCGTGGCTTTTTCTCTTCCACCTCGGGTGGTCTATTCAAGAAGGCCGTCGAACAGCCTCTCGGGCTCTACCTGGATGGTGGATTCGGTGTTGGCAAGACGCACCTGCTGGCAGCGGCGTGGCACATCGCGAAGGGCCGCAAGTACTTCGGGACGTTCATCGAGTACACGGCTCTCGTCGGTGCGCTGGGGTATGCGAATTCGGTGACGGCTTTGACCGGTGCATCGTTTATTGCGATTGACGAGTTCGAACTCGACGACCCGGGCGACACCATGTTGATGACAAGACTGCTGGGGGTGTTGATGTCGGGCGGAACCCGAGTCATGGCGACGTCGAACACGCCCCCCAATGCACTGGGAGAAGGTCGTTTCGCGGCAGCCGACTTCGTGCGAGAAATTCAAGGGCTGTCCGATCGTTTCCGCACGTTCCGCATCGACGGTGTCGACTATCGCCACCGTGAAAACGAGGGTCGGGCAGATGTCTGCGACGAGTCGGAACTCGATGAAATCGAACGGACTGATGGTCTGGTCGTCGCGAGTGACTCGTTCGGAGATCTCGAAGTCGTTCTTGCGCGCGAACACCCCTCTAAGTACGCGATTCTCATCGACGGTGTCGACGTCATCGTGTGGTGGGGCGTGGTCCCGTTCAATGACCAAAACGATGCGTTGCGCTTTGTCGCTCTTGTTGACCGGCTCTACGACGCCGACATCCCGATTCGCGCATCGGGCACACCTGTCGACGAGGTTTTCCCCGCCGAGATGCTAAACGGTGGATTCCGAAAGAAGTACCTTCGTGCCCAGTCCAGACTCGTCGCGCTGACTCACCGCGCAATTTCGCGTTAACAACACGACGGTTTTGTAACACAAGCGACACATCACTGACGGCAACCCGAAACGTGCGGCGCCCATCCTGACAGTGTGAGCAGTTGCTCGCCATGTTCGGAAGGGACACCGCAATGGATGTTGGAAACATGTCGTGGGCGATAATCGCCACGGCCCTCGTACTCTTTATGACCCCTGGGGTCGCGTTTTTCTATGGCGGATTGGTCAAGGCCAAGAGTGTCATCTCGATGATGATGCTCTCGTTTGGTTCCATGGGCCTCGCTGGTGTGTTGTGGGTCCTCATCGGCTACAACATGTCTGCAGTTCAAAGCCCGCTCGATTTCGCGGGGGACCCGTTCAGTGACTTCGCACTCGCTGCCGCTGACGACAACACCTTGCTCTATGCGACCTATGGCGGCACATTCGCCATCATCACTATCGCTCTCGTGTCCGGTGCAATCGCCGACCGCGCGAAGTTCGGTTCGTGGATGGTCTTCGTCGGACTCTTCTCCGTCCTCGTGTACTTCCCGGTCGCAGCTTGGGTTTGGGGTGGCGGCTGGATCATGAATCTGGGCGAGTCCCTGGGAATGCCCGCTGTGATCGACTACGCGGGAGGAACGGCAGTCCACATCAACGCAGGTGCTGCGGCTCTTGCGCTGGCACTCATCCTCGGCAAGCGCGTCGCGTTCGGCAAGGGTGTCCACCAACCGCACAACGTCCCACTGACTCTGATTGGTGTCGCGATTCTGTGGTTCGGTTGGTTCGGATTCAACGCTGGAGCGCAGGCCTTCGGCGACATGAGCCAGGTCGGACTCATCATCATCAACACGTTCGTGGCAACGTCCGCCGCAATTCTTGGATGGATGGTCATCGAGAAGGTCCGTGACGGCAAGGCGACGAGCGTCGGTGCAGGTTCGGGTGCGGTCGCTGGCTTGGTCGCCATCACACCGGCGTGCGCAAATCTGACGCCTGGTTGGTCGATCGTCCTCGGAGTCCTCGTTGGCGCACTGTGTGCACTGGCCATCAACCTCAAGTTCGCGTTGGGCTTCGACGACTCGCTCGATGTCGTCGGCATCCACCTCGTCGGTGGAATCGTCGGAACGTTGTTCCTCGGGTTCTTCGCGAACGAGACGGGCTTGCTGTTCTCGGGAGACTTCGGGCAGCTCATTACTCAAGCAATCGCTGCCGGTGGAGTTCTCGTGTACTCGTTCGTTGCGTCGCTGCTTCTGGGCATCGTGATCGAGAAGACCATCGGATTCCGTGCATCGACCGAGGCGGAAATCGCTGGTATCGACACGGTGGTCCACGGTGAATTGGGCTACGCCATCACGGAGTAGTTCCAACAGGCGGGAGGCGCTCGGGTGGGCGCCTCCCGTCGCACATTTAACCTGCGCGAAACATGGGAGGTCCCTTCCCGTAACGCCGAACTCAAAGAATGGGGACGTCTTCCTTTTCCACCCGAAAGGTTCCCAATGGATTCTGGTCAACTCACGTGGGCGATTGTCGCCACAACGATGGTGCTCTTCATGACGCCGGGGCTCGCCTTTTTCTATGGCGGACTCGTCAAGGCGAAGAGCGTCATCTCGATGATGATGATGTCGGTCGGGACGATGGCTCTCGTCGGTGTGCTGTGGGTGTTGATCGGTCGCGGAATGTCCATCGTCGAAAATCCGGACGACTTCTCGGGAAACCCGTTCAGCGACTTCTTGGCCGTCAACGACACGAACGAGACGTTCCTCGCCAGTTTGTTCGCGGCATCGTTCGCCATCATCACGGTTGCGTTGATTTCCGGAGCCGTCGCCGACCGCGCAAAATTCGGAGCATGGATGGTGTTCGCCGGCGCCTTCGCAATCCTCGCGTACTTCCCCATCTCCGCCTGGGTGTGGGGCGGGGGCTGGATCGCGCATCTCGGTGAATCGCTGGGACTTCCAGCCGTCATCGACTACGCCGGGGGACTAGCCGTCGAAATCACGTCTGGCTCAGCTGCGCTCGCTCTAGCTCTTGTTCTTGGCAAGCGCGTCAACTTCGGAAAGGGAATCCACCAGCCACACAACGTTCCCCTCACCCTCATCGGATTCGGGATTCTCTTCTTCGGCTGGTTCGGGTTCAACGCGGGAGCCGAAGCGTTCACCGACATGGCAAAGGTCGGGCTCATCTCGATGAACACGTTCGTCGCTGCGTCTGCCGGGTCACTCGGGTGGATGCTCATTGAAAGGCTGAAGGACGGTAAGGCAACATCGGTCGGTGCTGCATCAGGTGCCGTAGCCGGGCTTGTTGCAATCACGCCATCGTGCGCGAATCTGACTCCGTCGTTCGCGATTCTGCTCGGGTTCATTGCCGGCATCGCCTGTGCGTACGCGATCGAACTGAAGTTCAAACTCGGTTTCGACGACTCACTTGACGTCGTCGGCATCCACCTCGTCGGCGGTCTCGTCGGAATGATTTTCCTCGGCTTCTTCGCAACGGAGACAGGTTGGGTATTCTCGGGCAACCCTGGCCAACTAGTCGTTCAGGTCATCGCGGCGGTGTCGGTTCTTGTGTACTCATTCGTCGCGGCGTTGCTCATCGGATCCGTGATCGAGAAGACGATGGGATTCCGGGCATCGACGGAGGCCGAAATCGCTGGTATCGACACGGTCGTGCACGGCGAACTGGGATACGCGCTCGATGAGGACTGAGCAAACGCGTTGATTGTGTCAGAATGTTCAAGCGGGCGATTGGCGCAGTTGGTAGCGCGCTTCCTTCACACGGAAGAGGTCATCGGTTCGAGTCCGGTATCGCCCACTACACAAGTAGCCGAACAACGAGTTGGTTCAGACACGCGACTTCGTGAGTTTGGCAAGAGTCCAAAGTTTCGGTAGAGTCGTGAAAGTCCCGCAAGGGACGTGCGGATGTGGCGCAGTGGTAGCGCATAACCTTGCCAAGGTTAGGGTCGCGAGTTCGAATCTCGTCATCCGCTCGGAAAAGCCTTTGGGCACAATCCACATGGTGGCGTGGCCGAGAGGCGAGGCAGCGGCCTGCAAAGCCGTCCACACGGGTTCAAATCCCGTCGCCACCTCCGCAACTTCATAAGCCTTGGGCGATTGGCGCAGCGGTAGCGCGCTTCCCTGACACGGAAGAGGTCACTGGTTCGATCCCAGTATCGCCCACACTCAAAACCCTGCCACGCGCAGGGTTTTTTGGTTCCAGCCGACGAGCATCGAATCGCTAGGCTAATGAAGTCCGACTGAGGAGTGACTGTGTCTGAATCTATGACCCTCGATGCGCCGAACACCGGGTTCGAGTTGTTCAGCGACCGCTCGATTGTCGCGATGCGTGTCAACGGTGAATTGCGCGATCTCGCACACCTGGCACAAGCCGGTGACGTCGTCGAAGGCGTAGAACTCTCCAGCCCTGACGGTCTCAACATTCTTCGTCACTCCACGGCGCACGTCCTTGCCCAGGCGGTTCAACGGCTCAATCCCGAAGCCCAACTCGGCATCGGCCCTCCTGTCACTGATGGTTTCTACTATGACTTCAAAGTTGAGAACCCCTTCACTCCCGAAGACTTGTCTGCTCTCGAAAAGGAGATGGGCCGTATCGTCCGCGAGGGGCAGCGATTCATGCGCAGAGTCGTCACCGACGATGAGGCCCGCGCGGAACTTGCCGCTGAACCCTTCAAACTCGAACTCATTGGGCTTAAGGGCGGCAACACCGGCGACGACAACGAGAACGTTGAGGTCGGCGGCAGCGAATTGACGATGTATGACAACGTCGACCCTAAGACGGGCGAAGCTGTCTGGAAGGACCTGTGCCGAGGCCCTCACTTGCCGAACACGCGCATGATTGGCGAGGGATACAAACTCATGCGTTCGGCGGCCGCGTATTGGCGTGGCTCAGAAAAGAACCCGTCGCTACAGCGCATCTACGGAACGGGTTGGCCGAATAAGCAGGAGTTGCGGGATTACACCGAGCGACTCGAAGAGGCCGCAAAGCGTGACCACCGCCGACTGGGAGCTGAACTTGATCTGTTCTCGTTCCCCGACGAAATCGGTTCCGGTCTCGCTGTCTTCCACCCCAAGGGCGGAATCATCCGTCGCGCGATGGAGGACTACTCGCGTCAACGCCACGAGGAGGGCGGCTACGACTTCGTCTACACGCCCCACATCACCAAGCAGAACTTGTTCGAAGCGTCGGGCCACCTTGGTTGGTACAAGGACGGAATGTTCCCCCCGATGCACCTCGACGAGATTCGCAACGATGCGGGTGAAGTCACTCGACAGGGAACCGACTATTACCTCAAGCCGATGAACTGCCCTTTCCACATCCTGATTTATCGTTCGCAGGGGCGTTCGTATCGCGATTTGCCGATGCGCTTGTTCGAGTTCGGGTCGGTGTACCGCTATGAAAAGTCTGGTGTTGTCCACGGTTTGACCCGCGTTCGCGGAATGACGCAGGACGACGCGCACATCTTCACGACGCCAGACAAGATGGAAGAGGAACTGACCAAGGTTCTGGACTTCGTCTTGTCGCTGCTGCGCGACTACGGTCTCAACGATTTCTATCTCGAGTTGTCAACTCGCGACGGTTCGGACAAGTTCGTTGGCTCTGACGAGTTGTGGGACACCGCTACTAAGACTTTGGAAAAGGTTGCGACGGATTCGGGTCTGACTCTCGTGCCGGATCCGGGTGGGGCGGCGTTCTACGGGCCGAAGATTTCAGTCCAGGCGCGCGACGCCATCGGACGCACGTGGCAGATGTCGACGATTCAGTTGGACTTCAACCTGCCCGAGCGCTTCGGTCTCGAGTTCACCGCTTCTGACGGCTCGCGTCAACGCCCCGTCATGATTCACCGCGCACTGTTCGGTTCAGTCGAGCGCTTCTTTGGCGTCCTGCTCGAGCACTATGCCGGCGCATTCCCTGTCTGGCTTGCGCCCCAGCAAGTCGTCGCGGTGCCCGTGGCCGAGGAATACGCTGACTATCTCGGTGACGTCGTTGCTCAGATGAAAAAGGCCGGCATTCGAGCCGAACTGGATGCGTCGGATGACCGAATGCAGAAAAAGATTCGTAACCACACCATGGCAAAGGTTCCCTACATCGTCATCGCTGGCGAAGAGGATCGGGCCAACGGTGCAGTCAGTTTCCGCTTCCGCAACGGCGAACAGGTCAACGGCGTTCCGATCGCCGACGCGATCGCTCGTATCACTGACATCATCGAACGTCGCAGCCAGGACATCTAATGGTCGACGTCGAGTCGAGCGCTCTGTTCCCGGGTGATTCCGACGGAATGGGTCGATTGTGGACTCCGCACCGCATGGTCTACCTGAACAAGGAGACAGGCGACACGGGCTGCCCGTTCTGTGTTGCTCCAACTCGTGGAGACGAAGAGGGGCTGATCGTCGCACGCGGGACGAGTGCGTACGTGATCATGAACTTGTACCCGTACAACTCCGGTCACATCATGGTGTGCCCGTATCGACACGTTGCAACGTACGACCTCGCAACTGCCGAGGAGGTGGCCGAGATTGGGCTGCTGTCACAAATTGCAATGCGAGTTCTCACCGAGGCGACGGGCTGTGTAGGTTTCAACCTAGGTATGAATCAGGGCGAAGTCGCCGGGGCCGGCATTGCTGAGCACCTGCACCAACACATCGTTCCGCGGTGGCGAAATGATGCAAATTTCTTCCCGATTATTGCGCAAACCAAAGCGATGCCCCGCCTTCTCGGCGAGGTGAGGGAACTGCTGGCGAAACACTGGCCAACAGAGTCCTAAACTTGAATAACGTCCCGCGAGGACACTGCACAAGGAGTGATAGATATGGCGGAAAACACCGTCGGAACATTGCGAATCAAGAGCGGTCTCGCTGACATGCTCAAGGGCGGCGTCATCATGGACGTCGTAACCCCCGAACAGGCTCGAATTGCCGAGGACGCCGGAGCCGTTGCCGTCATGGCACTCGAGCGCGTTCCCGCTGACATTCGCGCACAGGGAGGCGTTGCTCGTATGAGTGACCCCGACCTCATTGACGCGATCAAGCGCGAGGTAAAGATTCCCGTTATGGCCAAGGCGCGCATCGGACACTTCGTCGAGGCACAGGTTCTTGAGGCTCTCGAAGTCGACTACATCGATGAGTCCGAAGTTCTCTCGCCAGCCGACTACGTCAACCACATCGACAAGAGCAACTTCACGGTGCCTTTCGTGTGTGGCGCTACCAACCTTGGCGAGGCGCTTCGTCGCATCACCGAAGGCGCAGCGATGATTCGCTCAAAGGGCGAGGCCGGCACCGGCGACGTATCTGAAGCAACCAAGCACATCCGTACCATCAAGTCGGAAATCGCTGCTCTCGCCGCGAAGAACGCCGACGAGTTGTTTGTCGCCGCCAAGGAACTTCAGGCACCGTACGAACTCGTCAAGTGGGTGTCGGAAAACGGAAAGCTTCCCGTCGTCCTCTTCGTTGCCGGTGGAGTTGCGACTCCCGCCGACGCCGCGATGATGATGCAGCTGGGTGCTGACGGCGTCTTCGTTGGCTCGGGTGTCTTCAAGTCGGGAAACCCCGTCGAACGCGCAAAGGCAATCGTCAAGGCGACCGCCGCATACACCGACGCGAAGGTCATCGCCGAGGTGTCGCGTGGACTGGGTGAAGCGATGGTCGGAATCAACGTGAACGACCTCCCTGCACCGCACCGCCTCTCCGAGCGTGGCTGGTAACAGCCCACTCGTCGGCGTTCTTGCCCTTCAGGGAGACGTTCGCGAACATGAAGGTGTGCTTGCCGAATTAGGCATTGCCCATCGGCAGGTGCGCAACGCGGAACAACTCGCTGAGGTCGACGCTCTCATCATCCCCGGTGGCGAGTCGAGTGTTATCGATAAACTCACGCGCATTTTCGGTGTGCGCGACGCACTGGTAGCCGCAATTCACCGGGGACTTCCTGTGCTCGGCACGTGCGCCGGGCTGATTCTCTTGGCGGACCGTATCACCGGTGGACTCGATGATCAGCAGACTTTCGGCGGGTTGGACGTCACCGTCGAGCGCAACGCTTTCGGCAGCCAGGTCGATTCGTTCGAGACCACAATCGATATGCCCGCAATCGGTGGCGCTCCGATTCGGTCATCATTCATTCGGGCCCCAATCGTTCGTGATGCAGGCTCGACCGACATCATTGCAACGCTGCCCACAGGCGAAATCGTCGGGGTTCACCACGGGAATATAGTCGGAATCTCGTTCCACCCCGAGGTCTCGAACGAACTGCGCGTTCACGACTGGTGGGTTCGCACAGTTGTTGTTCCGTCACTTAGGTAACATCGAACAGTAAACGTAAGGGAACTATATGTCCGGACACTCCAAATGGGCAACGACCAAGCACAAGAAGGCGGCAATTGACGCCAAGCGTGCGAAGTCGTTCGCGAAGCTGATCAAGAACATCGAGGTCGCGGCCCGCGCCGGCGGTGCCGACCTTGCCGGAAACCCGACTCTCGTCGATGCGATTTACAAGGCGAAGAAGACGAGTGTGCCCAACGACAACATTGACCGAGCCGTCAAGCGTGGAGCGGGACTGTCGGGCGACGCCGTCGACTACCAGACGATCATGTACGAAGGCTATGGTCCCAACGGAGTTGCACTGCTGATCGAATGTCTGACGGACAATAAGAATCGAGCTGCTGCCGAAGTTCGCACGGCGATGTCGCGCAACGGGGGAGCGATGGCAGACCCAGGGTCAGTCGCCTACAACTTTGCCCGCAAGGGAGTCATCTCGATCACCAAGGTTGACGGGGTCACCGAGGACGACATTCTCATGGCAGTTCTCGATGCCGGTGCTGAAGAAGTCGTCGATCAGGGCGGCGGGTTCGAGGTCATCACCGAACCGACCAGCCTCGTCGCGGCACGCACTGCGTTGCAGGAGGCCGGACTCGACTACGACAGCGCCGACGCGGAGTTCGTCCCTAACCTCTCGATTGATGTCGACGCTGCAGCCGCCCGCAAGGTTTTCGCGCTGATTGATGCTCTTGAGGACCTCGATGACGTGCAGAACGTCTACGCCAACTTCTCAATCCCAGCAGACGTCCAAGCCGAACTCGACGCGGACGAATAGACCGTGCGCGTCCTCGGCGTCGACCCCGGTCTCACACGCTGTGGGTTCGGTGTCATCGAAGCGGGCGCCGCGCGAAAGGTCACGTTCCTCGACGTGGGAGTAGTTCGCTCTGACGCAGGGCTCGATTTGGAGAAGCGCCTACTCATCATCCGCGACGAACTTGCCGCGGTAATTGATCGCGTCAAACCTGACGTTGTCGCGATTGAGCGAGTGTTCGCACAGCACAATGTCCGGTCCGTGATGGGTACCGCTCAAGTCGCGGGAATCGCACTGTTGCTTGCCGCAGAGCGAGGAATCGCTGTTGCGTTGCATACTCCGAGTGAGGTCAAGGCTGCTGTGACGGGGTACGGGCGTGCTGACAAGAAGCAAGTGACGGCAATGGTCGCGACGATTCTTGGGTTGAAGGAACTACCAAAGCCTGCCGATGCGGCAGATGCTCTTGCCCTCGCAATCTGTCACGCGTGGCGCGGCTCTGTGGTCAGTACGACTGAAACTCCTGCACAACGCGCGTGGCGAGCGGCTCTGGACAAGGGTCGCTCCTAGGCTGAAGCCATGTTGGCAACCGTTCGAGGGACGGTAACGAGCGTTGGTGTATCCACGGTTGTTATCGAGACGAGTGGCGTCGGTTACGAAATCTTCGTTCCGCGCGACGTTGCTGTGTCACTGCGTCCAGGAGCCGACGCGTTCCTGCACACTGTGCTCATCCCGCGTGAAGACGAATGGTTGCTGTTCGGGTTTCTCGACCCTGCGTCCAAAGAACTTTTCCAGCTGTTGCGTGGCGTAACTGGTGTCGGTCCCAAGACAGCGCTTGCGGTGTTGTCCACGCTGTCAAACGGTGAAATCGATGCAGCAGTGACTGCGGGTGACGACTCTCGTTTCAAGAGCGTCCCCGGAATTGGTCAAAAGACCGCTTCTCTCATCATCGTCAGTTTGACGGGCAAAATGCCGCAGTCGGGCGGAAGCGACGTGACCGACCTCACCGCTGCCCTCACCGGGCTGGGTTGGGCAGGTGCCGCTGCGACCGAGACGGCTCGTGACGTCATCCGCGATCATCCCGAGGCGTCGTTGTCTGACCGGATTCGTGTCGCTCTCGCAACGTTGGGCGCGCGCTCGTGACGGACGAATCACCCGACGATCTCGTTTTCGAAGGCGCTCTTCGTCCGGACAGTCTGGACGATTTCGTTGGTCAGGAAAAGGTTCGAACTCAGCTGTCAGTGTTGCTTGACGCGGCGCGCATGGAGTCTCGCTCGCCCGATCACATCCTTCTCGCGGGTCCTCCTGGGCTCGGCAAAACAACACTGGCCATGATTGTTGCGCACGCGGCGAACAGCCCGCTGCGTCTCGCAAGCGGTCCCGGAATCAAGCACACGGGCGATCTGGCTGCGATTTTGTCCTCTCTGCAGACCGGTGACACGCTGTTCATCGACGAGATTCACCGCCTTCACCGTTCGGTCGAAGAAATGTTGTATCTGGCCATGGAGGACTATCGAATTGACATCGTCGTCGGCAAGGGTCCCGGCGCGACGACAGTTCCATTGGATATCGCTCCATTTACTCTCGTCGGCGCGACCACTCGCTCTGGCATGCTGCCTGCGCCGCTTCGCGATCGATTCGGATTTACCGCTCACCTCGAGTACTACGAGCCTGACGAGATTGCTCGCATTATTACTCGTAGCGCGTCGCTACTCGCAATCGAATTGGACGCAGCGGGAATTGTGGAATTGAGTCGCCGTTCGCGTGGAACCCCCCGTATCGCTAATCGACTGCTTCGTCGCGTCCGTGACTATCTCGTTGTGCATGCCGCAGAGGGAACCGAAACCGCCGTCCGCGAGGCATTACGCGTGTTCGACATCGACGAACATGGCCTTGACCGGCTCGACCGCGCCGTCCTCGTGTCGCTCATTGATTCGTTTGGGGGAGGCCCCGTCGGCGTTTCCACTCTGGCTTCCGCTGTCGGCGAAGAGAAGGACACGATCGAATCCGTCGTCGAGCCGTATCTGGTTCGGGTCGGTCTTGTCGCGCGAACTCAACGAGGTCGAGTGGCTACGGCTCAGGCTTATTCAATGCTCGGGAGGGCTAACCCCAGCGGTCTATGATGGGAGAGTTGTCTTCCCTCATTGAAAGGTTCCCCAATGGATCCGCTTTCCCTTGGTATGTACGCCATCATCATCGTCATGGTCGTCTTCATGATCCGCAACTCGCGCAAGCAGAAGCAGGCACGTGAAGAGCTCAACAACAAGGTCACCAAGGGTGCACAGGTCATGACGACCGCCGGCATCTTCGGCACCGTTGTCTCGGTTGACGACGACGAGAACGAGATTGTCATCGAGTCGACTCCGGGAACTGTTCTCCGCATGCACCGTCAGTCGGTCGCGTCGATCGTCGAAAAGCCGGTTGTCGAAAAGGCCGCCCCCGCAGCAAAGAAGCCTGCAGCCAAAAAGCCTGCAGCCAAGTCCGCCGCCAAGTAACCCCTTCGGAGTTCGTTTCTCGTGTCCACACAAAGCACCGCCCGTCGCGCCGTTCGCGCGTTGACGTGGCTTCTTCTCATCACCGCCGCGCTCGTCGCGCTCATCGGTGGGGGAGTCATCTGGGATAAGCAGTCGTGGACCCCGAAACTCGCTCTTGACCTTGAAGGTGGAACTGAGATCATCCTCGCTCCGCAGATCCAAGAGGGCACTCAGATCAGCGAAGAGCAGCTGGCTCAAGCAGTCGCCATCATTCGTCAGCGCGTTGACGCGGCCGGCGTGAGCGAGTCCGAGGTGTCGACCCAGGGCGGAACGAACATCGTCGTCTCGATCCCCGGCACACCTGACCAGGAGACGCTCGATCGCATCCGCTCGTCTGCGAAGCTCGAATTCCGTGCTGTCCTGTTGACTGACGCGGTCGCATCACTCGAGGCAGTCGGTGGAACCGCAGAAGGCGCGACCGAGACACCGGCCCCGACTCCTGCTCCGTGGCCCGCCCCGACAGCAGAACCGACCGACGGCAGCGACACGAATTGGGTCGACGACGCGCTGTACCAGCAGTACCTGAAGTCGACCTGTGACGAACTGGATGCTGCCGGCGCCAACCTCGCAGACCCCACCAAGCCGCTCGTCGTATGTGGCGATGACGGACTCTTCAAGTACGTACTCGGTCCGGTCGAGGTTGACGGGTCGATGATTTCTGACGCCCAGGGCAACTACCTTTACGGTTCAAACGGTGTTCAGACCAACGAATGGGGTGTCTACCTCACGTTCGACGCCGAAGGAACCGCAGCCTTCTCTGCCGTCACGCAGCGACTGACGACTCTCACCGACGCGCGAAACCAGTTCGCTATCGTTCTTGATGGCCGTGTCATCAGCGCTCCGCGTACCTTGGCTGCAATCGCTGACGGTAAGCCGGTCATCTCTGGCTCGTTCACCGAGGAATCCGCCAAGACCCTTTCAGACCAGCTGAAATTCGGTGCACTGCCCATCGGCTTCGAAGTTCAGTCCTCGGCAACCATCACACCGACATTGGGTGTCGCGCAGTTGCAGTCCGGCCTCATCGCGGGGGCAATCGGTCTGCTTCTCGTCGTCATCTATTCGCTGATCCAATACCGCGCACTCGCTCTTGTCACTATCGCGTCGTTGGTTGTCGCTTTCGGATTCACGTACCTCGTGATCACGTACTTGTCTGCGGCTAACGGATACCGCCTCTCGCTCGCTGGTGTTGCCGGTTTGATTGTGGCAATCGGTGTCACCGCCGACTCGTTCATCGTCTACTTCGAGCGCGTTCGCGACGAACTCCGCGAAGGTCGCACTCTCGCTTCCGCGGTTGAAACCGGTTGGGCTCGTGCAGTGCGAACCATCGTGGTCTCGGACGCAGTTAACTTGCTCGCTGCCGTGGTCCTCTTCGCCTTGGCCGTCGGTAACGTTCGCGGTTTTGCTTTTACTCTCGGTGTCACCACAGTCGTTGACCTCATTGTTGTCGTGCTGTTCACGCACCCGATGTTGCAGTTGCTTGCTCGCACGCGTTTCTACGCTTCAGGTCACCCCATGTCAGGGTTGAACCCGAAGTCGTTGGGCGCTGTGTACCGTGGACGCGCTCAGTTCGTTGTCGACTCAACGGTCACCGGTGCAGAGCGCGGCAAGGTCTCGAAGGAGGCGCGAAAGCGTCAGACGATCGCCGAAAGACGAGCGGCCGAAAGTGGGGGTGAATCGTGAGTTCCATCACGCAGTTCGGTAACCGTCTGTACACGGGCGAGACGAGCATCAACTTCATCGGTCGCCGCGTGCTGTGGTACATCGTGTCGGCAGTCGCGATCGGTCTTGCTATCGCGGTGACTACTCTTCGTGGTGGATTCTCGTTCGGGATCGAGTTCCGTGGGGGATCCGAGTTCCAGATTTCCAACCCTGCGCAGGTCGAAACGTCCATCGCGACCGACACCGTTCTCGCCGAGATTGGCGAGAGTGCTTCGCGCATCACCGTCGTGGGCGGCTCCAGTGTCCGCGTTCAGACGGAACAGTTGACAACTGAAGAGAACGATGCGCTTCGAGTATCGCTTGCTGAGGCTTACGACGTTGACGTCAACAACGTGACCGCAAGCTTCATCGGCGCGTCGTGGGGTTCGGACATCACGAGCCAGGCTTTGCGCGCTCTCGCCATTTTCGTTGTGCTCGTCAGTGTCGTCATGGCGCTTTACTTCCGCACGTGGAAGATGTCCGTCGCAGCAATCGTTGCCATGTTGCACGACCTCGTCCTGACCGCCGCGGTTTACGGTGCATTCGGCCTCGAAGTGACTCCCGCGGCAATCATCGGACTTTTGACCATCCTCGGTTACTCTTTGTACGACACCGTTGTCGTCTTCGACAAGGTTCGCGAGAACACGTCGATCGCCTACGACGAGTCGAAGCGCACGTTCGCCGATTCGGTGAACCTTGCTGTCAACCAGACTCTGGTGCGCTCGATCAACACGAGTGTTGTCGCAATCCTGCCGGTCGCGGCCATCCTCTTCATCGGCTCGATGCTGCTCGGCGCTGGAACTCTGCGTGATATCGCTCTGTCGTTGTTCGTGGGAATCCTCTCCGGTGCATACTCAACGATGTTCATCGCCGCCCCGCTCTACGCACAATTGCGCGAGGGTGAGTCGGAGGACAAGAAGCAGGGACGCCCTGAGCGCTCCGAGATCGTCCGCAACTCGTCGGGTGCTGTCCGCTAATCTGAGCGCGCCTACACTGTAAGCAGGAGGCGTCATGAGTGACAGCAATTCGACGGGATCGATGATTCGTCGTGCGCTGACACCCCGCCTTTTTGTCCGTTCAGAGACCGGTGGCGTTCTCGAGGGGATCAAGCGAACTCTCCGTCAGCACAACGCTCGAGCCGATGTTTCGCTCGTTGATCGTGCCTTTGCAATCGCCAAGAAGGCGCACGAAGGCCAGGTACGCAAGTCGGGCGAGCCGTACATCACACACCCTCTCGCGGTTGCTGCGATTCTTGTCGACCTGGGTATCGGCGCTAAAACGGTTGCGGCAGCTCTGTTGCACGACACCGTCGAAGACACGGATTATTCGCTCGACCAATTACGAGTTGATTTTGGCGAGGAAATTGCTCTGCTCGTCGACGGCGTGACCAAACTGGATCGCCTCAAGTACGGTGATGACGCCGAAGCCGAGACAGTGCGCAAGATGGTCGTCGCGATGTCCAAGGATATTCGCGTGATTCTCATCAAGCTCGCCGACCGTTTGCACAACGCGCGGACCTGGGGCTTCGTCGAATCCGCGTCTGCCGAGCGCAAGGCGCGCGAAACCCTCGAAATCTATGCGCCGCTGGCTCACCGACTCGGTATTCAAACCATCAAGTGGGAACTTGAAGACCTGTCCTTTGCTGTACTTCACCCGAAGCTCTACGGCGAGATCGACACTCTCGTGAAGGAACGCACCCCAGAGAGCGATTTGTTCGTCAAGGAGATCATCGACCAGATCGCGGGGGACATGCGACTCGCGAAGGTCAAGGGGACCGTGCTCGGTCGTCAGAAACAGCACTATTCGATTTATCAGAAGATGATTCGTCAGTCTCGTGACTTCCAAGACATCTATGACCTGACCGGCATTCGAATCCTCGTCGGTTCAATTCGAGACTGCTATGCGGCACTGGGCGCAGTTCACGCACGATGGAACCCGATGCCCGGCCGTTTCAAGGACTACATCGCAACACCCAAGTTCAACCTCTACCAAAGCCTGCACACCACCGTTTTCGGTCCCGGTGGCAAGGCGGTTGAAATCCAGATTCGCACGGAAGAGATGCACCGTCGGGCTGAATACGGTGTCGCGGCGCACTGGAAGTACAAGGAGCGCCAGGCACTGGGCTTGAAGACGCCCGAGGACTTGCCTCCAGACGAGAACATGGCGTGGCTCGCGCACATCACAGACTGGGAAGCAGAGACCGAGGACCCGTCGGAGTTCCTTGACACTCTGCGCTATGAAATCGGCGCGAAAGAGGTCTACGTATTCACGCCGAAGGGTCGAGTGGTCGGACTTCCCTCTGGCGCAACTCCGGTCGACTTCGCATACGCCGTCCACACCGAGATCGGCCACCGAGTCATGGGCGCCAAGGTCAACGAGCGTCTCGTTCCACTCGACACAGTTCTCGGCTCTGGCGACACGGTCGAAGTGCTCACGAGCAAAAACCCCGACGCGGGTCCGAGCCAGGATTGGCTGAACTTCGTCACGTCACAGCGAGCCCGAGCAAAGATTCGCGGGTGGTTCACGAAGGAACGTCGTGACGATGCGATCGAGAACGGTCGCGAGGCACTAGCGCGCGTAGTCCGCAAGAAGAACCTGCCACTGCATCGCGTTCTCTCTGCACAGAACCTGTCCGAGGTGGCCCACCTCTTGCGCCACGAGTCTGTTGACGGGCTGTATGCCGCGATCGGCGAAGGCCATGTCTCGACGCAATCGGTGCTCGAGAAGTTCATGGCTCTCATGGACGAGAGTGCAACCGATGACGATGTCTTTACCGTTCCGACGAAGAAGCCTTCGACAAAGAATTCGAATGACTCCGGCGTTCTCGTGCGCGGTGCACCGGACATCTTGGTGAAGTTGGCTAAGTGTTGCACCCCCGTGCCGGGGGACACCATCGTGGGGTTCATCACGCGCGGCAACGGCGTCAGCGTTCACCGCGGGGATTGCCCGAACGTCAAGGGATTCGACGGTGAACTGGAACGCATGATCGAAGTCGAGTGGGGTGCGTCGGGTAAATCAGTCTTCCGCGTTCACATCCAGGTGGAGGCACTCGACCGTTCCGGTCTGTTGTCCGACATCACGCGTGTGCTCAGCGAGCACCACGTGAACATCTTGTCGGCGACGGTCAACACTGACGCGAAGCGTTTGGCGACCTCACGATTCGTATTTGAGATGTCCGATGCAACGCATCTTGACCGCGTGCTCCAGGCTGTCCGCCGAATTGAAGCCGTCTACGACGTGTATCGCGTCAACTCGGGTTAGCTAAGAGCGGTAAGCCACTCGCGCTTCGCGGCGATTTCCGCCTCGAGCGCCTTGGACTTTGATGCATCCTTCGTGTTCTTCAACTCCGCTTCGAGCGCCTCGATCGCCGACTCAACCTGTGCGGCGAATCCTTCACGGCGACCGACCTTCTCAGGGTTCGTGCGGTCCAGGTGCTCCGCTTCGATTCCGCGAACGTGGCGGTCGATGTCTGCAAGTTTGCCGTTGACGGCGCGCTCGTCCGCCTTCGCGACGTGGCCAATCTTGTCCCACTCAGCGTGGAGCTCGCGGAGGCCCTTCTTCGCGGCGCCAACCTCGGTTTCCTTCAAGAGGTGCTGGTACTTGTCGATCAGAGCAAGTTTTGCCGCCTTATTCGAGTCCCATTCAGCCGAGCCTGCGTTGTACAACGCGTCGCCGGCAGCCTTGAATCGATCCCACAGCTGGTTGTCCAGCGCACGTGCGGCACGCGGAGCCTTCTTCCACTGCTCAAGCAGTGCGCGGTAGGCCGGGATGCCCTCTGCGCCCTTTTCAGCAAGGGCTTCGGCCTTTTCGCACAGTTCCGTCTTGACGGACTTGGCTTCCTTGTCAACGGCGTGCTTGCCATTGAAGTAAGCGCGCTGCGCCTTGTCGAAAGTCTGACGTGCTGAGCGGAACCGCGACCAGAGGTCGTCCGCCGCCTTCTTCGGGATGCGGTGGGGGAGCTTCTGCTCTTCCTGCCACTGAGCGAACAACTCTGCAAGTTCCTTCTGCGAATTGCGCCAATGCGTTTTTTCGCCAATTCCGCCAGCGATAGCCTCAGCTCGCTCGACGATTGCGGTGCGCTTCGCCAGTGACTCCTCCGAGAAGGCCTTGGTGGCTTCGTCTTGTGCCTTCTTGAGGTCACCCAACGTTTCTGCGACGACTCCCACGCGAAGTCGAAGCGATTCAAGATCGCCGACGGCGTGAGCGTCGGTCAGGTCAACAACAAGCACCTGCACAGCGGTCAACAAGTCTTTGGCCGGAGCGCCATTCTTGGCGCGGGTCTCTAGCAGGGCTACCTTCGATTCGAGGTCGAGGAAACGGGTCTCGTAGAACGCGAGCGCCTCAGCCGGCTCAGCGCCGACGACCTGTCCAACTGAACGCCAGTCACCGTCCTTGACCCAGACGGTTCCATCGGCGTCAACGCGCCCGAATGCTTTGGTATTTGTAGCCATTCGTCAAGCGTACACAGAGGAGAGCCCCCGTTGCTAGCCGTTCCTCGCCGGAGGCGGTTCGAGGGGTCGTAGTCTGGACGGGTGACTGACTCGATGTTGCGTGGCTCCGCACCGCTCGCTGTGCGGATGCGACCTCGTTCTCTCGACGACGTTGTCGGCCAAGAACATCTTCTCGGCCAGGGCTCGCCTCTTCGACGGCTGTCGGAGCCGGGCGGCTCAAGCGGAGTGTCGCTGATTCTATGGGGGCCTCCTGGAACAGGAAAGACGACACTCGCGCACGCCATTGCGTTGTCGTCCGAGCGCCACTTCGTCGAATTGTCGGCAGTCACTGCAGGCGTCAAGGACGTGCGCGGCGTCATGGAGACCGCTCTCGCGCGGGTCAGCGAGGGTGGACGCCCAACCCTGTTGTTTCTTGACGAGATTCACCGGTTCACAAAAGCCCAACAAGATGCGTTGCTTCCTGGGGTTGAGAACGGCTGGGTGACGCTGGTCGCAGCAACGACCGAGAATCCGTCGTTCAGCGTGATCACACCCTTGTTGAGCCGGTCGCTGCTGCTCACACTCACACCGCTGACCGACGCCAACGTGGCGACAGTTATCGAACGCGCTCTGGTCGCCTCGCATGGGCTCAATGAAGCGTGCACCCTCACGGAAGAGGCGCGCGATGCGATTGTTCGATTGTCATCTGGTGACGCCCGCCGCGCGTTGACCGTCTTAGAGGCCTGCGCAGATCTCGTCGGATCGGGCGGTGACATTACTCCCGAGGTCGTGTCATCGGCGAGTGACCGCGCACTGCTGCGTTACGACCGTGCAGGCGACGAGCACTACGACGTCATTTCCGCATTCATCAAGTCAGTCAGGGGGAGTGACGTCGACGCAGCGATTCACTACCTGGCCCGCATGATCGAGGCGGGTGAGGACCCGCGCTTCATCGCACGGCGGCTCATCATCCTCGCTGCCGAGGACATCGGAGTAGCAGATCCGTCGTGCTTGACCGTCGCCGTAGCTGCAGCTGACGCGGTGCAGTTCATTGGCATGCCAGAAGGGCGAATTCCGCTTGCAGAAGCAACCATTCATCTGGCGCTGGCCCCGAAGTCGAATTCGACGATTGTCGCTATTGACTCGGCACTTCGAGACATTCGAGATGGGAATTTCGAACCAGTTCCCCAGCACCTTCGCGATGCGCACTACCCGGGCGCTAAGAAACTCGGCCACGGCAAAGGCTATGTGTACCCGCACGACGTACCGGGGGGAGTTGCGGCGCAGTCACACCGCGACGGTGATGCTCCGGTCTATTACTCTCCGAGCGGGTATGGGCGTGAGAGAGAGCTCAGCGAGCGACTCGATCGCATTCGTGCGATGCTCCGCGGTGAATGAATGGAATCAACAGCGGTTTCCTGTTAGGCTAGAAGAACCGCTGTGAGTGGTTGACGTGCGGCTGCGTCTCCACAAAACAGTTTCGGTGTCATTAGCCGACACCGTGGCCCTCAATTTTCTCCCCTTCGTGGGGAGTACCGAATTGTTTGCATCCACGAAAAGGAAATCATGTCCGACAAGAACCGCACACGCGCCAAGGTCCGCCTTTCGCGTGCACTGGGAATCGCCCTGACCCCGAAGGCCGCGCGCCTCATGGGAGAATCGTCGTTCCCGCCCGGCCAGCACGGCCGCACCAAGCGCAAGTCCGAGGGTGACTTCGCGACCCGTCTGCGTGAGAAGCAGCGTCTTCGCGCCCAGTACGGCATCCGCGAGAAGCAGATGCGCAACACCTTCAACGAAGCTCGTCGCACTCAGGGCCTGACCGGTGAGAACCTCGTCGAGCTCCTCGAGATGCGTCTTGACGCGCTCGTCCTTCGTTCGGGCTTCGCTCGCACGACGGCCCAGGCTCGTCAGATGGTTGTTCACCGCCACATCCTCGTTGACGGCCAGCTCGTCGACCGTCCGTCGTTCCGCGTCAAGCCGGGTCAGATGATCCACGTCAAGGAACGCTCGGAAGGAACCCCGTTGTTCCAGGACTCGGCCATCGGTGTTCACCGCGATGTCCTTCCTCCCGTCCCCGGTTACCTCGAGGTTTCGCTCGAGAAGCTTCAGGCACGACTTCTTCGTCGCCCGAAGCGCGCCGAGGTCCCCGTGCAGTGTGACGTACAGCTCGTCGTCGAGTACTACGCCGCCCGCTAAGCCCATCCGAGAGGGGGTGGGCTTCGTGCCCACCCCCTTTTCTCTTTCCCCTAAACTTTTTCGCAGCAAAGGAGTCCGCGATGAAAGCACTGTTCTGGTTCGTGACGGGCGTTGTCGGTGGACTCGCTCTCGGTCACGTTGTGGCGAACGATCCGCGCGGGCGCGCGGTCCTCGCCGAATTGGAATCCGGAGCGCGTGAGTTCGTCGAGGCAGTCAAAGACGGCTACTCCGAACGCCCCAGTACCCCGGTCAAGTAGAAGGTCGTCATGGAAACCGCTGAGATTCAACGCCGCTGGCTCAACTTCTTCGAGGGCGAAGGTCACACGGTAGTTCCGTCGGCCTCGCTCGTGTCTGACGATCCGACCCTGTTGTTCACGGTTGCGGGCATGGTTCCGTTCATCCCGTATCTCACCGGTGTCGTTCCCGCTCCGTTCCCGCGTGCGACCAGCGTGCAGAAGTGCATCCGTACCCTCGACATCGAAGAGGTCGGCAAGACAACTCGTCACGGAACGTTCTTCCAGATGAACGGAAACTTCTCGTTTGGCGACTACTTCAAGGAAGGCGCGATTGGTTACGCCTGGTCATTGTTGACGACTCCTGAGGCAGACGGCGGGCTCGGATTCGACGAGAAAGACTTGTGGGTAACGGTCTACGAAGAGGATGACGAGGCGATCGACCTCTGGAAGAAGATCGCGGGTATTCCTGAGTCTCGCATTCAACGCTTCGGCAAGACTGACAACTTCTGGTCGACCGGTCAACCCGGCCCTGCTGGCCCCTGTTCGGAAATCTACTTCGACCGCGGACCCCAATACGGACCCGACGGCGGCCCAGCCGTTGACGACACGCGTTACCTCGAAATCTGGAACCTCGTGTTCATGCAGTATCTGATTTCTGACGTCAAGTCGAAGACGGAATTCACGATTGACGGCGAACTTCCCCGCAAGAACATCGACACAGGCATGGGCATGGAACGCGTCGCTTTCATCAAGCAGGGCGTCGACAACATGTACGAGATTGATCAGGTTCGACCCGTTCTCGACATGGCGGCGACGCTGTCCGGTCGACGTTACGGCGCCGACCACGAAGACGATGTCCGCATGCGCGTCATCGCGGACCACATTCGCTCGTCGTTGATGCTGATGTCTGACGGTGTCACGCCGTCGAACGAGGGTCGCGGATACATCTTGCGACGCTTGCTCCGTCGTTCGGTGCGTTCGATGCGATTGCTCGGAGTTGACGCACCGACGTTCACGGAACTATTCGCGGCGTCGCGCGATGCCATGAAGGGTTCGTACCCCGACGTCGAAACCCATTACGACCGCATTTCGCGCACGGCTCTCGGTGAAGAAGAAACCTTCCTGCGTACGCTCGCGTCGGGAACGCAGATTCTCGACCTCGCTGTCACTGAGCACAAGGCCTCCAAGGACGCGTCACTCGGCGGCGAGACCGCGTTCCTGCTGCACGACACATACGGTTTCCCGATCGACCTCACCATGGAAATGGCGGAAGAAGCAGGAATCTCAGTCGACCGCGAGAAATTCGACTCACTCATGAACGCCCAGCGTTCACGAGCCAAGGCCGACGCAAAGGCGAAGCGCGGGAATCTGGCGGATGTCAGCGTCTACGGCGAATTCCGTACGGCCGGCGAGACCGTGTTCACGGGATACGACGATTTCACCACGGAGACCACCGTCATTGGAATTATCAAGGACGGCGCGTCCGTGGCGTCGGCACGCGTCGGGGACACGGTCGAACTCATCGTTCGCGAGACCAGCCTCTACGCCGAGAGCGGTGGACAGGACGCCGACGAGGGAACCATCGTTGGCGCAAGTTTCACCGCCGAAGTTCTCGACGTACAACGTCCGATCAAGGGCCTCACGGCTCACACCGTGCGCATTTCGGACGGTGAAGTAGGCGTCGATGATGCCGTCACGACTCTCGTTGATCGCGCGTATCGCCAGCAGGCAGCCCAGGCGCACTCGGCGACTCACCTTGTTCACGCCGCTTTGCGTCAGACCCTTGGTCCGGACGCCCACCAGGCTGGTTCCTACAACAAGGCTGGATACATGCGTTTTGACTTCGCGTGGAACGCAGGGCTGTCCGCCGCTACGCGTTCCGAAATCGAAGAGATTGCGAACAACGCCATCACCGACAACCTCGAGGTGTCGACACGCGTGATGTCTCTCGATGACGCCAAGAACGAAGGGGCCATGGCTCTCTTCGGTGAGAAGTACGGTGACTCTGTCCGCGTCGTTGACATCGGCGGCCCATGGTCGCGCGAACTGTGCGCAGGTACCCACGTGTCCCGCTCGAGCGAGATCGGTCTCATCAACCTGATCGGTGAGTCGTCGATCGGTTCGGCGAACCGTCGCGTCGAGGCACTGGTGGGAACGAACGCCTTCCGGGAATTCGCGGCGGAACGCGCTCTCGTCGCCGAACTCACCTCGACGCTCAAGACCCCCAAGGAAACTCTTCCGCAGCGTATCTCCGAACTTCTCGAGCAGCTCAAGACCGCAGAACGTGCGGTTGCGAAGTTCGCGTCAGCGGCCCTCGCTGAACGCGTTCCGGCTCTCGTTTCTCAGGCCAGGACAATCGGTCAACTGACCGCGGTCATCGCGAACGTCGGTCAGGTCGACTCGATCGATGGTGTCCGTCAGTTGGTAACCGATGTCCGAGACCGTCTGGGAGCCGGCGCATCCGTCGTTGCTCTCGGCGCTGTCGTCGACGGCAAGGCTGCCGTAGTCACTGCAACCAACGAGGCGTCGCGTGGCGTCAATGCGAATGCAGGAGCTCTGGCCAAGACCGCTGCGGCAATTCTCGGCGGCGGAGGCGGCGGCCGTGATGACATGGCTCAGGGCGGCGGTCCTTCCGTCGACAAGATCGACGCCGCGTTGTCCGCAATCGCAAAGGATCTTGCGAGCTAATCGTGCGTCGAGGCGTGCGGATTGGCATCGATGTGGGCAAAGCCCGCGTCGGAGTTGCGCGCAGTGACATTGACGGTCTCATGGCAGTCCCCAGCGAGACGCTTCCCCGTGAGTCCGCGATCGAGTCACTAGTCGCCCTCTCGGGGGAGTCGACTGTGCTGGAGTGGGTTGTTGGATTGCCGCTCTCGCTGGATGGGGGAGAGACGCCGTCGACAGAAGACGCGCGTGGCTTCGCCAACCAACTCGTCGTGGCAACAGGCGTGCCTGCGCGGCTTATCGACGAACGTCTTTCGACCGTCGGTGCCCAAGCCGCGCTTCATGCGGCTTCACACACCACGATGTCGAGTCGATCGGTGATCGACCAAGTTGCAGCGACAATCCTGCTCGAGACAGCCCTCGATGCAGAGAGACGCGGGACTATGCTGGGCGAAACAGTGGAGGAACAGTGAGCGAGACACGTCGAGAAGCACGTCAGCGCAAGTCGAAGCGTGGCGCAGGTTTCGTTGCCGGGATTGTCATTGGCTCTCTCGTGCTCGTTGGCGGTGGCGCATATGCCGGTTGGACCGTGTTCGAAACCCAAATTCGTAATGTCCTAGGGCTAGGGCCTGCGGATTTCGAAGGAACCGGAACGACCCCAACCGTTCTCGTGACCATCAAGGACGGCGATTACGGCGACGCCGTTGCTCAGAAACTCTTTGACGCGGGCGTGACCAAGTCGTTCGCTGCTGTGTACGAGATTCTTCTCGCCGATTCGTCGATTGTGTTCACCCCGGGAACGTACGAACTGAAGACGGGAATGAGTGCAGCCTCTGCGCTCGCGATCATTTCCGACGAAACGAACCGGAAGATTTGGAAAGTGACCATCCCCGAAGGTCTCATCATCACGGATGTCATTGCCCGCCTCGCCGAGGGAACGGGGCTCCCTCTCGAAGACTTTGACGCCGTCATCCACGACACTGCGTCGTTCCGTCTACCGGAGGGCGTAGAGACCATCGAGGGATACCTTTTCCCCGCCACCTATGAATTCGAATTCGGCAGCACCGCACACGAGATCGTCGCCAAGATGGTCTCGACAATGGACGCCCAATTGTTTGACTTAGGCGTCCAGGGCGCCGATAAGCACGCGATTCTGACGATGGCATCAATTGTTCAGCGCGAGGCCGGCAGCAACCTGGACGATTTCGGCAAGGTTGCGCGCGTGTTCTACAACCGTCTTGACGACGGCTGGAAACTCGAGTCTGATGCGACAGTCACTTACGGAACGGGAAACTTCGACTCCGTCTGGACTACCGACGCCGAACGTGCTGATGCGAGCAACCTCTACAACACCTACGTTCACGAGGGGCTCCCTGTAGGACCGATTGGAGCTCCTGGACTCGTCGCACTCCAAGCCGCGGTCAACCCGACGAAGGGTCCCTGGTACTTCTTTGTCCCCGTGAACTTGAAGACGGGCGAAACGCAATTCTCGGTCACCCACGCCGAGCATTCCGCTGGTGTCCGCAAGTTGAAGACGTGGTGTGCTGCGTCAGAGGAAAATGCCGCCTACTGTGAGTAGCCATTTCGCCGTTCTTGGCAGCCCGATTGAGCACTCGAAGTCCCCGCTGCTGCATCGCGCCGCGATTGCCGCTCTGGGAATCGATGCGGACTATTCAGCAATCGACGTGACTGAGTCAGATTTCCTGGATTTCATCTCTTCGCGCGGATTCGACGACGCTGGCTTCTCACTCACCATGCCGCTCAAACAGGTCGCGCACTCCGTTGTCACCACAACGTGCGAAACGTCCCTGCTGACAGGGTCGATCAATACAATCGTTCGCGCCCCTGACGGGTGGCACGGATTCAATACCGATGTGTGGGGTGCGCAGACGGCAATTACTCAGTCCCTCGGAACGCACTTTGAGTCGGCGGCAGTTCTCGGTGCTGGAGCAACGGCATCATCGCTGGTCGTTGCGCTACACGACCTTGGTGTCCGTCGCATCACAATCCTCGCGCGTGACGATTCCAAGGCAACCCCCGTGATCGAGTTGGCACGTCACCTGGGTATGGCCGCACAGTTCTCGGAACTAGGAAGCCGGTCAGTTCAAGCCGACCTTCTCGTTAATACGCTTCCTGGATCGGTTCAACTGGACGCCTCTGCAATCGACGACATGGATGCCGGCGCGTTGTTCGACGTCGTTTATGACCCCTGGCCGACGAGTCTGTCGCGAGAATGGAACGCACGAGGGCTTCCGTCATCGAATGGTTTGTTGATGTTGTTGTGGCAGGCAGTCCGGCAAGCGCGCGTGTTCTACGGAGACGGAATTGGCGACGAGCTTCCGAACGAGTCTCTCGTTGTCACCGCCATGCGCTCTGCTGTTGGTCTGTAACTCGTAGCGGTTCTGGAACAATAGAGCCATGCGTTGGTTGACTGCGGGAGAATCACACGGTCCGGAGCTCATCGGAATTATCGAGGGCTTGCCGGCAGGCTTCCCTGTGTCCCTTCCAGCCATTCGCGAAGACTTGGCTCGTCGTCGGCTCGGTTACGGCCGCGGCGCGCGCATGAAATTCGAAGCCGACGAGGTGAACATCTCGGGTGGCGTTCGCCACGGACTGTCGATGGGAAGCCCGATCGCGCTGCGCATTGGCAACACGGAATGGCCCAAATGGGTTGACGTGATGAATCCCGAACCCGTCGATGTTGACGTGACGGAGACGGGGCGTGGAGCGCCGTTAACGCGTCCTCGTCCGGGGCACGCCGACCTCGCTGGCATGCAGAAGTTCGGTTTTGACGAAGCCCGTCCGGTTCTCGAGCGAGCGTCTGCTCGAGAAACGGCAACGCGCGTCGCGCTCGGAGCGGTAGCCCGTGGTTTCTTGGCAGAGTTGGGCATCGAAGCGGTCGCCCACACCGTTTCGATCGCCGAGGTCGCGGTTCCGAACGGAACGGCTCTTCCGCGCCCTCGTGACGTCGATGCGCTAGACGCCGACCCCTTGCGTTGCTTCGACGCGGAAACGTCCGCGCGCATGGTTGACCGAGTCGACGCGGCCCACAAGGATGGAGACACTCTCGGCGGAATCGTCGAGGTTCTTGTGTACGGCCTGCCCTCCGGCCTTGGTTCCTACGTGCACTGGGATCGTCGTCTCGACTCACGACTCGCCGCCGCTCTCATGGGGATTCAAGCCATCAAGGGTGTCGAAGTCGGTGACGGCTTCGAGACAACTCGTCGTCCCGGTAGCCAAGCGCACGATGAAATGGTCCCTGGTGACGAAATTGAGCGCCTGAGCGGTCGCGCCGGCGGAATCGAAGGCGGAATGTCGACAGGGCAAGTCCTTCGTGTCCGTGCCGGAATGAAGCCGATTGCTACCGTCCCGCACGCTCTGCGCACTATCGACACGACGACCGGCCAGGCCGCAGAGGCGCATCATCAACGGTCCGACGTCTGCGCTGTTCCCGCCGCTGGAGTCGTCGCAGAAGCGATGGTGTTGCTCGTCATCGCCGAAGCTGTCGTCGAGAAGTTCGGGGGAGACTCGATTACGGAGACCCGTCGCAACCTCGAGTCTTACCTCGCCGCGATTCCCGAAACTCAGCGCACGCAACGAGACATGCCGTGAAGCCGACGGCGGTTCTTATCGGCCCTCCCGCCGCCGGAAAGACACGCTTAGGGAAGGCCATCGCTCGAATTTTCGATGTGCCGTTTATCGATACGGATGTCCGCATCTCTGAAAAGCACGGTGCAATTCCCGAGATTTTCGCGACGCACGGCGAATCGCTATTCCGACAGTGGGAACGGGAAGAGGTCATCCGCGCTCTGGGTGAAGACGGAATCGTTTCACTGGGCGGCGGAGCCATTGAGAACCCGGACACTAGGCGTGATCTGTCGGAACATCTGGTTGCGCTGATTACCGTCAGCCCGGAAGCCGTTCAACCGCGACTCGACAACGACAAGCGTCCGTTGCTCGACGGGATTGAATCCTGGAAGACCCTGGTCGCTCGGCGGCAACCGCTGTACGACGAACTCGCGACAATCACTCTTGATACATCTGTTGGTCCTATGGATACGCACGCCGAACGCTTGGCTGAGATGGTGAGGGCTGCGGTGTGACAACGGTTCACATCACAGGCGAAACGTCCTATGACGTGCACATCGGGGCTGGCGTCTCTAATCGGGTGGCAGAGTCGCTCGGTGGTGCCACTAAGGCGCTGCTGGTTCACCAGCCCGTCATGTCCGCGCGTGCTGCCGAGATCAGGGAGCAACTCAAGGGAACCGTCGACGTGCTTCTTGCGGAAGTGCCGGATGGCGAAGATTCCAAGCGCATCGAAGTCGCGGCTTTCTGTTGGGGAATCATGGGGCAAGCCGACTTCACCCGCTCGGACGCCGTCATCGGGCTCGGGGGTGGTGCAGCGACTGACCTTGCTGGTTTCGTTGCCGCCACGTGGCTTCGCGGTGTGCGATTCGTCAACATTCCGACCACGGTCCTCGGAGCGGTTGACGCGGCCGTTGGGGGCAAGACGGGGATAAACACCGCCGAAGGCAAAAATTTGGTTGGCTCGTTCCACGCGCCGGCTGCGGTTCTGGTTGACACCGACATCCTTGCCACTCTTCCCGATACTGAAAAGCGCGCAGGATTCGCCGAGATTGCAAAGGCTGGATTCATTAGCGATCCGGTCATCCTCGATCTGATTGAGAGCGACTTCGACGCAGCACTTGACCCGACGACGGAAATTGGCATCGACGTTTTGCGCCGCGCCATTCAGGTAAAGGCGACAGTAGTCTCCCAGGACTTCACCGAGCAGGGTTTGCGCGAGATACTCAACTACGGTCACACACTCGGTCACGCGATAGAACACGCCGAACGGTACCGTTGGCGTCACGGCGCCGCGATTTCGATCGGAATGATGTTCGCCGCCGAGCTTTCCCGGATGACGCGAGGGCTTTCTGACGACGCAGTCGACCGCCACCGTCGTGTGTTGGGCGACCTACTCGGACTTCCGGTGAACTATCCCAGCGGCCGCTGGGAAACTCTCCTCGCAACCATGCGACGAGACAAAAAGGCTCGTGGCGCTGCACTTCGATTTGTGCTCCTCGACGACATCGCGCGTCCGACCGTCACCGCTGTTGCTGACGAGTCCCTGCTCTTCGCGGCGTACGGCGAAATCGCTGGGTAGGCTGGTTTCATGACCCGCGTCCTCGTCCTCAACGGGCCTAATCTTTCACGATTGGGCACCCGTGAGCCTGACGTGTACGGGTCGACGACGTGGGACCAGCTCGTCACGATGCTTGAGTCTGCCGCGCAATCCGGCGAAACGATTGAGGTCCGTCAAACGAACGACGAAGCAGAACTCATCGGGTGGTTGCACGAAGCCGCTGACACGGCGTCCGAAGTCGTCCTGAACCCTGCGGCGTTCACTCACTATTCCTACGCAGTGCGCGATGCTGCCGCGATTGTGACGACGTCAGGGATTCCGCTCATCGAGGTTCACATCTCGAACCCGCACGCTCGGGAAGAATTCCGCCAGAACTCGGTTATCTCGGCTGTCGCCACCGGCGTGATCGCCGGTTTCGGAACCGACTCGTACCTGCTTGCGATTGACGCTTTGCGTCGTCGTCGCTCCTAACTTTCACCGCTCACATCAAACAATCAAGGAACAACCATGGCAACAACGAACGACATCAAGAACGGCTCCGTCCTCAACCTCGACAGTCAACTCTGGAACGTCATTGAATTCCAGCACGTGAAGCCGGGCAAGGGTGGCGCGTTCGTGCGCACCAAGCTCAAGAACGTCATGACGGGGAAGGTTGTCGACCGCACGTTCAACGCCGGTACCAAGATTGACTTCGAGACGGTCGACCGCCGCGATTACCAGTACCTCTACCAGGACGGCAGCGGGTACGTCTTCATGGACCTCAGCGATTACGACCAGGTGACAGTCTCCGAGGCCGTTGTCGGCGACGCCAAGAACTTCATGCTCGAAAACCAGTCGGTCCAGATCGCCATGAACAACGATGTCCCGCTGTACATCGAACTCCCGACCTCGGTCGTCCTCGAAATCACGTACACCGAGCCTGGTCTGCAGGGCGATCGTTCGACGGGCGGCACCAAGCCCGCAACCGTTGAGACTGGTCTGGAAATTCAGGTTCCGTTGTTCCTTGAGCTCGGAACCAAGGTCAAGATCGACACCCGCGACGGCTCGTACCTCGGCCGCATCACCGACTAGTGTCTGCTCGACACAAGGCGCGCAAAGCCGCCTTCGACCTCCTGTATTCCGCCGAACAGCGCGAGCAGTCGCTTTCTGTTGCATTGGACGAGTTCGACGTTCGCGAAACCGGTAAGCGCGAGCCGATTACGGAAATCGCCTACGTGCGAGAAATCGTTCGTGGTGTCGAGGAACGACAGTCGTCAATCGACGAAGAGATCTCCGCGCACCTCAAGGATTGGACGATTAATCGGCTGTTTGCTGTGGACCGCGCCATTCTTCGACTCGCTGTGTGGGAGCTGCTTTATTCGGAGACCCCCAACGACGCGGCACGAGCAGAAGCGCTTGCGCTGGCCGAAGAGTACGGATCTGATGACGCCGCACGATTCATCGGGGGAGTCCTCGGCGCGATTGTGCGCGATTCATAAATCTTCCGCTAACCTAGAGACATCCAGATCCTTTAAAAGCGTCCTGTGAGGCGGAAAGGAAGGGTGTAGTGGCGCGTATCGTCCTCACCAAACCCGATATCGACCGGGCTTTGACTCGTATTGGTCATGAAATCGTCGAATCTCAGCGCGGCAAGATCGGCCTCGTGTTTCTCGGTATTCCGACGCGTGGTGTCTTTCTCGCCAAACGTCTTGCCGACATCGTTGCCGGAATCCAGCCGCAGGACATCGCTGTCGGGACACTGGATGTGACGATGTACCGCGATGACATCCAGCAGAAGTCCACACGCGCGACCGCCCCGACTGACATCCCGTCGTCGGGAATCGACGGAACCACCGTGATTTTGGTTGACGATGTCTTGTTCTCGGGACGTACGGTGCGTGCGGCGCTTGATGCAATCACGGCGCTGGGACGTCCTGACACTGTTCGCTTTGCCGTCCTGGTTGACCGCGGACACCGCGAACTGCCGATTCGAGCCGATTTCGTCGGCAAGAACCTCCCGTCGGCCGTCGACGAGCGCGTCAACGTGTGCTTGTCCGAGATCGACGACACGGACGAGGTGAGCATCGCATGAGGCACCTCATCTCGACACGTGACCTGACACGTGAACAAGCAATCGCACTACTCGACACGACCGCAGACATGGTGGACGTTCGTGGGCGCGACGTCAAGAAGCTACCGACCCTTCGTGGCAAGACCGTCGCTAACGTCTTCTTCGAGGACTCGACACGCACGCGTCTTTCCTTCGAAGCAGCAGCGCTGGCGCTCTCGGCCGATGTCTCGACGTTCACGGCAGCAGGGTCGAGTGTCTCAAAGGGTGAGAGCCTGAAGGACACACTGCAGACACTCGAAGCGATGGGGGCCGACTTCGTTGTGCTCCGCCACTCGCACTCCGGTGTCGCCGAGACCGTCGCCAATTCCGGTTGGATCAACGCCCACGTCATCAACGCGGGTGACGGAACACACGAGCACCCGACACAGGCCCTGCTCGACTGTTTCACAATGCGCTCACGACTTCGTGGCGACCGCGCACGTGGTTCCGGGCTCGACGATGTGGCTGTCACGATTGTCGGCGACATTCTGCACTCGCGTGTCGCTAGGTCGAACGTGTGGCTTCTGAACACTCTGGGCGCCAAGGTGACGCTCGTTTCACCACGGACGCTGATTCCAGCAGATGTCTCCGAGTGGGGAGTCGCTACCGCGCTTACCCTCGACGAGGGACTTGAATCCAATCCCGACGTGGTCATGACACTACGGATTCAAAAGGAACGCATGTCGAGCGGTTTCTTCCCGTCAGAGGCCGAGTACTCGCGATTCTGGGGAATGAACACCGAGAGACTCGGGCGACTCAAGGATTCCGCAATCGTGATGCATCCTGGACCGATGAACCGCGGTCTCGAAATCGCGGGAGCAGTCGCGGATTCACCGCAGTCGACAGTGACCGAGCAAGTCGCCAACGGTGTGGCCGCTCGAATGGCTGTTCTGTACACCCTGACAGGAGCACTCTCATGACCTCCATTCTGATTCGTGGCGCACACCGATTCGGCGCCGACCCGGCCGACATCCTCGTCTCTGACGGGATCATCACCGAGATCGGAACGGTTTCGGGCAAGGCAGACCGCACAATCGACGCAGCGGGGCTCGTCGCGCTTCCTGGTCTCGTGGATTTGCACACTCATCTGCGCGAACCGGGCGGTGAGGGTGCGGAGACGATCCGCTCCGGCTCACGTGCAGCCGCGGCCGGTGGGTTCACCGCAGTCCACGCGATGGCAAACACGTCACCTGTCGCGGATACCGCCACCGTCGTTGAACGCGTTTTTGACCGAGGCATCGAGGCTGGTTACGTCGAAGTCCGCCCGATTGGTGCCGTCACCCGAAATCTGGACGGTGAGCAACTCGCTGACATCGGTGCCATGGCTTCGAGTCGCGCCCGCGTCACGGTTTTCTCGGACGATGGCAAATGCGTCGGCGACTCGCTTCTCATGCGTCGAGCACTCGAATACGTGGCAACCTTCGGTGGCGTCATTGCTCAGCACGCTCAGGACCCTCGGCTGACGCTCGGATCGCAGATGAACGAAGGTCGTGTGTCTGCCGAACTCGGTTTGGGTGGTTGGCCTCGCGTCGCCGAGGATTCGATCATCGCCCGTGATGTTTTGCTGGCGGAGTCTGTCGGGGCACGTTTGCACGTCTGCCACCTGTCGACCGCCGGAGCCGTCGAGGTCGTTCGATGGGCCAAGAAGCGCGGAATCCACGTTACGGCCGAAGTCACGCCTCATCACCTCCTCTTGACCGACGAGTCCGTACGTGGATACTCGCCGTTGTTCAAGGTGAACCCGCCGCTTCGAACCGCTGAGGACGTCGAGGCTGTCCGCGCAGGTGTCGCGGATGGGACCATCGACATCGTTGCAACGGACCACGCTCCGCACTCTGCAGCAACGAAAGATTGCACATGGTCGGATGCCGCATTTGGCATGGTCGGTCTTGAATCGGCGTTGTCCATTGTTCAGTCGACGCTCGTCGATACGGGGCACATTTCGTGGAACGACGTTGCGCGATTGATGTCGGTGACTCCAGCAGCGATCGGACAGGTCGCGGGTTACGACGCCCCACTATCCGTCGGCACAACAGCGAACATCACGCTCGTCGACACTTCCCACCGAGAGGTCTGGGGGACCGACCGCCTCGCTGGTGGTTCACGGAACACCCCGTTCTCCGGAATCGAACTTCCCGGTCGCATCATCTCCACGATTTTCCGTGGTACTGAAACAGTGATTGACGGCTCTGTCGTCGACGAGGTAAGGACATCATGAGCCACACAACAACACTCGTGCTCGAAGACGGCCGTCGTTTCGACGGACACGCATACGGTGCGACCGGCGAAACGATCGGTGAAATCGTCTTCCAGACCGGAATGAGCGGCTACCAAGAGACGTTGACCGACCCGTCGTATGCAGGGCAGATCGTCGTCCAGACCGCACCGCACATCGGAAACACCGGCATGAACGACGAGGACGAGGAATCACGTCGCATCTGGGTCGAGGGCTACATCGTGCGCGACCCCGCCCGCGTACCGTCCAACTTCCGGTCACAGCGCACGCTGACCGATGACCTCGTCGAACAGGGTGTGGTCGGCATTTCGGGCATCGATACCCGAGCCCTCACGCGCATCATTCGCGAATCGGGTTCGATGCGCGCAGGAATCTTCCCGATCGACGGCCGTTCAACAGAAGATTACGTCGCCGCGGTGACCGCGGCACCCGAAATGTCGGGGCTCAACTTGTCCGCGAACGTTTCGGTAGACGCGACGTATGTGATTCCCGCAGAAGGCAAATCCCTCGGTGCTCTCGCTGTTCTCGATCTCGGTGTCAAGCAAGCGACCTTGGGTCACCTCGCCACCCGAGGCTTCGAGGTTCACGTCATTCCGCAGTCAGCAACTCTCGACGACATTCTCGCAATTAACCCCGTCGCCGTGTTCTATTCGAACGGCCCCGGTGACCCCAGTGCCTCCACCCGACACGTTGAGATTCTGCGCGGCGTGCTCGAACGCAAGATTCCGTTCTTCGGAATTTGTTTTGGTAACCAGTTGCTCGGTCGCGCACTCGGGTTCGGCACCTACAAGCTCAAGTACGGACACCGGGGCATCAACCAGCCGGTTCTCGACAAGGAAACCGGGCGCATCGAAATCACGGCACACAACCACGGCTTTGCCGTCGATGCGCCGGTTGAGGGCGTCGTCGACTCGCCAGCCGGTTTCGGCCGAGTTGAAGTCAGCCACGTCGGTCTGAACGACCAGTGCGTCGAGGGCCTTCGCGCGCTCGACGTCCCGGCCTTCTCGGTTCAGTACCACCCCGAGGCGGCCGCCGGTCCGCACGATTCCACCTACCTGTTCGACCGATTCCGCGACCTCGTCGCCCAGGGGAAGTAACTCATGCCCAAGCGTTCAGACATCAATTCAGTCCTCGTCATCGGGTCTGGCCCGATTGTCATCGGTCAGGCGGCCGAGTTCGACTACTCGGGCACCCAAGCGTGCCGTGTGCTTCGCGAAGAGGGAATCCGCGTGATTCTCATCAACTCGAACCCCGCGACGATCATGACCGACCCCGACTTCGCCGATGCGACGTACGTCGAACCCATCACCACTGAGGTCATCGAAGCGATCATCGCCAAAGAAAAGCCCGACGCGATCCTTCCGACGCTGGGTGGCCAAACTGCACTCAACGCAGCTATGGCACTTCACGAGGCCGGGATTCTTACCAAGTACAACGTCGAACTCATCGGTGCGAAGTTCGAGGCGATTCAGCGTGGTGAAGACCGCCAGATCTTCAAGGACCTCGTCCTCGCCAGTGGAGCTGACGTCGCCAAGTCCGTTGTCGTCAATTCAATCGATGGCGCTCTCGAATTCATCAAGGAAACTGGCTACCCGGTTGTCATCCGACCGTCGTTCACCATGGGTGGACTCGGTTCAGGATTCGCGTATGACGAGCCCGAACTGCGTCGAATGGTGTCGAACGGTCTTCATGAGAGCCCAACCAGCGAGGTGTTGCTGGAGGAGTCGATTCTGGGGTGGAAGGAATACGAACTCGAGCTCATGCGCGACACGGCCGACAACACCGTCGTCGTGTGCTCCATCGAAAACGTCGACCCCGTCGGTGTCCACACCGGTGACTCAATCACGGTTGCCCCGGCGCTCACGCTGACGGACCGCGAATATCAGAACCTGCGCGACATCGGAATCAACATCATCCGTCTCGTCGGTGTTGACACCGGTGGTTGCAACATCCAGTTCGCAATCGATCCAGCCGACGGTCGCGTCATCGTCATCGAGATGAACCCGCGTGTGAGCCGTTCGAGCGCACTCGCGTCGAAGGCGACAGGTTTCCCCATCGCCAAGATCGCAGCCAAACTCGCAATCGGTTACCGACTCGACGAAATCCCTAACGACATCACCGGAGTGACGCCGGCCTCGTTCGAGCCGACTCTCGACTACATCGTCGTGAAGACACCGCGCTTCGCATTCGAGAAGTTCCCTGAAGCGGACACCACTCTCACCACCACGATGAAGAGTGTTGGCGAGGCGATGGCGATCGGTCGCAACTTCACGACAGCCCTCCAAAAGTCCCTGCGTTCTCTCGAGAAGCGGGGGAGTTCCTTTCACTGGGATGGCGAACCTGGCGACGCGAAGGCGCTGACGCAACTCGCGATTCGCCCAACCGACGGTCGCATCGTTACTGTTCAACAGGCCCTGCGTGCAGGCGCGACTGTCGCCGAGGTGTTCGACGCCACGGGCATCGACCCGTGGTTCCTCGACCAAATCGTTCTCATCAATGAAATCGCCGCAGCAACCTCGGCGGCTGCGTTTGACCTTGACGCACTTCGCGAGGCCAAATACCACGGCTTCAGCGATGTCCAGATTGCATCCCTGTGGAACTCCAGCGAAGACCTCGTTCGCGGTTTCCGTCGCGAGAACGGACTTCGACCGGTGTTCAAGACGGTCGACACGTGCGCAGGGGAGTTCCCTGCTGTGACGCCGTATCACTACTCGTCCTACGACTTCGAGACCGAAGTCATTCCTTCCGACCGCAAGAAGGTCGTGATCATCGGCTCCGGACCGAACCGAATCGGTCAGGGAATCGAGTTCGACTATTCCTGCGTGCACGCGTCGTTCGCACTGGCGGATGCCGGTTACGAGACGATCATGATCAACTGCAACCCGGAGACCGTGTCAACCGACTACGACACCTCAGACCGCCTGTACTTTGAACCTCTGACGCTCGAGGACGTCCTCGAGGTTATTGATGCGGAAGCGGCCAGTGGCCACATCGTCGGCGCGGTTGTCCAGCTAGGTGGCCAAACCGCGCTTGGACTCGCGCACGGACTCGAACAGAACGGTGTCACGATTCTCGGCACAAGTCCCGATGCAATCGATATTGCTGAGGAACGTGGTCGTTTCTCCGAGATTCTCGACCAGTACGGTCTGGTGGCGCCCCGCAACGGCACAGCAACGGACGTCGATTCTGCAATTGCAATCGCGGAAGAGATTGGATACCCGGTTCTCGTTCGCCCGTCATACGTTTTGGGTG
>JACCDN010900978.1_pt1 | contig 60395 bp, 54 predicted proteins | sample 7441691 | NCBI WGS metagenome assembly JACCDN01 (sample SAMN15323439, study PRJNA562643) | freshwater metagenome | isolation source: river surface water | place: USA:Blue River Watershed | collected 2017-08-16 | reverse complement strand
GTTTAAAATAGTATGGCCTGACTTGTTTAAAGTAGTAGGGCCTGACTTGTTTAAAGTAGTATGGCCTAGCTTGTTTAATTTTATAGACAAAAGTAACGTTGTCTATAAAAAGCATCATAATTATACAGCCTAGAGTGCTGTACTCTTGTTGCTGTTTGCTACCAACAAGTATCCTAAAACGGCTGACACAAAGAAAGATACTAACAATCCTGCAACAAGACCCCAATGTACATACGATTTTTCTACAGCATTGCTGTCATCATTGTTGCTGCCAAACATACATCTCTTAACATCTTCTAAATTGTTAAGATAGACCCCGCCACAGATCAATACAGCCACTAGGCCAAGCATGGCATATGGCAGTACTACATGGCCTCTGACATTTCCCGGTCTGAAAACTTGTTTCAGAGACAAGTTCTTTAGCATTTTGCTTTGGTAAATAACAACTACAGCAACAACTGAAAAGATAACTGAGGCAAGTAACAGCATGTAGCTGACTAGTGTATGTTGCGTTTTATAGTTATAACAGTCGCTGGATTCTTTTATCTCTCCGCCACGCATGATATACTTATTACTATTTAGAATAGGCATATATTATATATATTTATAACAGAAAATTATATGTGTCAAGTCAAAATTATATAACTTGACAACACTTCTGTTTTATAACAGTAATTAAATATTTTTACTGGGTTTAGCAGTTTTAGAGTTCAAATTCAAGCAAATCTTAAATCTAAAAGAAATCTGGTGTCGTGTTTGTTTAAATGTTTTATTACTATCATAACATATTATTCAGTATGAACAATATTTTGACTGCATCTATATTGAAAATAACTGGTAGGAATAGAGCAACCACACCTCTTAATGGTTCTATAATAACAAACGGAGGTATAAGCTGTTCAAACATATACTGTGAAAAAGATGCCACAATCAGTGAACTAACTGTAAAAGGCATAACAACAACTGATATACTAGACGTGAAAGATACAATAAAAGTGAGCGGCAACATACTGCCACACAACAATGTTATGTCAAGTATTGGAATGGAAAGCATGCGTTGGGATAACATCTATTGCAAAAATATTGATGTTATAGGCAATATAACATTAGGAGATCGTGGCAACAGTCCTATAATTGAGATAACTGATGAAGTGGTATGTAACAGCAATATAAATTTTCTTAACAATGGCAAACAGTTTCTCGAAATGAAAAATGGCGTGATGAAGCTAAAAGGCGATATGTATATAAACAGTATATTTAAAGTCATAGGCAATAGTCGTGTAGACGTTAAAGGAGATATACATGCAACAACACTTAATTTAAACAGATTTTTAGTTATAGAACCAGGGTATCAGACTATAGACAAAGAGAGTTATACATTGACAATAACTAGTTCTGTAATGATTTTAAATATAAGAATGGACGCAAAGATAGATTTCACTGTTGCAGGAGATATTAATAACGTTCTTGTTAAAATACTGTTTATCAATTATGGCAGCTATATTGTCACAGTTGTAACAGACAATAAAGAGTTTACAACAGATAGAGGGTTTGATCTTTTCGTTGTTAATGACGACAAAGTACTGGCATTATAAACTAAATAAAATGTTCTTTTACTTTATAGGAATGAAAGCATATATAATTGAGAATAATAAATTAGTTGTCACATCAGATCCAAATATAATTGAGCGCATATACTTTTTAGAAGTCACTGTTCCTACACAAAAAAACATTAAAAGTATAAAAAACAACAAAATAGAATCTGTGAAAGATAACATAAAGAGAGTAACAGAACTTATTAGTAACAGCAATAAAATTCCTTTGTATGATATTATAAACACTAACATACATCTTATAGGGAAAAGCGATGTATATTCAAAAGTAGTATACGATCATTATAGACATCCAGACATAGAGAAGATAAAAAAAAAACAGAAAGAGTTAAGAGAAGTTTTGGCATCAAAGAGTGCTGAAGACGTGCCTTTAAAAGAACGGTTATATAAGAAACTAACAATGATGAACGACTTTTTATCTTATTTTGATAAAGAGATATTATATAACACATATATACATGCGTTTTACTACTCTAATCCAGTTGGTAAAAACATAACACAGTGCGTGAGAAACTCTTTCATGCCACACTACAAACATCTTAAACCATTTTATGAACGTGAAGAGATTATAAAAATGGCATACAACATGAGATTAGTTGACAAAAATAAGATGCAAGACATTATTGACGACAAGCAACTTATGGCACTATGTTCGAAAGTTAAATCAAACGATATTTCGCACGAAATATTGATGAAACACCAAAAACATATTATTGAGAACAAGAGTTATGGTCTTATTCAGTACTTTACATTCCATGGCAGTTATTTTATGAACAAGTATTTAAGAGAACTTGATGAGCATACTTACAGAGACAAAGTTGTCGAGACACATATCGATTTAGCAAACAAGCTGATAAGATCTGCCCCGGAATTTGATAAAGACTATGTGCTTTACAGATTTATAAGAGATGACAGTCCGATAAACAAGCTCAAAATAGGCGACATATTTGTGTCAAACAGTTTTGTAAGTACGACGCGTGATCCTTTTTATGATCCACAAACATACAAATTCGGTTTTATACTGATGAAGATCAAGATTCCTAAAAATGTTAAAGGAGTTGCTCTTTCTGTCGAAACATTGTCTATGTTCCCTTCAGAGCAAGAGCTAATTATTGCACCGCAATGTAGATTGAAACTTGTGGCAAAAGATACTACTGTAAACTATTATACACTTGATAAATACCAGTCACTGATTGACACACAATATGAGTTTGATTTTGTTGGATTCACAAATGACATATTGTATCAGCCAAAAGAGTTACTAGAGTTTAAAAAAGTAGACTTTCTTAATATTGAAAGAGTATCGTCAAATACTGTTGCAGAAAAGATAAATCACTTTACAAACAATTATGTAAATGAGATAAACCAGTTTGTATCAGTCATTGATAACAAAGAGTATGTAATAATTGCAGAGTGGTATAACAGTACAAGTGTATATCGCGATTTTTATGCAGCAAAAACAAGCAACGGATTCTCGTTATATAACGTGTATAAAGGCGAGGTGCAATTCATTTTAGAGATTGGTGAAGCAGAAAAACCGTACATTTATGTCAACTATTATAGAAAGCTGTCATCTATACAAGAAGTTGTTACAGACAAACTAGACATTAATATACTGACGTTTATAGCATCAGTTGCATACTATTTTAACATAAGCAACGTGATAATATATGCAGACTATATATCATGCGACTATGAAGATAAAAAGAAGAGTTATCGCGGCGGCAGTTACTGTATTGATTTTTATGACTATTTGAAAACCGGTAAGAAGAGGTTCTCATTTAATACTGTAAAACGAGAACATAATGCACCAAACAAGAAATACAGTAATCCAAATAGAGAACAAAACAGGATAGGAGAAGATTTAGACATACCGTATACTCGTTATAGTATAAAGATAGCAGAGAGAGACAAATTCTATTCAGAACTTAACAAAGATACTAGACAGAGAATGTATGAAGGTAAAGTTGCTGAACCGACAAACAGACTACGTCAAATTAAAGAGATAAAACCAGTTTTCTCTTATTTCGCATTAGACAAGTTATCAGAAATCAAGCCAAGCAAAGTGATAACAAAAGACAATAGAGACGACATGATATATCAGATCTATAAAACAATATACGGCAAAGATGACAGTATAAAGAACTTCTATATATGGTTGGTTGAGAATTACTGCTATCTTGTCCAAGATTTGATAGAGAAAATGACAACATTTTACCATTGTGATAATCCGTTTGAAAACGATTATTATGTTTTTAATGCAATAGAATACTTATACAACAGAGAGATGATCTTAGAATATCCATCATCAGACTCAAAGATAAGAAGTATAAACAAAAACAGAAACAGAGTATCTGAAGACACAAGAGTACAATATTAGTTTTTATGCAATTGTCAACACGTATATATGTTTTATGAAACATATATGCGCTACGAAAAATGTTTATCGAACTCTTTTACGGTAGAGATATATACACAGCAAAAATAAGAAAAGCAATATACTTAATATGAGTATGTTATTGGAGCTGTCGTCATATCTGTCTTCAGACTCTGCTGTAGCAACAAGTTGACTGTCGAGTCGAGATGATCCGCCTCCAACAAGACTTTTAACTGTTTGTCTTATGCACTCATATTTCTTCTTTCCCTCTGATGTTACGCCTTCTTTACATACACCTTCTGTACCTACTTTATCTTTCAACTCTTTCATCTCGACAGGCGCCGCATTTGTCTCGTTGGTCTTTGTCGAGTTGGGTGTAACTTCATAACAGTAGTCGCCTTCTGTGTTTTCGTGTTGACAATTCCACTTGCCGCAAATCATTCTCTTGTCTGATGTGTATGCAGAAGTGCCGTTACACTCTTTAACTAGGCTGTTATTCTTGTCAGAGACTACATCTTCTTCACTGTCACTAGTTGCGTCTTCTTCTAATATTGGTTTATTGAAAAGATTGTACCTGTTGTTTAGAACATCATGTTTACACTTTTTATTACAGCCACAAGGTTTCAATTGCCTGTCAGCAAAAGAGTATCCTAATCCATATCCAGTGAACTGTCTGTCCATGTCAAGGCTTATGTGAGAATCAAAATCAGACGGGCCATACTCTTTGTCATTAAGCTCATACAAATCTTTGTTTCTGAGTACTGTCGAGACATTATCCGATCGATGTCTGTTCATATCGTGTGTATGTTGCAACTTATCATCGCCAAGATACCACGGATTATCAGACTCAACTAAAACAACATGTCTGCCTTTTTTGTCATACCATTTTCTATGATATTCTGGACCAGGTTCTTCAACATCTCTGTTTCTACTGTTTACATATTGTTCATCTTCTGTTTTAGATGTTTCTGTTATTTCAGAGTCGTCGCGCATGTCGGTCTCCCATAATTGTGCTGCATTGTTTTCTACACAAGATCGGCTAGTCAAATTGTCATTGTCAGCCGATAGACATGATTTATCATACTGTGATATGAAATGGTTGTTAAATGGGAACCATTTTTGTCCTAAACTGTTATTGCAATCGTTTGCATAAACAAAACCGTTTTTCCTGGTTGCGTCAGTTGGTATAGACAGACATTTGCCGTCGATTTTTAGTTCTCCTTGCGAAGTGTAGCTTAGCTGCTGTGATTTTTTAGAAGATATGTCTGTCAAGGCAAGCTTGTCACCAAGATTTGACAAATACTTGTCGTTGTATCTTGTTTTGAGACGAAAGTCTGGTTGTTCTTTAACAAATTTAGTTCTGTTTACAGTAAGTTTTCTTGTGTCAGTTGTCGACACAAGATTAAACTCGTTTGCATTAGTTATATTGTCGACAGTGTGATAACCTCCTTCATATGGTATGATGATGTCTTTTCTTAACATATACCCTTTTGTTATTTTGTCTTTGATTGAAAACATGAATGACACAGCTTCACAACTCTTGTTTTCGCTTACCGGCTTCCACAGAGAGCCGTTTTTATATCTGGCGACAAACACATAACTAGTTGGGCAAAACAGCAAACCAGACGATCTATTGCCAAGTAACACGGTTATAGGATTAGTAATAACTGATGTAGGAAACCATAAATCTCCTAGTGACTCATACATGGATAGATCTACACCTAGACTACTCTTTGTGTATTCTCTTATTCTGTCGATATTTACTTCCCATATACTGTCGTTATCTGCTTTTGTCCTACTGCTGAGGATTTTATAGATGTCATAGTTGTTTCGATTGAAATTATACTTCTCTTTGATCGATCTGTCGAGTTTATCATAATCTGGAATATATTCACGGTTTTCTTGATTGTCAAGTCTTGTTAGATAAGTTATAGGGTTTTTAAGTTGCACAAGCACGAACTGGAAATTTGGTTTGCAACTTATACTATTGCCGAAAAAGTCTGTTATATTAATATCTTTGATCATATATTAAATGGACAAGAAAATTTGATTGATGTAAAGAATATTGTAAATTGTTATATTTTATAACAATTTATAATAGTTTTAGTTATAAAAGAAAATCTTGACAAATGTGTCATTTTTCGCTTTCAAACTCAAGCAAATCTAAAAACAAAAAAAACACCAGTAAAAACTCTGAAATGTACAGATTTATCAAATATTATTGCAGACTATTTTAATAATCTATACTTTTTTGTTTTATACCCGCCAGACAAGGGTTTGTCACCAGTCAGCGTGCCATCTGATGGTAGAGCTGTTTGTACAACCATTTCCTCTGGCGGAGCTGTTTGTACAACCATTTCTTCTAAATGTGTAGCGAAAGCTGCTTCGGATTGATCAGGCTTTTTGCCGGCTCTTAATATTAAAAATTGTGTCATAGGAGTCGGACTGTATTTGTGATACACTGACAACTCTTTCTCCATAGCTAAAGCGTCTTTCACATTAACTACAATGAATTTGTCATCAACTGACGTAAATTTTATGTATCCAGTTGTGTTGGCAACAATAATCTTTCTTGCAGTGTCTAATATGCTTTCTAGTGTCTTGTTTTCTCTTCCCAGATCGATGTTGTCTATAGCTTTTATTATTTCACCACTTCCAAATATATCGAGTTCAGAGACATATGAGCCTTGTAGAATTGCAGACACAAACAGTATTTTATGGTCACGATAGTCATGTTGAAGATATTTTGTTATCAGATAATCGTTCTGGTCTGTTATGTTTTTATTCGTGTCGAGTATATGATCAAGAGTCAGTTCGGTCAATATTAGACCAGAAAAGATTTCAAAATCCACGGCATCATATGGATAGTTTACAGGCTTAATATTGAATACGTTATTGTTATTGACTGTGTCTTTTACTTCTTTTATATTGCCATTAAATATCTTGATTGACACTTCGTCTGTTGGTATCTTTCGTGAATAGTAGTCTGTTATATGTAATTTATAATTGTCAATTTTGTCTTTGCTATTTATAAATCCATATCGGTCAACAGTATTTCCGTCTATTTCAAGTATCAGATCGCCTGTTTTTATAGTATTATAGAATTGAGACGTTGTGTACACTTTTTTAACATAGTACCCGTGATCTGTATTGACGCCTATTGATTTATAAATATTATCATTTGCGTTCATAAAAGTCATTCCTAGTTTTGGTTCAAACAGTATAAACCCGTCACCACTGTTTAACAGTATCTCTTTGATAGTGTTGATATGTGTCATCGGTATTACATATGCAACGTTTGTTGCAACATTGTTTGGAATCTTTGAAGAAACAATTCCAACAATTTCCAGTCTGTCATTTACAAGTGGTCCTCCTGAATTGCCAGGATTTACTGGAGTGTCAACTTGCAGGAAGTTTTTCTTAAATCCACTAAATACACCGCTTGTTAATATTAGATTCTCTTCTGCTAACGGATAACCTACTGCTTTAACAATATCGCCTTGTGATATAGTCACATTTTTATCAATGTCAACAAGACGTAACTTTTCAAGATACCTGTAGTTCTTATCATTCTTGCTTACTTTTATAATGGCAACGTCTTTGTCAAAACATATACCAACAGGAACTGCAGTGACGCGTTCTTTGTTGTGTCTTGACATCACTGTTATTTTAGCTTTGTTTTCTATGACATGAGCACATGTTAATATGTATATAAATTCTTCATCTTCTTTTATGAATATTCCAGTCCCTGTTGTGGGCTCTTTGTTTACTATTTTATATGGATAAAACATATTGATCATTATTGGATTTACAATAATCTTTACAAGACTGTCAAGTAAATTATCTATTCTCGACTGCGACATATATATAGCAGACATATTTTGTTTGCACCTTGCCACAAAAAAAATTGAATTATCGAACATTTATAAGGTTCATTATGTTGGGATTATACCAATGCAGTCTTCAAAGCAAAAGATGAACAGCCTTGAGAAGTCTATTCTTGCCATTCAAAACACCAGGGCGAGAAGTTTTGATCATCAGTTGGCTGCCAGATCCTCTGCTTATTTTACGCCTCCCACATCAGGCAATCGCGATACTGCCAAACAATCAACATACACTGGTTCACGCACAATCGACGAAGTTGGTCAACGGCCTACTCAACTAGAAATACGGTCAGAGATTGTATACATGATGGGCATGAACAATATCATGGCGTCACTCGGTGTACATGGGTTTGATTCGTCCAGTGTGTCTGATTTCGTATGCCCATGACAACTGTGAAGAAAATCTAGACAAATTTTTATCTAGATTTCTTTTTACATAACGATTTTTAATGTTGAATAGACACTCAACATTAAAATCTTTAGCTTTCTATGTCAAGATGATCATGCTTTAACGAAAGGATGTTTCAATATCTCGTCAAGAGAGATACGTTTTTCAATGTCATACTCAAGAGTTTTGTACATAAAATGAGTTGTTGCTATGCACTGTTCATCTGTTAAGTTTTTGACAGTTTGTTTGATAAAACTAGAAAGGGGAACATATTCTAACGAAACATCTCCTTTGAGAATGTTATCATTCCTGTAATACAGATGTTTTCTTTTTGACAGATCTAACATGTTGTCTGGTATTGGACCCAATTTTGACACGAGATCATATATATGACATCTGTTTCTGTTGTTTTCTAAAGTTTTGTTTGGACTAAATAGTGTTTTGCCTGTCAACAGTTCGTATATAAGACAACCCAATGACCAGATATCTAACATGTCAGTACATTTGTAATGAAGAATTATCTCTGGTGCCCTGTAGTGGCGTGTTTGTATACTGAAAGATTTTTTATTTTTTAATACTGTACCAAGATCGCCTATTTTTACAACTATGTTTTCTACATATTTATTATCAATAATCTCGACAAGTTCAGTTTCATTATCTGATGCCATACTGCCTACTGACACAAAAGATACAGACATGCGACTATCAGTCGAATCTGTGTCTGTTGCATCAACATCTTTCGATGTGTCTATCTCTTCTTCAACAGATGTGTCTATCTCTTCTTCAACAACAGAAGCAGTCTCTTCAACTACAGAGCACGCATCTTCATCTGGTAATATCTTATCTAATATGTCATCAATAATCTCTTCCATTAACTCTATATCAAGATTTGCCCATTTTTGTTTATGTTTGTCTTTGCCGATCTGACGATTGTATTTATCTTTTACATTATATGACTTGAATTTATCACATAACTCTTTTATTTTTGGGTTTTCGCCTTTGACAAGCAAGTTTTCCGGTTTTATGTCAGTGTGTATATATCCTTCACGATGTATAATTCTAAGAGTGTGTGATACTTGTTTCACTATTTTTTGAACCACTTTATATGGCAGGCCATGATAATATTTTCCATTTCTTAGTAGATCGAAAACTGTACAAGCCATAAGTTCAAAGACAATAATCAACTGTTCTTCGTCTCCGTCAATGTCATACATAAAATGCTCTTTTATGTGACATATGTTATCTGTTTTATGTTTAAGAACGTCAAACGCCTCGATCTCTCTATTTCCAGAATTTATGTCTTCTTTGTTTAGTATTTTCAAAGCATAGAACTGATTTTCTTGTAAATGACATGCAAGCCATACTGATGAAAATGCACCATGTCCTAACTCTTTTATCAGAGCAAAATAACTCCCGCTATCTGATTTTATTATTCTCCCTCTATATTCATTACTATCAACTGATTCAGAATCACTTGAAAAGCTGCTTGACATAATACTATATAGTATTATCTTATTATTCAACTAAATTACGCACATCACAGTAATTAAATATTTAGACAATGTCCTGTTTTGTCTGAATATTTTCATTAGTTTTTAGAGTTAAATATAAAATAATGCTTTTGACATACATGACACAAGATTTTGTTTTAGTGTGTCTGATATGTTATAAACATAGTGTGTTAATATTGTATGTATTGCCTAAGATTAAATAAAGAGACAGTTACAACTGACAGGCAGATAAATAATACTGTGTTGTCGGCCATTAGTATTATCGAATTTGCACTATCGTCTTGCAAAGATGCGACAAATATTATAGAGATTGTAAATCAACAACTAGAGATAATTTATCTTGACAAGGATAGCGTACCATCATACGTTTACAAATTCTGTTTCGAGACAAATTCTGTCAAAGATTGTTTTGGAAGCCATACTGTTTTAACAAGTTATGTTAGTTCTAGACTTAAATCAGTGTCAGAACTACTGAAATCAATGTTAAAACCTATTGCTACAAATTGTGACAGTCGTATGCAACCAACAGTCAAAAGCTGTACAAACAGTGTTCAAGCAAAACCTGTAAACAAAATATGTAAAAAGAGATTAGCTAACATAAAGGAACATCCAGAATCATCTGGCGTTCAGCCGTCGAACTCAAACCAAAAAGATATTGTATCTGTGAAAAATAGCGACAGAGAACAGTTTATACGTAGCACACTAAAAGATTTTCCTGACAAGACTGCTGCAATAAACAATCTCAAAGATTTTCCTGACAAGACTGCTGCAACAAACAATAGCGATTTGAAAACAGAGATAAACATTTATGACAGAGAGTTAGAGAAACAGAACACGCAACTCAGTTACATGAAACAAGAACTGCACAGAAAAAAAGAGAAAATAGAAGAGAGAAAACGGTCATTTGAGTCAGACATAAACACTTACCGTATGATACGAACTGATAAAGACGAAGGCAGAATAAAAACTGTTCCTGTTCTGTTTAGAGACAGATATGTAATATACAAATACCTTGACGACAATAAGCTGCTCAACATAGAAGACAAACAGATATACTACTTGTTTAGACTGTTATACAACTGTGTTAATTACATAGAAGACGACGTAGAAGTGCTAGACGAAGATTATTTGATTAAAATATATGGAGACTATATTGACATGTTTATGAAACAAGATCTAAGCAGCGAATTTGTGAAAGTGAATGAAATAGACGAAAATGTCAGCGGACTAGTAAAACATGTTGATAAAGAAGGCATGTTTCCTGTTGAAGATAACGAATCGTTAATTGTCCGTTCTAAAGTTCCAATAGATATAGATAGTTTAAGCAGTTCGAGCTCAAATAGTTCTACAGATTCTGACGATTCAAGTGTTACCGAGTCTGTTGGCTCTGATGAAGATGACTTGATAGAGATCATAAAACACAGCAAGACTAAAGAAGTATAAACTCTGATGAAAAATTATGCTGACGCGTGATTAGTATTTTTTATGTGAAAACAGTAAAAGAAAAACTAGACGAATTTGTCTAAATATTTAATTACTGTGTTTGTCAAGATCTGCATTTAGTTATAATAATTTCACACTCGAGTATGAAATTATCTAGTCACAATGTATGGTAAATAAGAACAGAAAAAAGATAATCGCAAAAATTATTATGTTTGCCATAGTGATATTTTTGCTATTTTCGTGTCTGATATTTTTATACGACATGTACAGTAAAAACATACGTAACAATATTGAAAAAGTTGTTGAGATTATTCCAGATCTTGATGTGCCAGACAAATTTACAAAGATGATAAGAGAACTTCCAAGCACTATTGCAACACAGATAAAAGAAGCCACGAAAATACATAAACCGATTGCGCCACCAAAATATATTGCGCCAGACAAATTCATCGAACTGCCGCCATATTATAAATGGGATCAGGCAAACGGCTTTTGCCATAGAATAACTGGTGTTAATAAAGATGTCGATGTTGACGCTACGATTGGAGGAATCATATATGATGAAGACATATTACCAGAAGAAGATCGGGACGTGTCTAACAGTACCGCCCATGAAGAAGAAAATAATAAAGAACAAAACAACGTCAGTCAAGATACAGACGTCGTTAGTGATGACAGTAGTGATGAAGACAACAGTGATGGAGACAACAGTGAAGAAGATGCTGGAGAAGATAGTGAAGAAGCTGGTGGAGAAGATGGTGAAGAAAACGAATAATAGCTATAAAAGCAAATTCTGAAATTTATTAGTGTCATTAGTCCATAATAGTTTAGTTTGTTTCTTCTTCTTGTGAATCAATGATCTCATCTACTATACTTACAATTGCTTCTTCGTCGTGCTGTTTTTTTTTGTCTATAGATATGTTTAATGACAGCTCGTTTTCAGTTTTAATCCCAGATTCTACTTTTAACACATGTATTATAGAGTCTGTTACACATATTACGCAGACAGACAATATAGAGATTTTTATTATGTTCTTCTCGTTATGCACCCACTCTGTTTTTAGTAGAATAAACCAGAATATGAGGAAAATGAATATGTATCTATAAAATGGGTAAAATATCAATTTCATATAATATGTCAACAAAAAAAATATATTTATAATCCTCTTTTAGAGATCTGTTTTTTTAAAGCCATGTGACAATGTGAAAGAAACTCTAGACAAATATGTCCAGACTCGTCTAAACATTTAATTACTGATACTGCAAATAAAAAATTGAATTTATTAGTATAAAGAAATATAGCCTATACTAAGATTATAACAATGGTTAAGAAATCAAAGTCCGAAAGCAGCAATATTAATCTTGAGGAGCTAGACATCAGCACTGTTGATCCTAAAGATTATGACAGATACTACAAGATGTATCGCGATGAGGCAATCAATATTCTAAACGATATTGGTTCTCTTAAGGTGAGAAAAGAAACAATTGTCAACAAGATTGACGAGCTTAAGAAGGCGTGTGGCCAAGACGATGACAGTAACTACAGTTCTGACTCAGATTCAGACAGCGCAAGCGAGTCTAAACAGAAACCTGCTAAGAAAGCAGACGAGCCTAAAGGCAAGGCATCTGATGCAAAAGCAAGTAAAGCCGATGCTAAAGGCAAAGTTGCCGAACCTAAGGGCAAGGCAGCCGAGCCTAAAGGAAAGGCAAAGAAAGAAGAGTCAGAAAGCGATTCAGACTCTGACTCAGGATCGAGTTCAGGATCTGATTCTAGTTCAGACAGCGATTCAAAGTCAAGTTCTGACAAGTCTGCTGCAAAAGCGAAATCTGCCAAGCCAGCAGCAAAGCCAAAGGCGAAAGCTAAGGCTAAAGCCTCTGATAAACCGGTGAAAGCGGCAGCAAAGGAGAGCGAAAAGTCAGAGTCTGATTCAGGCTCTGACTCTAGTTCTGAAGCCGAAGACAAGAAGAAAAAGCCAGCGGCTAAAGGCAAAGCAAAGGCTGCAGCCAAGGCTGCAAAAGAGAGTGAACACTCTGATTCAAGCTCAGACTCTAGTTCAGAATCTGAAGTCGAAGACAAAAAGAAAAAGCCAGCAGCTAAGCCTAAGCCTAAGCCAAAGGCTAAGGCAGCTGCAAAAGAGAAGAAGTCTGACGAAAAATCTGACGAAAAACCAGAAAAGGCCGACAAGAAAGGCAAAGGAACTAAAAAAAAGTGAGGTTTGTTAAAGACCGGCCTAAAATAATTGATTAATTTATATTATAAAGAGATATACTACTATCTCTTTATAGATGTCTTCTGTACAAATCAAGATTGTCGAAAACACAATAACAACTTTGCGCAAAATTCAGCATGAATTGATGTTAGAACACCACTATCCTCTTGATGAATATTACAAATTTCACTATTACAGCAAACTATGTGACTGCTTTTATAGAGTTAGCAGATCAACTAATCCAGATAATCTAGACAAAGACCTTATTGCTATAATAATGGACGACAAAGAAAGATCTGACGATGATGGAGAAGACGACAAACATCTGCTTCAGTTTGAGAGTTTTTTGCAGAACTCTTTTAATAAGGTCTGTTACTATAAAATAAATAAAGATATTGTTGTGCAAAAGTGTTAGCAATAAAAATTGAGTAACTTTTGTGATAAGACATTCTGCTATACTATATACTATAATGTCATACTCTGTATACAACGTCACAAATAATATATGTCTGCTGACAAAATCTAGAGACGAACATAAAACAAAACTAGACGTCAATATAGTTTTTAACACTGTTAATATGTTTACACATGTCATCTTCCTTGAGCTTGTCAAATTTTTATGTAAACTCGACGACTATTATGATATTACCATTAACATCTTGACAGAAAAAATAGTTAAAATGTCGTTGAAAGATTTTGTTAAAAGTAAACTGTGCGACGTTATAATTCTCGTTAACGACTGTAAAAAATTTATGTCATATGTCGTTAGCACAAAGACGTCTGACGCAGAATATGTGACACTCGCTTTTAATTTCACACCAAACAAACTTGTGTCACAAGAGTATACTAACCAGATAGATGACACAACAAACATATGGATCATAGGACCGAATTGTGTTGGTATTGACAATCATCACTTCATTGGAACGAATGGCGACAATCTTGCTACTAGTATGGATAATCTATATGATATGGTTTACGGCCATATTAAAAATAGTGTTGACACTAACATAGCTCACATAATAAAAAGCGGGTCATCATACTTGGTTGCAACACAAGATCTTATTCAGTTTAACTCTACTTGTGAACAGCCATACACAATCAGCAAGGACTTTGACGATTATGTTTACATTAAAGCAATCAACATGACATTTGCCGCAACTCCTGACGATCAAGAATGCGAGCATGATTGGAATAAGATGTTCGCAACTTTTAAAGAAGTTTGTGATAGTTATAAAGGTGATAGTTTAAATATAAAATCATTGATAAAAGAGTACAAAAGTATATACAACAAAACAGTTATTGTTAAAAAGTTTGAATGTTTTAAACCAGAAAGCAACATCGAAAAACTGTTTATCACTCTAGCAAAGAAGTCATCAAATGCAAATATAAGACAGATTGAGATGACTGACATTGACAACATAAAGTTTTCTCTCAAACTCGGTTCTATAAAAATTCCTGACTGTTATCAAGAGAAGTTTGACAGTTCAGATAGAGAAGTAACTGACTCTTGTGAATTCTTTACATCAGTTATTACAATGACAAATTGGCTTGATGAACTTCAAAACAAAAGCGTTATGGGCCTTATGTTGTCGATCAACACTAATAACATTGTTAAAAACGGATTCTTAACAAAATCGCCAAAATTTAACAACATTTCAACAGCATTTATATCTCTCGAAGCATATTTAGAAATGTTAAACGACAAGACAAAAGACAGCAAAGAGATAAAACTAAAAAATACCGAAGTGACTTCTGATGTGTATATGGGAAAAAATAATGCTTTCATACCGTTATACATAAACAAAGATCACTGGAAAGTTACAAAAGTGTATATAAAACCGATTTTGTCTCTGTGTTTTGCAGACAATCCTGTTACATACAACAAGAACTATGAAAACCTGTTGTTTATATTGTTGACAGAGATGACAAGACGCATATTCCTCAATCAAGAACAGTTAGCAAAACATAAAGAAAAAAACATGTTCAGAAACAACTGTTACATCAGATGCTACTTTGCAGTGTTAAGAACATGTTTCGAAATATCGATTGACAGAGGATATAACAGAGGCGTAAACAACTTTATAAGATTACTAAATACAAAGTATGAGAGAGAGAATTACTTGTTCAATGTCGAAATGGTGATAGGACAGATGATGTCGTCTGGCTTCAAATTTGATGACAACACAACATCCGAATTTATAAATACTATGACCAAAATAACATTGAAGCAGATACTAAACAAAAAACAGTATACAGTAGGATATATTAACTATATATCTAAAAGTAAAAAACCAAAAACTGAATTTGCTAACATGTTTATTGCTGTTAAACAAGAGATGTTGTACTGGACAGAAATAGTCTATGGGTTTGTGTCTATAAACAAAATAATAAGAGATGTTGTAAACAAATTTGGATCTTACAACAAATTTATCAAATCATTCGATGCATCAAACAGTTTTCTTGACGAAGAAATAACTGTAGAGATTATAAAATCAATACAAGGTGCATGTTGTGAAGAAGATTCAATGAAATGTCTTTATAGTGTGTTTAATCAAGAATTTAGTGAACAAGACTTTAGGCTATTGATACTCACAACTATTAAGGAAAAAGACTGTAGAAAAACAAATAAAGATCATAGAAAAACAGATAAAGATGACCATAGTGATAATGAACAGTTCGATCCCTCTGATGTCTTGGCTAAGTATTGTTCTGAATAAATACATTTTGGTTGAAAAAATGAATAACTTTATCTTTACTTAAATACTAATATGTATATATTAACATTTAATGGAACACATAGACAATCTGAAACAAAATCCTTTTAAATATGCAGAATCGCTAAGTGTGAACGAGCTTGTCGATGTATTAACGTATCTGTCTGACAAATACTACAATGGCGGTAAAAGTGTTTTGCCCGACAAAGTTTTTGATGGCATGATCGAAATATTAGAGAAAAAAGACAAAACTAACAAACTCTTAAGCAAAATAGGCGCGAAGACAAAGAGGAGCGTCAAGCTGCCTTATTACACAGGAAGTCTTGATAAGATAAAACCAGACAGCGATGTTGTCGACAAGTGGTCAATGCGGTATCAAGGACCATACATAGTTAGTGACAAACTCGACGGTGTAAGCTGTGTAACAGAAAAAAAACCTTTCGGACTAAAACTATATACACGTGGCGATGGAGAATATGGTTCTGACATAACTCATCTCAAAGAGTATGTTCTGCCAAAGTCTGTCACTGAGAAAAAGATACCTGATGGTACAATAATTAGGGGAGAGCTTATTATCTCGAAAGCAGACTTTGTGTCAATAGAATCTATCATGGAAAACGCAAGAAATGCTGTATCAGGCCTTGCTAACTCAAAAAAAATAAATAAAAGAGTCGCTGCTGTTACACAATTTATTGCGTACAACATAATCTATCCTGAAATGAAACAAGATAAACAGTTAGAAACATTAGAAGAGTATGGATTTAATGTTGTAAACTACAAAAGCATGAAAAGTATTGACAATGATAAGCTAAGCAAACATCTTGTGCAACGAAGAGAGAAAGGCGATTATGAAGTAGATGGTATAGTCGTTGTCGACAACTCAAAACCTTATAAGACACAGAAGGGAAATCCAGAATATGCATTTGCATTTAAATCTATACTGACAAACGAGTCTGCAGAAGTACAAGTAAAAGAGGTTGAATGGAACGTATCGAAAGACGGTTATCTTAAACCTAAAATAAAAATAGCTCCAGTGAAACTTTCAGGTGTTACAATTACATCTCTTACAGGATTTAATGCTAAATACATTGAAGATAATACAATCGGTCCTGGCAGTGTTCTTGAAATCATTAGGAGTGGCGATGTCATACCACATATTAAAAAAGTGATAGAAAAATCTGTCGACAATGAGCCACAAATGCCAGATACTGACTATGTATGGAACAGTACAGGCGTCGACATTGTTGCCAAGAACAAAAACGACAACAATGACGTAGTCGTTAAACGACTCACATACTTTTTTAAAACATTAAAGATAAAATATTTAGATGAAAAGACGATAGAAAAGCTTGTCGAAAACGAGTTTGATAATGTTATCGACATATTGACAGGTGATAAAACAGATATAATACTTATTGAAGGAATAGGAGAACGGCTTATTGACAAGATAAGAGAAAACGCATTTAGACAACTTGCAAACACAAATTTAGAGACTTTAATGGCAGCCAGCCAAACTTTTGGTAGAGGTCTTGGTGCTAGAAAACTTAAAAAGATATTAACTGTTTATCCAAATATTATCGATTTATCAAAACAGAAAAAAGAAAAACTTGTTGAGATTATAACAGAGATTGACGGCTTTGATTCTAAAACTGCTAAGCAGTTTGCAGAAGGGATCAAAGAGTTTGTTGTGTTTTTTAAAGAGATCAGCGGAGTGATAAACACAGATTACCTTTTAGAAAAGAAGAAAACTTCGTCTGACAAACTCGGAAACGAGGTTGTTGTATTTACTGGTGTAAGAAACAAAGACGCAGAAAGTTATATAGAGAAAAATGGAGGTAGAGTTTCTACATCTGTGTCAAAGAACACAACAATACTTGTTCATGCAGACAATATCTCTACGTTAACAGCAAAGATGAAAGATGCCAAAGATAAAGGCGTTAAACTCATGACGTTAACAGAATTTATGAATAGATACAAAATAAAAATTGAATAAAGAAAACATATACGTACTTATAAACATATAATTATGCATATGGGTCCGCCTTGTATGATTCAAGCATATAACTTGCTTGACTTGACTGCGACAAACTGCTGTGGATGCGAAAAAAATACTATGTTCCATAAGATAGGTTTATGTTCAATTATAGCACATTGTAAGGGTTTAGCTGATCGCCAAAATCTAACTGATCGCCAAAATCTGGTTGAGTATCATGCATGTCATCAATTTCCGTGTGACAGCGAGACTAGAAAAGAACACATGCTTAACGAAAAACTAGTGAAACATAGACATAATGTTATTGGTATTGACTTTTCAGTTCTGCAATGGAAAATAGTAGAAAGACTAATCAGAGGAAAAGAATGGCCAAAATATGACGACGTGTATGCTTCTTATCAGCAGTTGTTAACACAATTAGAAAACAGGTTGTCAGATGTGTTAGGTGTCAACAACTATGTTGTGTATGCCTTTATTGACGGTTATGCTAAGAACAGACTGAAATATTTGACAAGATATAACAGGAGTTACGAGTCATCTATATCAATGGCATCGTCATTTCCTATACTCTCGCCAGGAAGCTATTTATGGAATATCATACAGGAATGTTATTCTTGTTTAGAAGATAGAGACCATGTTAAACTCATACAGTCTGTCGGGGAGAGCGACGGCTATATGATAGATTATCTTAAACAGTTCACCGATAGTTATATAACGATATGCAGTGTCGACAGTGACATACCTCTACTCGCATTGCAATTGCCAAACTGCAGAAACATAATTAGCTTGACTTCTAATAAACAGTATAATGTTATCGATGTGCATAAACTGAGACTTATTGTGCAAAACAGTTTCAGATATATAGAAGATTTTTTGTTTGTGTTTTACTTGTTTGTAAGAAACGACTTCCACTATGGAATAAGCATGTACAACGATCCAGTAACTTTTTTTAATAAAGTGATGCCATGTGCAACTAATTTCGACAACATATCTGACCCATGTAACTTACATAAGTTTCTTCGCAACGTTTTGTCTTGTTCAAATCAGACAGTCGAAAACCAGATATTTAGATCACAAAAAGAGACAGTTTCTCAAAACACAGAAGAACTCACATGTTTTTTAAGAGTTTCTTATTCTGTAATGAACAATTACTATATTGACAGTTACAAGATCGATAAAAACACGTCATGCTATTACACTTCTCCACACCCAGTTGATCTTTGCTCTCTTATTGATACTGTTGAACAGATTGTCGATTCAACAGCTACAAAAGAAGATTATGTATATCAAGTCAAGAATGATTTTATAGAGACGCTTGCGTTTTTGCCACGTATGGATTACGCAAGATTCGAAAAAGTAATTCAACGGATGTTTCCACTAAATATCTCTGACAACACAGAGATTAGAGCTCTATGGGATATCTTCAGTAAAATCAAAGATGTAAAGACAGAAAAGAGCAGCAATTACTATCAAGATATGTATGGAAATCTGATATCAAACAAAAATAAAAAGATATGTTTGCCTGCTGATTTTGACAGAATATATGAACAGTTTTTTTCTCATAACAGTGAGATACAACATATATACGGCAAACTTGTTTCGTCACATGGTGTGTTACCAGACTGCACAAGTATTATTGATGTGTGTCGAGATTATGAAAGGAACGGCTTTTGTAAATATATTAAATGTAGATACAGACACGTGCAAGCCACGCCAACCATCTGGAGCAGTAATTAAATGTTTAGACGAACTAAGACCACTGTCCCTGTTTGTCTTACTAACTATATTAATAAATATAATTGATAATCATGATATTAATAACAAATGTTTCTATAGATATGCCAATGCTAATAATTATTTGTATAGATAAGTTATAATGGATATACCAGAAATCAAACTTGGAAACGGTGTCAGAATGTTAACATCAAAAACATCTGAAAGCGGTGTCGGAAACTTCACTTACATGAATGGCTATAATTTCTATCCAGAAAGTGTAACAAACGGTAAATGTGGCGAAGAGTTTAAAGGGTTCTGTTTAAAAAACAGATATTGCAACGAATGGGGAGACTGTAAAAACGAGCCTACTGCAAAGAGAGAAGACGGCAAAAAAAACTCTACGGACAATATGAGATACAGATTATGTAACAGTGACAATGATGGAGAATGCTTGAGATATCTCGAGAAAAGACCTGATCATCAAGAAAGATTTACACATTCCTACAACATATTTATGAAGAAGTACTAATGTTGTCTAAAAAATGAAATTTCTACGTTATAAAGATAATACGCATATAGTTTTATATAATGTTTGCTCTCTGAGGCAAGTGTGTTCCTGAAACAACAAACAGAACAGATATGGAAAAGCTTGTTGAAACAGTGTATCCAAGCAAGACAACTGGATTCACGCTATACGATTCGTACAGTTACGCTATGATAATGGGCATCTATGCATCATTTTCAACGTAATGTACATCTTACGATCTTATATGATACAGTAATTTGATATTTAGACAAATAGTTTAGCACTTTTGTACTTAATCTTAAAATAAAATTAAGTATGAAATTACTGCTCTTATTTTTAGGTGCAGTTTTCAAAAAATTGAAAATACATACAGCCTGCATGGTCTTATACTGTTTATATCATTCTGCTTGAGAGTTCTGAGCTTTGATTTGTTATGGCGTCTCTGTACTGCAAGGGTTGCGGGATGTGTGTGCCTGACTGCATCTGCAGGGGCAAGGCGGGGAACAAGCGTGCTGTCTGCAACTTGGGTCTTTTCGGGTGCAATGGACCTGTGGGCGCAGATCCGAATGCGACGTGTGGTTCGTGCAAGAGGCAGGCGCAACAGTTGGCGACTGTTCCTATAAGGATCCAGCGAGGCGAGGCGATCTTTGCAGGACGCATTCCAGGCATTGGTCCAGCGATTGACGTGATTGGTTGCAGGATGTGCGGGACACTTGGTCATACAAGTGCTCAACACAAGTGCAGCAATTGCGGGATTGTCGGTGATCATAGGGGCAAGGATTGCCAAGTTGCCGGTCTGCTTGCTCGGCTAGCGCCTAGTCCGATTGTTCGGCCAGTGCCAGGCAGAAGCATGCCTGGGCCAGCTACTAGGCCCGGAAGGTTCTGCACTGGCTGCGGGCAAGAGCGTCAGAGCGTGTCTGATCGTTTCTGCAGTGGGTGTGGCAACCAACTGTGATCTTGATGAGGCACGCCGGCTGGCAAGCGTTGCTGTTCCTGCAAAGGACCAGCACGTCGTCTGGTAAGCGATGCTGTTCCTGCAAAGGACCGGCACGTCTGATGTTAGACAAAAACAATTTTGTCTAATATTTTATCTTGTATAGATTTTTCTCTCGCGAAAAATTATGGAATCCATAGAATCAGAAATCGCAAGTATGTTTACAAAATATGATATACCTGCATCATTTATAACTGAAAAGAAAAGAGATCTGCCATGTCCCTTAGATAAGAGCTATCCAAAAGATAAAGGCTATTCAAAAGATAAAAGCTGTGTGAGAGATACAAATTATTCAAAGAAATCCATGACGCTACAAGATATGATAAACAAATACTCATATATGAACATTACAGACAACACAAATAAGTATGAGAAAGCAACAGACAACGCAAACGTACAGTGTGAAACTAACTGCACGCAAACTGGAATAACATGTAATAAGAGTACAGATCAACAAGATAAAACGGTGTTTGATAAAACAGTACAGACAGACGAAATTATCGAGCCAACTATTAATACAAGTGTTTATACAAGCGTCAATACTGTGTTTGATGTTTGCAATCATAAATCCAGTAACAGTCAACAATCTGACCAAAACAGTTTCGATCATAAAATAAATCATGACCAGGTTGAAGCAGCAAATATGGATCAATACATACAAACGTGTCGTGATCAAGTCAGAAAAGAGAACAATATTTGTGCAGAACACCAAACAAAACTAACTGAAATGACAGAAGAGATTGAGAGATTAAAACACGACATTCAAAATATCTATACACTATATAACGAAAATATCAATCAGCGTAAAGACTTATTTGAGATAGTTAACAGCAAGATACGTAATCTAAATACAGATGTACGTAAATTAACAAAAATGGCAAACAGATTAAGTAATAGAGTTGATAGAATTAACGTTAATGTCTCATCAGAAGATCACACTCCATTTCGTTCAAATATCGATTCGAGTGTTTAATAATAATATCAAACATAAAGAGTAATAATTATATTACTCTTATGCTATATAGATCTAAGTGGCCTAGATATACAGATACTATGAAACAGAGTGTACTAGACGTATTAGACAGCGGAAAAGTGAATCAGTGGACAGGTAATCATGTAAAAGAGTTTGAAAAGGAGTATGCCGAATATTTTGGGATGGAGCATGCTGTCGCAGTTTCGAATGGTACAGTATCATTAGAAGCAGCTCTACATGCACTTGGTATCGGAAAAGGAGATGAAGTAATAGTTACACCTCGTTCTTTTATTGCGAGTGTAAGTGTTGTAAAAAGAGTAGGAGCAATCCCTGTGTTTGCAGATGTAGAGTTAGTTTCGCAAAACATCTCTGCACAAACTATGTCTGAAGTGATAACAGAAAGGACAAAAGCAGTAATACTTGTACATCTTGCAGGATATCCTTCCGATATGGATCCGATTGTCGAACTGTGTGCGAAATATAATATAGATATAATTGAAGACTGCGCACAATCACATGGTGCAAAGTATAAAGACAAGTATTTAGGAACTTTTGGAGTGATAAGCAGTTGGTCTTTTTGTCAAGACAAGATTATATCAACTGCAGGTGAAGGAGGAATGATTTTGACTAATCGTCTTGACCTCTATAAAAAAATGTGGTCATACAAAGATCATGGCAAAGATTATGATATGGTACATAGTGATAACAAAACAAACAGTTATAGATATCTGCATAAACACGACGGGACAAATTATAGGATGACAGAGATTCAAGCAGTTGTTGGTCGCGAAAGTCTAAGATTACTTGAAGAGTGGATCAATATACGGAAACGCAATGCAAAAATATTAACTAACAAGTTGTCGTCACTAACAAATATTACTATATCAGAACCAGTTATTGGCAGTCACGCATACTATAAATACTACATACATTTGACAGATGAATATATAGCTGCCAGAGACAGAATAATAGACGAGCTTAATAATAAAGGCGTGCAAGCGTCACAAGGATCGTGTGGTAGACTTTATGACGAAAAAGTTGTAGCAGAGTTCAAAAAAACAAGTCTTCCTAACTCTGAAAAGCTGATGGACAATTCTATAATGTTGCCAGTCGATACAACTTTCGATGTCGACATGATGGAACAGATAGCAGATATAGTTTATACAACTATAAAATCTCACGAATAAGTATATGGACACTCTAAATATAATACTTTTTATATATGTAATCCTTCTGTTAACAAACAATCAACTTTTGACGCCACATATAAGAGATTTTGTTCAGAACAACAGATGGGTGCAATATCTTTCACTCATTGTTCTAATTGCTATTACAGTTAACTGTTTCGAGAAATATAATATGAACAACACCGTTATCAAGACTGCTCTCATCTCTTTTGTTATTATATCTCTACTTAAAATGGATTTAGATTGGAGTATGATAACTGTTATTATTTTGTTAGGAGGATTTATATGGAATTGTAGTTTAGACTACATGGATGTGCATCTTGTTTCTAATAACGCTGTTGTGCAAACAAAAAGAACAGAGCTTATGGTAGAGAATAGTGTTAAAAGACAACGTTATCTTGCAGTCGTTATATTAGTAGTATTGCTTGGCACAAGCATATACTATGTCAAAAAAAGACATCAATATGGTAACAGCTTTGCGACCATCAAATTTATAGGAATGTAGAAAAAAATTGAACAAAAATCAGTATAAAGAGAAGGTATATAGTATTATTATTATCGATGCCTAGTAAGAAATCATCAAAAGCTTCCGCAAAGTCAAAGGCTGTTGAAGAGCCAGTGAAACCCGAACAGGTTAGTGAACCTGAACCTGAACCAGAGCCTGAACAAGAACACTGGGAAGCTAGTTCACATTCAGAATCAGAGAATGATAATCCAAGACAGAATCATACAGGGAGACAGAGTATTGTCAAGTTTGATCGCGAGGCAGTACGCAAGCTCGACAAAGACAAGCTGTCTGGCATATCTAACGTAGAGTTGCTACGTGTTCTGATGGTAAGAGGCGAAGATGAGTTGAATCCAAATCCGCGTCTGAAGTTTGGTTCTCGAGATCTTCTCAAGAATCTTGCTGGGGAGAGGATTGTACGTCGTCGACCATTTGGAGACCGACCATTTAGTGGAGATCGTCTGTTCGGTGATCGCCCAGGTGGCAGAGGTCTTGGTAGTCGCCGTGATGACAATGAAGGAGGTGAGCGCGAGGGCAGACCATTTCAGAGGCGCTATTAAGCGATCTTGAGATAATAAGAGATTCTCTATAAATAATTAGATAACCTTATCTAATTATTTAGCTATCGATAAAAGTTTTCTTATGTATATTGTATATGGCTTATCCTCAAATTAAAGATAATAATTTTTATAATAAGATAAATAATAAGTATAATAGATACAGAATCCACGAGAAGAAACAGTCATTTCATGACATATGTTTTCCTAAAAGTTATGAGCTTCAAGTGCAACAGAAATTCTTGCCACAATATATCAATCCCCATACTCCATACAAAAGCATATTAATGTTCCATAAAATTGGTGCTGGCAAAACATGTACCGCTATTCGCATTGCCGAAGAATGGAAAGAGAGACGCAACATAATTGTTGTTGTTCCAGCGTCTTTAAAAGGAAATTTTCGCAACGAATTGAGAAGCAGTTGTGCAGGAAATAATTATCTTACATCAGATGAAAGAAACAGTATGAAAGAGCTACATCCGTCGTCAAAAGAGTATAAAAATCTTATTAAAAAAAGCGATACTCGCATTGACAAATACTATGACATACTGTCGTATAACAAATTTGTTGAACTAACGGATAGCGGCGATCTAAAGATTCAAAACTGCATACTCATAATTGATGAAGTGCAAAACATGATATCAGAAGATGGAACATATTATAACAGTCTTAGAGAAGCAATTGACAAGAGTGATGACAAATCTAGATTTATATTTATGTCTGCCACACCAATGTTTGACAAACCAGTTGAACTTGCGTTGACACTTAACTTACTTAATTTTGAAGATCAGTTACCAACTGGCAGAGAGTTTTTTAAACAGTTTGTCGACATAGTTAAAAAAGGTAACGGCAAGCTCAAATATGAGGCAAAAAATCTTGATGCTATACGCGAGTTTTCAAAAGGCATTATATCACACTACAGAGGTGCACCCCCATATACTTTCCCAAAGAAAATAATAAGAGTTGTCAAATGTGTAATGGGTTCGTTACAGTACAGAGCATACAAAACAGTGTTAGACAATGAGAATAAGATTGAGACAAAGAGATATAAGAACAAGGAGAAAGTTTTTGAAGAAAATGCAATAAAAGATTTGCCAAACAACTTCTTTCTTGGGTCGCGAATTATATCTAATGTCGTTTATCCAAACATGAAAATAAGTGATAGCGGTCTAAAATCTTTTAAAGGACGTGCAGCCACTACTGAACTTGAAAAATACTCTGTAAAATTCTATAAGATGCTTAAGAAGATAAAATCAGCTAAAGGACCAGTTTTTGTATATTCAAATTTCAAAGAGTATGGTGGTATTAAAAGTTTTCAAAAAGTGTTGGATGAAAACGGATTTAAAAATTATTTGACTTCAGGCGAAGGGAAAAAGAGGTATGCAATCTGGTCTGGTGATGAGAAGGCAAACAAGAGAGAAGAGATTCGCACAGTCTATAACAACAAAGAGAATGAGTATGGCGACAAGATAAAAGTAATACTAGGTTCGCCGGCTATAAAAGAAGGAGTATCATTACTGCGTGTTAAACAAGTACATATTATTGAACCGACATGGAATTGGAGCAAAATGGAACAGATCATAGGAAGAGCCGTAAGATTCTGTTCACACAAAGACGTTCAGAAAGAAGATCGCGAGGTTAAAGTATATATATATGTATCAACATCACCAAACAAAGAAGAGACAACAGACGAATATATACTTAATTTAGCTGTCCAAAAGAATAGACTTATCTCAAAGTTCGAACTGGCCCTTAAAGAAGCAGCTGTTGACTGTGCACTTTTCAAAAATGCTAACTACTATCCTGATGTTGATCCTGACCAGATTAAATGTGTGAAATAGACAATAGATGTTGTCTAAATATAACGGCATATGTAAATGAGTACATATTATCTATTTTTAATGCGTGTCGTATAGTTTTACGTTAAAAATCATTTACGTTTGTTCAATACACACAATTATTTATCTATATAGTATAATATTATGAATACAAGAGTAATGATTTTCGTTTGTGTGCTCGCACTATTATTCTTTGTCTATTGCTACCAAAATAAAGCAGATAAAAAGAAACACAGAAAAAAAAGCAAGAAACATCATAGACGAGTCACATCTGAAGATAAGTCTCAAAAAAAAGTGAGAATAGACAGTAACGTTGAATTTAAAGAAGACGATATTGATAATGATTTAGAATATTTGTCGCTTAGTGGCATGGAAGAGTCACAGCAGGCAGACGGACTTTCTGCTCTTGATGGAGTTTCAGATGACACTGATATATCTAAATATTTGTAGAGCGATAAAATATTTAGACAAGTCATGATACTGTAAAAGAAAATCAGAACATTGTTCTGGTTTCTTTTAGATTTAAGCCTTGTTTGAATTGCTAAACTAATAAATATTTAATTACTGTCGAAGCCTGTTTTATAAATTCTATACTTAATTTTATATTAAAATTAAGTATGAAAAGCAAAAAATCAAGACTGCCTAAATCTAAAAGAAAATGTACTCATATTTTCTTTTACAGCACGATGATTTATAATAACAACGTTCATGACAAGTTACATATAAGGAATATTCACCATCATTTATAATTTTATATAAGTTAGATATATATATATCGATGAGTATAAGTCTATCTAGTTACAGTCATTCAGACAGACACGATCACTGTTCAAGTTCTTCACATAGTTCATCAGTTAAGCATCAACACAAACATGCTCACGTTTGCAAGTCACATAAACAGAGTCACGGTCATGGACATAGACATAGTCACGGACATAAACACGGGCATGGCCACAAACACCATAGTAGCCATAGTTCTTCAAGCCATAGTTCAAGCCATAGTTCTTCAAGTCATAGTAGCAGTGCACATAAACACAAATATCAGCACTGGGAGCATCACTACTATGTTAAGACAGCCAAGCTTCTCAAAGAACTAGCCTGCTTAACTAAGGCCAATCTCAACGATCTTACATTAATCAAATGCAAACTTCGTTCTGATATATTTAATGGCGCTATGACTGTCAGGACATTCGAGAACATTATAAACAAATACATAAGTAGACTCGAAGTTATTGTTCCATGTGTATTTAAAAGCGCGGTGTTCACAATGCTTACACCAACTAAAATAGAACTCAAAATAGGTTCAGAGTTATTTACAATTGGTGGCAATTTAACTGTCAGCGATACCAATACTGACCTTATTAAAAAATTAGATGATGTATATGCGAACCATGTCTTGTTCCTCAGATTCATTAAACTAAAGTACAGATGTTTCTATGATAAAGCAAAGTACGGTCATAGCCACGGTCATGGTAGCCATCATGGACATGGTCATGGACATAAACATGGTCATAAACATGGTCATAAACATGGTCACAAACATGGTCATGGAAGTCGTCACGGACATGGTCATAAATACTAAACAAGAAAAATGTGAAATTATGATTACTACACTCGTATAGACTAGTGTAGTATCAATATCATGTTGCCGCCCTGTATTACCGGGCTATTAGTCTTTCACGGATCTTCTTCGAGCGAGATGTTTGTGTTGCCAGATAATGTTACACTTATTACAGTTGTTGGTCACAACGGTAAAATAAGTGACAACATATTAAATCCTGGATCAAATATACTTAAAATAATAGACACTATCATAAACGGTAACGCACATACAATACAATATATGCTGCCATATCGAATTATAATAAACTATGGAGGATGTAAAGTTAACAACACGATGTTATATCTGAAAGACAGACACAGTGACGGACTAGTAGAGATTGACAACAGGATTGGCATTATAACTAAACACACGTCACAACTAGTCCCGTATCGAAATATGTGTTTCAGAGAAATCATTAATGAAGATAGTGTCGATATCGATAGACTTTTTGTTAATCATGATAAAAATATTCTGCCGATAGAGTTTATGACTAGGGCTTACAATACAGATGGCAACGGCACTGATCTAAAAGAGATTGTGACAATGCTCTCTAGAAATGGAGGAGGAACATTTGTTACGGTCATATGTAATATGACATGACATAACAATGCACATACTTATTTTGCACATATAAAAATTGATAATTACATGTTTTGGAAACATATTTAAACATATAACTATTATTAATAGCTATGGGTTCTGATTCAAAAGCAACAAAAACCAAGCTTACTGAACAAGCTAAACTTGATCTTAACGTGAACAAGTTCCGCAGTCGTATCACTGAGATTTATGTTCCGCTTGCACTTGCACAAGCAAAACAAGACAAAAGCATTAAAAAGAAAGATAAAGATGGCAATGATGTTGAAATAGATTATGACGATGAAGAAACACTAGAAAAACTAGTTAGACCTAAATGTAATAAGGCACACGTATATCTTACTGCTGTAAATGAGTTGTTGTGCAAAATTCTTATTGAAAATGTAAAACGTCATGTAGCAGAAGACAAGAACGGTTTGCGCACTATATCGCGTCAAGCACTCAAGTATTCACTTGAACTTGACGACAATCTAAAACGTTGTTTTATTCCATATCTGTTCATGTATGATGAAACTCTTGGTTATGACAGTAAATTCCCAATCGCAAAGAAGCTAATGGTTGAACACATCGAGAACAAATACGGATCTTCTATCCATTTTACCCCACAAGGCTATGATTTTCTCGCATACATTCTCTCAAAAGTCACAAGCAATCTTGTAATCAAGTGTTGGGAACTGCTCAATTTCTCTGGGAAAAAGTCTATCAACTATAAAACAGTTGTCACTGCTATTCGACTTGAACTTGCAAACTCGCAATCGTTGCGCGAAGAGTTTATGGTTCATCTTAAAGAGAAAGAAAAACTTGTTGGAGCAACTAAGGGCGAAGGCGAAGGAGATGACGACGATGACGATGATGACGATGCATCATCTGACAGCGAGAGCGATGAAGATGACAAGAAAAAGAAAAAGAAAGACACAAAGAAAGAAACAAAGAAGGAAACAAAGAAAGAAACTAAAGAAGATAAGAAAGAAGACAAAAAGAAAGATCACAAAAAAGAAGACAAGAAAGAAACAAAAAAAGATACTAAGAAAGACGCAAAACGATAATACAACATAAAAATTGAAAACAGATTATGTTATCGATAATAAATACTTATTTATTATTGATTCATGTTTACAGCTAAGCGTATTGCCGGTGACATTCGTCTTTTGACAAAGTCAAAGTCGTTAGGGATTGAGTATGATTTTGCATATGATGATAAAAACGTAGAGAAGATGTATGCGACAATTTATGGCCCTGAAGGAAGTTGTTTTGAGAGGTGTATTTTGTATTATACAATTGATCTGTCACAAGGGTATCCAATTAAACCACCAGTATTTAAGTTTATAACACCTATCAGAAAACGTTTCCATCCAAATATGTATGCTGACGGTAAAGTTTGCCTGACTATTCTTAATACGTGGCATGACAGTAAAGTGTCTGGGTGGACTTCAGCTACCACTCTAGAAGCCGTTTTGACAACTATTCGTTCAATGATACATGACAATCCACTCTCTGAAGAACCTGGACAAAACCATAATTTGAAGAACAAGAATGCAAAAGACTATCATGTTGCTGCTAAATACTACTCTTTAGAAAATACTTTCTCTTATTTCTTACAAGATATAAATATGCCTGCTGATCTATTTAAACATATGCGAAATTACTTTATGAGTAACATTGAAGTATATAGGAAGACTATTAAAGAATTGCAGACATATGACGGCAAACATATTAAGTACTTTCACGGCGAAGTAACTATCTCTACACAAGCATTAAATATCTGTCTTGATAATGTTATAGAGAAACTCGAGTCTACGGTAGCAGACTCTGCAAAAGAAGATTAAGACATGTAGTCGATACTTTTAGACTCAAACATATTATAACAATCGTTTTAATATGTTTTCAAACAGAATACTATAATTTATATCATAATATGAACTTCACTTGCAGTTCTTGTTATCGCAGTGTACAAACACCTTTTACACTCTTCATAATTATCGTTCATCAAGATGTCGTCTGCGTCTACAAAGACGTTGTGATATGTTGACGATTGGCTTTTATGACATGATATACTTGCACCATAGTTTACATTGCAAAACGACGATATAAATGCTTTATCACGTTCGCGCCACAAATGTTTTATAATATCTTTGTCAATTGTTTTGAGACGTGTCGGACAATGTTTTTTTAGACATTCCCTCAATTTTGTTATCTCTTCAGCAGAAATGGTCTTATCGTACTCAATATCTCTTTCTGAATCAGAATGCAGTACGTTTATTGTTGTTGTTTCTGGTAATATGTTTTCGCCAAGCTTTGAAACATACAGTTTATATACTTTATATTTGCGTAATGTCAGCTCGTTAATCCTTTTGATTGTAGATAACACCTTATTTTGTATGCTCACATCCTTTACTGATTTTAACTCCTTTTCCGATATACCAGTAATTGTGATCTCTTCTTCTTCGACATCATTAACTCTTACTTGTTCTGAAGTGTAAAATTTCGTACTCTTGTTTGTCTTTATCTCATCAAGATTATAAAAGTCATTTATAATAAGCACATCGCCTTTCATAAATCTCTCTAGTTTCTTCGAGTTAAACATTTCTTCTCTAAATCTTGTATTATATCTGTCGCATTGCATATTGCGCCATGCTAAGATTATACTATTCGATCCAGATTGGCTGTACTCGATAAACTTTTTAAACCATTTTGTGTCTGTTTTATCTTTTGATTTTTTGTATAAAAATACACCATTGCCTTTGAATTGCAGAATATCTGGCAACTTTATTTTTCCCAACACCCATTCTCTTGTTGCATTAGACAGGTCAATTATGTTTGGCTTATCGCTTCTAACAACTTTAGATAAAGTATAAGAGTCTGTGTTACTGATATCTTCATGCAGCAACTCTATCTTGTCAGTAACAGAATCATCAGTCACAACAATAATTGCATCGCCTTTCTCTTTCAATTGTGGCATTAATGTATTGTTCATGTATTTTTTGTCAGTTGAAAATATTATACTGTTTTTCTCGTTAACTGGCGGCAGTTGAGCCGGATCGCCTATGAATATTGTTTTTGTTGACTGATTTTTACGTATCTCCTCGAAAATATCGTTAATAATGTTTGACGGTATCATCGAACACTCATCTATGACTATAATATCATACTTATTTAAATTACTCTTGCCTTTTTTTACAAATATTTTGTTTCCTTTCGCATTGAAATCATTGTTATAATTCAAGAGCTTGTGTATAGTGATAATCTCAATACTGATGTTTTTGTTCTTCTTCAGCCATTCAACTTTATCGTCAAATGGCAGCTCCTCTGTACATAACATGTCAATATATCTTCTGAATTTTGATTTTATAACGTCAGTTGCTTTATTAGTTGGTGCAGACAAGGCAAGCCTTTTTATTAGTCCCATACTTAAAAGCATATACAACAGTTCAATTATAGTTGTTGTCTTTCCAGTCCCAGCATAACCATAAAGACCGAAAACTAGTTTGTCATGATACAAAAAATCTATAATTGATCTGACGCCTGTTTTCTGGTCTTCAGTAAGTCCGTTTAGTTCTTTTTCGAACACTGCTTTAATAAAACTGTCAACGCCTTTATGAAGGACTTGTGGGACTATCTGTTTATATATTGGTTTTATGACTGGCATGTCATCAAGTGCTTTAATGTTAGTTATCTTGACATCACGGATTATTTCAACAATATCAGTGTTAATCTTCTTCTCTTTCTTTAACTGGTTGACATAAGTAAGCACTTCATGTTTGTCTTTCATTAATGATGAGTATAGAGATACGCTTATATCTCTATAAATTAAAATTCAATAATATTGACAAACAACTATAAATCATTGCTGTCTATATAAGATCGTAAATTTTCTCAAAATTCGCGTTAACACAAAGACAGTTGACACACTCTTTCTTAAGCAATCTGTACTGATCAGTATCAACATTCAAGATACGGTCAATATTCATTTTGTACTTCATGCATATATTAAAAGGCAAATCCATTATCAAAACAACTTCAAGACCATAATCTCTATGGTTTAGCATGAGATCTTCAAACAGATTATTATGGCTTATCTCCGTATACGAATCAATAATAACATACGTCTTTTCAGAACTCCAAATATTGTCTTCTGTCATTAGATAGCTAATATCGTCTAATACTGGATAGACATTGCATTGGTAACTGTCTATCTTGTCTACTCTTTTGTAGTAAGACCCTTTTGATATAACTTTGCAGTCATATCTATTGTTAAGTTGATCAATATATTTGTACTTCTTATCCTGATCTCTTCCAATAATTAGTAACACCATCTTATACTTAGACGTATAGATCACTTTTTAAGTGTGTTTGTCTTCTCTAACAATGTCAGTAAAATTTCTAACCAGCAATTAACAGGCTGCTATGAAATTTCTAACCAGCAATTAACTAGCTGCCATGAAATTGAAATACATACTTTCTGTAGCAACATCATAATAAGAGCATCATAATGCCACTTGTAACTCTTTTACCTACTCTACAGATTCACACAGACAGCCTTGCAGCTGTGTATGTATCACACGCTGACAATAAACTGTATGTCTTTTACAAAGCATCAACACATGCTAAAGAAGTTGATTGCCGACGTCATGGCGGTGCTGACACTGTAGCAAAAGCAGTTTCTGAAAAACTATTTAAACCAGTAGGCGTTGATACTGCACCGTTCACGGAAATTAAAACAAAAAAAAAGCTTGTTTAGAAGACAATAAAATGGTAGTGAACTTAATCAAGACTGCAATACCATGCCTATATGTTTTTTCTCGACGTTGCGCTGTATTGATTTAAACAAGATGTTGAGATTACCAAATCCTATTCTATCTATATTATCATATAGATCCTGTATCTCATGTCTGTGTGTATATTTTGCTCCTTTGCTGATAAATACTGGATATTTATCTGTTATGACTTTGTATATAATTGATTTAAGAACATACATCATGTAGTTTCTGAAATAGTTTACCTTCATAAGTTTCACTATCTCGACGTTTATGTCGTCTAGCACAAGATTTTCACTGAAATATTTGTATGCGTCAACAAGTTTAAATATCTTTGTGTCTTTATAAAAATAGTAGTTGTTAATAGGATCAACATGTTTTTTTAGCTCTTCTGTTACGTTGCTCACCATCTGTTTTTCGAACATCGAATATCGCGTCAGCAGAGGTATCATCTTCATTCCTGTCAAGAAGTTTTTCTTTGCGCTACTCTTTTTAATAATAGCTAGCAAATGATATTTAAGATATATAACATCAAAAACTACATAGTACAAGATGCCTTCGTCAAGCTTATTAATATTCCATATGTCGTCGTCAGAAGAAGATTTCTCCCATAGTAAAGACCTACACACTTCCAACACTGTCTCGTTACCTTCTACTAACATTTTATGTTTCTTCTCTGTTATGACATCAAAGTACAAATATGCACTATATATATCGCATTTGTTATCGTCAGACCAATATGATTTGTAGTATTCACACATGTATCTCAAATCTACAAACGTCGAAAAAAATCTCTGTATTGTCTTTTTGTCTTCTTTGAACAACTCTTTTATCATATATGGTGTGTCTAAAGCGTCTGCTCCATTCATTATTTTATAAATCTTATCATGTTCTAACATATATTTTATCATTACGCTATGCATCTTGCTGTCAAGGTCCGGAGGTTTTATAATCCATATATAACTTGTTATTTCACCTTTCTTTCTTGGTTTGCGCTCACAATTGATCTGCATCAGTCTAATATCTTTCCCTTTATAAAACTCATAATCAATGCCAATGTAGTACTTTTTTTTTGTTAAGTACGGTTCAATTGAATACATTAATAAGAATAGTGCAAACAGTTTTCTTTTATGAATAGAAGTTGTGACAACTATTTTGTACTTTATGTTGTGTTTAAGAGACTTATATTCTGTCTTAGAATTGAGTTCTTTGACCGACAGTTCATTAACAAGATTATATATAACTCTAAAAAGTGATAAAATCACATATGTATTGTCTTTTACTACTATTTTACCTGTTTTGTCATAATCCTTTATTTTTATTTTTTTTCCCCCAGATTTTACCTCTTCAACATATTTTGCGACAACACTCTTTATACTGTCAATGTTGTCATATAGCAAATCGACTGATTTGTCTAAACTTTTGTAATCAACTTTATCGATAAAATTATAGTTCATTGCTATACATTAAGAGTTGATTATTTTACGTCATAAAATAAGTAAATATGTAATAATGCACAGTAATTAAATATTTTTATGTTTTTTTTAGCAATTTTATACTTGATTTTAACATAAAATTAAGTATAAACGCCTAAAAATCAAGCAAAGCTTGAATCTTAAATAGAATCTAGACAAATTTGTCCTGCTTTTCTGTTAGTGTCATACATTATTAGTGATGAACATCTATATAGATGTGTTGTACAACGGTAATATGGATTATCGAGTTATATATATGAAGGACAAGATAACATTATATAGAAGCAGTATAAACAACTTTATTATTGAAAACATAGAAAACCAGGGTTTAGCAGATAAGAGAGACGATTTAATAAAAAATGATCACATACTATCTATTATTGCACTAACATTGATCAACAGTCTTAATCGCAAGAACAGACGTACAGCACACGGTTATAACATAGCGTTTGCAATATCTTTACTTAGTATATATAGAGGTGAAGCCAAACTTCTGTGTAGCATAATAAGATTTTTAGATGAAAATCTATTAATACTAGCAACACAGATAAGTAGCGACAACAAAAAAAGCTATAGATCAATAGACAATACAGCGAGAAACAACGACGATCAAAACACAGGTGCGACAGTTAATAACAACAGTCTGCTGCCAGCCAGTTCTGTGTTGCCAGTCAAACCAACAAGCAGACTTGATAACGAAACACATGATCATTTAACGTTCGACAAAATAATAACAATAAATTGTTTAGCACATGAAATACTTTTTAAACTGCTGTCTAATCTTACAGAAGGCAGAGAACGTATCATAACACTCTCGAAATTGACGTTATTAATCGGGTGGATAACTGGATGTGGGCTTTTAAACAAAGAGATACTTGCAGATCTTGAGACTGCCGGCGATAATCTCGGTAATTTAGTGTACATATCAAACAATTTTAACAAAGACAATTACAACGAGGACTTTGACATGTTTGTCCAATATAAACAGAAATATATTGAGATAATGATAACATACGACATATTTTCAGACACTATGAAAAACATAGTAAACATGTACGAAGAGAATATTGATAGAATTGTATCAACCGCGTGAATATGTTTTCACAAGTTTTCATTTGTTAAACTTTAGTGAAATGAATAATTTCGTTTCACTAAATCACATTTATGCCGCCGTTTTACTTGCAAACAAAAGGTCCGACATTAAAAAGTCGATTTGTTGCAGGTCTGCACGCAATCGATCGCGAACTCTTGCAACAATACCTTCGGCAGACAGTTGAACGGCGTCATGGTCATCAGCATCAGACTCTGAACAAGTCCGTTCTGGATCTGCATCAATAATCTGCTTGCGTTCTCTATACAGTGTGATGCAACAGTCGCGTATTGCATTATACGACTTGTCTGCCCGCTCTCGCGACTCATCTGCATTGCGTAGTACTCTATCGTAAGTCTCTCCTTTCAACCCATAATTGTTACATACACGTACATATTTATTGCGCAGCTTACTGTACTCATTGTCCCATACAATATATAAGTCTTCTAAGCCTGCAAGTCGAGCTGTTAATGCCGTTTGCACAGCCACAAGAGCATTCATATAAGCGTCAATAGGGCCCTGTTTCAGGCTTCGCAGTTCTCTCTTAACAAACGAAGAAATAACTCTAGGATAACTCGCGTCAGGTTTTGCTAGCTTAACACTTTTGTGTTCAATATAAGTCGACATGATGCCTATATACTGCGGATGTTTTATACTATATTGACGCCTCTTACATTTCAATAATTCATTTTTTTTTGTCAGTTAAATGATTTGTTGGTTTAACAATTCAGTAATGATGATGCCGTTTGCTATATCGCAAGACATGGCATATTGATTATCGACATAGTAATGAGGAATAGTCATCAATAATATATAGTATCGTATATAGGGAAATATATATTGGTTGTAATATGACGTGCATATAAACATCAACAACAAAATTGTCCATGAAATAGTTCTTTGATACATAGATTTATATGACTATAAACATAATATTATAAAGGCGTTATAGATGCACAAGCAACAGTGTTATTAGTTTTTAAATAGTTCCATGATCTGTTTTATATTCCAGGTAAGTATAAAAAGCTACAAATTCAAGCTCTACTTGAATCTCTTTTAGAGTATATCTAAGATAAACTATCTGTACTAGTAATATATGGGAATCGAGAAATTCTTTGGATCTTTAAACAGTAATAAAATGATTCCCCAGACTATTTTTCCGCTCACAAAAAGACTTGCAACAAGATATTTATTAATAGACTTTAATTCTATTGTTCATGTTAAAAGCAGAGAGCTGACTGGGGAACTAAACAAAATACTGTATGACACTATAAACAAAAAGTCGACTGATGAACTTGATAAATTTAATAAGAAGTACGACACAGATATCACAAATGTAACAGGGGTAACACCCCTGCAACTTGATGAACTTGTAATTAAAAAAGTAGTCATGTACGTTAAACATATATTAGTTAACTATGTTGAACAAGATAAGTTAGAATATTTCTATATCGCAATTGATGGCACGCCATCTAAAGGAAAGATGATTGAACAGAAAAAAAGACGTTACATGAACTATATTATTCATGGCATACAGAAAAAGATATTCGACAAACATAGCAAAGATCTTGAAGGCAACAGACTGTTTTACGAGAAAACAAAATACTCTTGGAACACAGGTAATATTACGCCTGGAACTCTATTTATGGCGAAACTAGAGAAGATTTTGACTAGCAAAGAGTTCATCACTGATTTGCACACAATATGTAAGAACATGAAAGAGTACATATTTTCTGGAACATCAACACCAGCAGAAGCCGAAAAAAAGATAGTCAATTATGTTAAAAACTTGTCTTACAGAGAAAGAACCGTTAAGACAGACAACATTGTAATCTATTCGCCGGACAGTGACGTGATTGTGTTGTCAATGTTACTACATATAGATATTGGTGACACTAACCGCGTTTTAGGTCTTAGAATGTTAAGACATAACCAACAGAAAAACAACTACGACTATGTTGATATTGATATGGCATGTAACTATATCTATGAATATGTATCAAACAGACTGTCAGACATGACACTCGATAAAAATAGTGTAATCATGGATATATGTTTTATGTTTACAATATTTGGCAATGACTTTGTACCAAAGATTGAGTCATATGACGTACATCATTACTTTGACAGCACATTTACAAAATATATGAACATATTAAAACAGAACTTTGCAGAGACAAAAAAGATAAAATATATAATAAAAACAGATCCGCTCATCAGAGGGAAAGTTGTTATAGACCAGAAAATGTTTTTACTGTTTGTCAGAGAACTACATATGAAAGAGGCAAGAAACTTGCAAACTATGTATCTCTTAAACAACTATTCAAATGTAGATTTTTTTGTTAAGATGTTTAAAACAACTAAACCAGAATTCATTGACACTGTCGACAAATTTTTCACTAAAATACGCAGTTTGAATGATAGTATACGAAAAGGACATGTGCCACAAGAATATAAACAAGATACACAGTTTATTGAAATAATGAGGCGTGTTGTCGAGATTGAGAAACCAAGTCCAGATTCGAACGAGTATTTAAATCAGATAAAAGAGTATTACAACAAGCACGGCAAATTTCCTAATCTAAAGTTTAACTTAGTAAAGTATGACAAAAGTATAAATAGTCAGTTCCATCAGAAAGCAGTCGAAAAAACATTAGATAAACTGTCATCAAAAGAACCATTGACACAATATGACAGAGAGATTTACAAGTTCAATAACATGCTTGACGAGTATCAAGACAAACTTGGTGCTGTGCCTTCTGATATTGGAAAAATAACTGTAAACACACGTGACTATACATGGAAAAGCAGTAAGGCTGTTGATGAAGTTGCAAGGTATTACAAGAAAATGGGTATAGATGATATTGATGTTAATTCGAGTAAGATGAAAGGCCTTGTACACACATACTTAGAAGGACTTATGTGGGTTTTTCAGTCATATTTTAACTCTTATGATGATGACGAAACAGAATATGGAGATATATGGTATTACAATTATGATCATGCACCACTGTTGACACAGCTTTATTACTATTTAAGAAACAACAGCAGTGATGTACATTTTCTGTCATCAACAGTGCGTGGTTTAAAGAAGTATAAAGTGTCGCGGGTGAACTATTTCACACAGATAAGCCAACTCCTTTACGTTACACCACCGTTTGATGACGAAGACCTAATGTATGTGCCAGAAGAGTATAGAGCTTTCTTTAGAAAAACCTATTACAAGGACATGAAAAAACTTGTTGAAGATGTATGGAACGGTAGAAAAAGCGACTTGGACTGTGTTGGTGCGATGTACATATCAAAATGTCATATCCATGACAAAGATTTCCCGATGCCAGATGCTGACTTTATGTATGAAGTAAGCAAGATTAAAGGTAAAACTGTTGAATTTCCCGGCCTAATAAAACACAGCTATAACAAAACTAGTTTAAAACGTCTCGTAAAATAATTTTGTATCGCTAATATATCATAAATGGACGAAGAGACATACAAACAGAAATACTTGAAGTATAAACAGAAGTATTTCAAGTTACAAGCACAGCTGGGTGGGTTTGAACCCAAACGTCAAGGCAAAATAATTAAAAACATTCCGATAACACATCTCAAACAAACTATGATACGCGATATTAATAATAATAATATTATTAAATGTTTTGTCATTATAGGAAAAGAAGACGGAAAGGGAAACAAGTATTATTTTGTCCGTAAAAGTGATAGTGGTAATTTGTGGTGGTATTTTGAATTACATGTAACGAATGATGACGGCCAAAATATTAATGTCGTGTTGCCGGAAGATGCTGATACCAGCAAAACTCTGCTTGAAATATATGATGCACAATATAACTATAACACAGAACATAACAGGATGACACAAATAATAAGCAAATCAAACCCACAAAAGATTATACAAAGCTTTGCTGAAGCCGTAAATGTATTGAAACTGCAAGTGGCGACAAGTGTACATAAAATTATTCATCCGACGCAACGTCCAAAAACAAGTCAGCAAAGTGTAAAAATCGGCAACTAATTAATTAGTGACACTTGCAATTACATGATCTTTACATCACACCTTTTTAATTCGTCACCTATACTTTTTACTTCATAATCTGATATTATGTCAGCAGATTTTGATTTCAACTTGTATGGATTTTTATCACTTGCTCTGATAAAACTCTTCCCGTTTAGTTCATATAGAATTGCACTCTTCTCTAACATCTTTCTACTATCTTTGTCTAACAGCTTTATATATGGTTTGTCGTTTCTAAATCCTTTCTCAAAATATTTTTGATGTTCTGGTATATGCGATAACAGTGCGAGCCATTTCTCTTTATACGCATAGATTTCTCTGTCATTGTCTAACATAATATCAAGCGCATCTCTCTTGGCTCCTCCTTTATGACCAAAATTTATAGATTTACTGAATTTTTCATCACTAACATAATATACATTTCCAATAGATTTATTAGTTTTGTCAACTGTTTCGCCTTTTAAAAATTTTAGTAAATTTTCATATATTATTGGCTTGTATTTATCTTTTTTGTACTTCTCTAATACTTCTTGTCTCTTTTTCATGAGGAAATCTTTGTCAATATAGTCTAACGAAAATCCTCCTTCGATTATCTTGTTATGATACTTATCTAAATTCTCTTTCACAAGTTCTTTTGTTGAATTCTCTAAATTATGTTTTACAATAAACTTGTTATCTGTCTTGATATCTAAACGATTGTCATCTAGCGAATTAAGTCCAAGCAATATTAGTTTATTATCGTTCTTTATTTTGCTTATGTTGTCATCTATCTTCTTTTTCCAATAGTTAAACATACATCTCATTATAGCTCTTTTCTCTATCTTACCCTTTGTGTTATCATAATCGTCTTTTATTTTCTTGTAATAATCATTACTACGTACAATCTTTGTGATATAGTTAAGATCAATTACATTATAATCAAGCAGTTTCACATCTGTTATAAACTGTTTTCTATCTCTATTGTCCATACCAACTATATGTGCATAAACATTTTCCATGTTGATAATAATATAATCGTCGACGAAAATATTTATGATCAATTAAAAATCATAGATAAAAACACATACCACGTGCATCTTTTTAGTTTCAAGCAAACCCTGAAATTTTAGTCTTTTATACTTAATTTTATATAGAACTAAGTGTAAAATTGCTGAAAACTGTTATAAACATTTAGATAATTTCTGTCTACTTTTTTGTGCGCTTAGTCTTTTTGCTTTTTCTTGGTCTTGACTGTTTAGTTTTTTTTGTTTTTTTACTTTTCTTGCTTTCTTTATCCTTTTTTTTCTCTTTGCTCTTTTTGCTTTTCTTTTTCTCTTTTACTTCGCTGTCATGTTCTTCTTCGAGAGCTTTATATTCGCGAACAAGTTTGTTTGTGTCAATAATGAGTTTGTTAAGCTCAGTTTTAAACTCTGCTTTTTTGTCAGGATTAGTATATCTCTCAATGTCCATACGCAACTTTCGTATCTTTCCCTTATGTTTCGCTATCTCCATAAGGAGGCTTTTTCTCTGAGTTTTGTATGACAGCTTCTTGTGTTTGAGAACTGTTTTAGACAGTTTTTTCTTTCCATAGTATCTTACTTGACCTAAATGATAGCACTCTTCTTCTGATCCTCTTTTTTGTCCTTTCGGAACTTCGCTTATACCGCAAAATACTTTTGACATATATATTTGTTTGACAAAAAATATACAGATTGTCTTGTTTAACCACACTATACGTCCAGTGTTATAGTGAATTTGTAAGAAGTTTATATAAAACGTCTTATAAATAGTTTAACATGTTTACTTAACTAGGCTGTGTATTGCAATATAGTTGTCGATTCAAAGACTGTAATTCTTCATTAAGATGATCTAGATAACGTTCATTTTCACAGATCTTGCTCTTATATTTTGCCTTAGTCGACTGGTACTCTTGTTTGAGTTTTTGTATAACTTCTTCAGCATTTTCGATGTTGTCTTTTAGCTTAGATATTTCTTCGGCTATAACCTCATCTGTTATTGTAAAACCTCTCTCAACATATTTAGCTATGCGTATTTTTAATCTATGTGCAAGAAAATACTTAACGTCAACAGGATAAAACACATTGACACCTTTTGGACCACGGTTTGGCATGCGTTCTGTGATTTCAGTGATCTCGTTCGTCAATTTATGGTAGTGTTGCTTGTTTTTAATGTTGTTATTATGCCGTATGACACCTCTTTTATGTTTTGATGCTTCATATAGTGTCATCTTATCTCCATCAAAATATGTCTGGCAGAACGACAAATCAAATCTGTTTGCTATGAAATCAGTAACGTCACAATCGACGAACACCACATTTACAATTGCCTCGTTAATTGATATCTTGTAACTAAACAACACGTTGCACAAAAAATAAGGAACTCTTTGTACAGCAGTATTATCGTCGTCACTAACAGCCTGATCATCTATCTTGTTTACAGTGTTATATATTTTTGTTAAATATGACATAAAAGGATGCAAAGCTTGTTCGTATTTATCTTTTCCAGTAAAATAAATATCGATGTCAGATCCTCTCCAATATTCATGTAACATGCATTGTAGTGGAAAAGAACCTGCCATAATACCATTATGTTTTTTCATCATCTCTATGAATTCTGCTCCATCTAAACCTAACTCGCTAAGGCGTGCAATAACAGTGCCATTATATTCAACAGATTCTTGCATATTTGACATTTATATGAGATAATAGAAGAGTATACGCTAAGCAAAATGATTTTCATTTTTGTTTATGATATTTGTTTTCCAAATTTTTTTATACACAACACAAACAGAACAACAAAGACACTGATTACAAACAGCATGTAGTTTTCTTTAACATAGCTCATAATATTATTGCTTAGGGCTTCTACCGTATATTTTCCAGAGGATTCTGCTAATTTTCCAGGGGATTCCACTATCTGTTTTATAAATTCGCGCGTTATCTCTTCTTTGATATTGTCTGTTTCTCTTTCAACAACAGTGTCATACTCTTCTTTGTACATCTCCTGCATTGTTTTGACGATTATATCTTTCTCTTCTTTTGTGAAATTAGTAGACTCTCTGTCTCTTTTGCTGCCTCCGCTTAAGTTCTTGACAGTTTCTCCAGTCGAACTTTTCCTAACTTCGACAGATCCAGCTATTTTAACATTATATAACTCTTCCGCAATCTCTCTATTTTTTGCAAAGTACAACTCTCCATCAATATTGCAATCCATTACGTAGAATATCATATCTTTTGTACCGTCACGGAAAGTTTTGTTTGCAAAAAAACTGTTTGGATCTATATATGCATTACCCTTAACATTAAGCTTGTAATGCCCTAATACAAAGAGCGATGAGCTAGGATTATTAAGCTTGTCGTATATGGCTTTCCTGTTTTTTATTATATTGTCTTTACTGTCTTGTATGAGATTAGTGTGTCTGTTTTGTTTAGTGTCAAACTCAATGTTTTTGACATTATTGTTAATGTAATAAAACAAGTAATTAAGATGTTTAGCAGATTTTGCTCTCTTCTTTACTTCATTACGCAACAACATATTTATGTCAATATTTGCAGAGCTACTGACATTATCTGAAAATCCTACAACGATAAGATCGTCTGGCATTTTTTTTAGAAAAGTACATACACCTTCTATAGTTTTATTAATAGCGATTGACTCACAAATATTATTGGACATATTTTATTATATATTAACATTACAAAATATATTGTTCTAAACCAGAAATTTCTGATTCTGATTAAAATTTCGATATTATCAATTGGTTTAGAGACTGTTATATACTATACAACATACAAATATGACATTCAGAGTTGCTATCATTGATATCAATGGTCTTGAAATAGAAGAAGGCGAAACTCTAAAAGAGACTTCAGAAAAAATTATTAACATGAAAGACAGTCTAAAAAAAGAGATAGAAAAATACGTGAAAATCATTGATGTTATTACTCCTAACGATATGATGGAAAAAGCTGTTGAGATTATAAGTATGACGCCAGATATGATGGGCGTCACTACAACATGTTATGAAGATCTAAATTACATTTACCAGATAGTTCATGTCGACTCAGGCGCAATTATGAACGACAGGCCCATTAACAGTATAGCCAGCGCTATTGCTTATGACAAAATACGAATTTACGGAAAAGCTGTTATGTTAAAATCACAAATGAAAGAAAACGGACAGTTTGGAACTGCAAATATGACAATTGACGACATAAAAATGCTGTTAGATGTACGCACACATCATAAAGGAATATTAGTAAGGAGTAATGGCGAAACTGAAGAGAGAGAATTTATTATTGACCCAGTCGAGTGTTGTTATGATTTTACAGATGAAGAGAAAGACAACAACACAGAGAAAAAACTGCATGCAGACGTATCGAGACTATGTGGCTTTCAGTTAATCACTGTTCATGACAAAGAGAATGCAGGAAGTCCAAATATGTTGGCAACATCATTATCAGGATCAGCTGTCAACAGCGATGCTTTTATGTTTATAAAAAATGGTGATCATGATTTCTTAAATCTTGACAAAGAGTTGTTTAATGACATTAAAACTATTTACGAAAAAGGGAAACTAAACGATTTGAGAGACGTAAAATGTAAATACATTATATCACAATACCGAAAAATTAAAGAACTTCAGAAATAGAAATTTGCCTAGTATAGTATGATTATTATATATCGTTATATATATAATGTTTAACCAAGGAGGAGGCTTTGCAGCGTCTAATATGGAGACAGCTGACATGATGGGAACACCAATAAATCAATTAAGAGAACAACAGAATAATTTGCAGGAAGCAAACTACGACAGAATGCGCCAGATGCAAGAGTTTATGGGCAGTAATTCGTTTAGAGGTGGAGGACCCGCAAATATGGAAGAGTTGGCAAACAATATGAACCAAGATTTAGATGATATTGACAACTACACGCCTGACGACAATAATATGCAGGCACAACAGCTACAACAGTTGCAACAGTTACAGCAGCTTAAACAGATGCAAGAACAACTCAGTTCAGAGAGAGAGAAGACACACAGAAGAAAAAAAAGAAAGAGCAGCAAGCATCAAACACGAGCCAATGTAGTGCCTGATATTGTTGTTGAAGGAGTCGTACTTATTCTTGTATATGTTGTTTTGTCTTCAGATAAAGCAAAAGAGTTGATCGAGAAATATACAGGGATCAGTGCAACAAAAGAGCTTAAGATAGGCGTTGTTATGACATATGCTGTCATACTAACGTCTCTCTATCTTGCAATTAAAACTTTGGCAATAAAACTTATTAAAAGATATGCATAAATATGTGATATACACGATTTTAACGTATAGTAGTACGTTAAAATATGTAAAAGAGAATTCAAGATTTACGACAAATGGAGCAGGAGCAGAAAGCCCACAAACTTTAGTCGTAGAAGTGTCAAATACTTATATAAACTCGTCATCCGAATAAGTCTCTGCGATCACTAAAGTATTATCGACATCTTCTAACACTTTTTCACACACCATCTCAACAATAATATTGTCATAATCATTTTTCGTTATATTATGTTTGTCTAACAACGCCATATACACTTCTTCTTTCTTTGCCGAGCCACACGTTTTTATCTCATACAAGACAAGAGTCATTATATCTCTCGTATCAATACCGCGCAACTGCTTTATGTCGATATCAATAAGCTGTGTTGCATCTATAAGATCTAAAGAAGACGTAAACCTCTTGTTTACAGATAGATAATTATTGTGCAATGTAACTAAGTTTAATATCAACAAACTGTTAAGAACTTTACTGAAATATATACCGTCTAGAGGTATAAAGCTTACTAAATCATCGACTGTGATCTCTTTTTCTGATATCTTATATAACATCGACAGCTGGACAATATTTAGTTTGAAGCCGTAATCTTTATCAAATCGCAGTGTGACTTCTGCACTGCTTGCATAGTAATCAGGTGTAAGAATTACATCACTATTTTTCAACTGACGCCTGTATAACTCTTTAGTACTTGATATATACCATTCTACAAACGGATGTAAAACGATGTCGTCACTATGACTTATATCCCATATCTCATCAGTTACTATAACTGGACTACATATATTTAGCTTGCTTTTTATGTTGTAATCTCTATACATTGGTGAGTCCAAATGTATTATTATAGACTCGTTTTTCATACTGATGTCTTCTGGATGACGCGTTACTATGCATTGTTGTCTCTTTATCATGTGCTCTAACTGATAAGATTCTCTAATATCTTTAACCATAATACAAAGCTTGTATAGACTGTCATGATTGCTCTTGTGTGCAACAATTTTCCTTAAAAACTCGTGTATGTTGCTTAACAAGTACATGTCTGTTTTATATGTTTCAGTAAATCTGTATCTCATTGTGTCTGTTCTTAAATTTTCAGAGTTGTACTGACTTTTGTTGTATAAAAATTTTTGATGAAGCATCTTTGTTATAGACTCAATTACGCGATGGCATAGGCGTACACCTACTTTATTTGCAATGTTTATTATCAATATGTTCACTGATCTCTCATGTGTAAATGAATTTGTGATCATGTTCACAACATGACTGTGTGACATTATAGTCTTGTAAAAGTCGCGGATCTTTTTACTACAGTCAGTAAGATTGTTGCAGTCAATAACAAACTGTTTAGTGTTTAAACGTGATCCTGACAGAGATAAAGAGAGTGTGTCATATCGAGCATCTGAAGCAAATAATGAAAAAATTTCTATGACTTCATTGAGTTGACCGACATTAAATTCGTCTGCAAGAGCAACAAGTCTTTCTAAAACATCTTTGTTTGCAAATATTACGATAAATGATTTAACAAAAAAATTATCAATGCGCCTATAATCGACCGACCCAAATATTTTCGATAGGTAGTCGACATTCTTGCGCAGTTCACTAAAAGTGGTTATAAATGTGTCTATGACAAACTCTTCACAAAGACGTGCATACGCATCTGATGTTATATTGTCTAAAGTATATCGGATAATCTCTAAAGCTAACACTATACTTTTTGTCTGTATTTCATGTGCAATCTTAAACAAGAATACAAATTCACGGTTGCAATATGATTCATAAAAATATTTTGTCAATTCTTCTTCTGTGTAGTCAAACAGTTGTTTGCTAATAGGTGTATACAGAGGTAATTCCATACAAGTATAATATAATGCAAATGTTAAGTATTAAGAACGAAATTGCTGAAAAGCAATAACATTATTTAGACAATCCAGGATATGTCCTGGATTGTCTAAATATTGAATTACTGTTTGTGTAGTATCAAAAATTTGATTATTTTACTCATATAAAAGATAGATAAATATAGTTATCAATGGACGTAAACAGATATAAAAATCATTACATTGAGATATATCCAATAACGACTAAAGAGAGTACACATAGCGGTTCGCTTGTCAAAACTAGCGAAGAGATTACTAAAATCAAACAAAAGATATCAGACATGAACAATAAAAAAGTTACTGTATACCAAGACAGATTAAAAGAGCAGTACCATGATAACGGTAAGATTTACACATACATACGCGTACCTGTACATTCTGAAATAGTTGATAACTATCTAATAAATGTATATAAACGTAAAGTGTTGCATAACGATACTTTTCCAATATTGAGAGACTATTATTCTGAAAAAGAGATAGAAGTATATTACAATGACGATTATGAGTATAATATCGTACATTCTGATGGCATGTCGACATATAATTTTACATATCTGAACAGAGGCAACAATAGTCACATAAATTATGGACGTTTATTGTCAAATATATAGACAAATAAATATTTTCATATTCATAACAACACAAAAATATTTTTACCCAAAACAAGTATGAAACATATAATTAGTGGCTTGTAAAGCTTGCCATAATTGTCTAATCGTATATTTGCTATTATTTAGATAAACGTCATTGTTGCATTGCTTTTATATATTGGGTATGAATCACCGAGATGGTTCAATGGCCTAGATTGTCTAGAAAAAGCAGAGCCAGTCAAATAAATTTATGTATTAAACTTTAATTTTTATTATGCTGACGACTTGATTATATTTAATAATAACTATTGTAAAGTATATCATGCTATTAATATTTAAAGAACTAGTAATACTATTATTCATGGTGCAAAAATGAAATTATATTACTGTTTAATGCGAAAACCAAGTATTTGATTGTAATACATTTACGTACTATCCTATAGCTAGTAAGCCTAAATACATAACTTTGAGTAAACAAAAAGTCTTAGTTATCGAGACTATAAATAAAATATTGATCATATTTGAATAAGTATGGTTGGTATAAATGGTAACGGCCAGGTTAAGAGTTATAAAGAGTATTTATGAGACGATACTATTTTATATGCTGTATTATAAAATAGGATATGAAAACTTGATCTGGAGAATATCATGAAATACTTGTTGTAGCGCACATGACATTTGTCAGTTATACTTTGTGGATATCAGTTGATTAAAGATATAAAATTATAGTGTTATTAAAATATATGGACAATAATAAAGTCTCAGATTACATAATTTTGAAGAATATCTGTATAGGTCAAGGAGCGTTTTCAAAAGTATACCTGGGACACTCTAAAGATGACATCAGAGAAAGAGTAGCAGTGAAAGAGATTAACATCAATAGAGTAAGCGACGCATTAAGAGAGAAGTTTTATGAAGAGATGAACATAATGAACATAATAAAAAGAAACCCACATAAGAATATAGTAAAGTGCATGTGTATAACGCATAGGGCTGATAAAATATTTATTGTGATGGAGTATTGTGAATCTGGTGAACTAAGCAAACTAATAAAGAAGAATCTGTCTGAAGAGAAAGTCAAATTTTACTTTAAACAGATAGTCGAAGCAATAATACATCTCGACAATCTAAAAATAGTACACCGAGACATAAAGCCAGCAAACATCTTGCTGACAGACAACAACACGACAGTTAAGATAACAGATTTTGGTTTGTCACGTGTTGTTAATAACAGTCACATGATGAACACGATCGTTGGAACACCTTTCTACATGTCTCCAGAGATTCTTAATGAAAAAGAGTATAACAAAAACACAGATATATGGTCGTTAGGAATAATACTGTACGAACTTGTTTATGGTACACACCCTTTTAAATACTGCAGTAACCTAGAAGACCTAAAAGACACATTAAACCAGACTGACATAATATATTTGCCGTATAATAAAAAAAGAGTCGCTCTGTCAAATGAATGTATAGAACTGATGAAAGCTCTGTTAAACAAAGATTTAAAAAACAGGATAAAGCTACACGACATACTAAACCACCATTGGTTTAGGAAAAGAGATATAGTACATCATGAATTCGTAGTGGTTGAAGATCATTTCCAGACTTTGCAATCGCAGCTCCCCATTATTAATGAAAAGAACAGAAACGGATCTTTCAGGCATGATCATGTTATTGGATCAGCACCAGATCCATGGCATGTTAAACTCGTTGACAGTCTCTGGAATATCGGAAGTTCGACGTTTGGATACATATCAAGATTTGGGTTTTATGACAGTCAACAAAAATTACTGCCACTGCCAAATAGCAGCAAAACAATTATGGACAGTTTCGACGAGAAAATCCCAACGCACTCAGTGACAAAACCATTGTTGACAAGCACTGACGAAATTATTGAGATTGATGACATCAAAAACTAGTATTACGGCAGACGAATATTTAGCTTTCATCAATATTATACTTAGTTTTAACATAAAATTAAGTATAAAATTAGTATAAACGCTATCGACATTATAATTTATTATTGATGACAGCGAACTATTTTTATGTGTCAGGATATGAGAATTTTGACACAGACTCAATACAAAAACTTTATGGCATAACAGTACGTTCCAATTGCAAACATAATACGGCAATGTTGCGTGAACTATCAAGAAAAGACACAGATCCTATAAAATATAAAGGCAAACTCACTCTGATGCGACTGCCTCTTAAACTGTTAAGCAACCCAAGACATCGAGAAAGGGTAGTGAAAATTTCTAAAGACTTGCTTGATAATTATAATAATGATGACCTTAAACTGAATAATGAAGAAATCGTGTTGGTTCTAATAGATTTAAATGAAACACAGTTGCGCAGATACAACGATTATATCTATTCTTCTGTAACAATAAAAGAGTTTGCCGAGGCGTTTGACCTCCTGTATTATTTTAATAAAGGTAATGAAATCGACGATAACAGTTTGTGTAGTGTTCTTGACAAGTTAAAAACAGTAGACTACTGGAACAGTATAAACAAAAATTTAAACAACAATGCAGAATTTGATGGTAGATTATTCTGTTATAGAGACAGACAACATAATAAAAATCTGGTCAAGTTTGTTCCATCTGAACCAACAAATTTTTCTATTAATAACATATTAAACTATTACAACCACAAAAACAATGTTAAGGTACTATTTTATATTATTACAAGACTGCTTTCAACCAAAAAGTATGTACACTTTGTACTCAATAATCCAGACGTCTTAAATATTATAGAGAGATATTATGATGTGATGCTTGTTGGAGTCACATATACATTAGCATATGCGTGGAGAATATTAAGTCTTGAAGAACATGTCACAGAAAATATTACGCCTTCGCACAGATTTGTGTACACTGCTGACACAGCTTCGCTGTTGCCTTATATTCCAACTGTCTATTCTAATCTAGAATTGCAACCATATCTGCCACTGTTTTTGTCGACAAGTCGTTTAGGAGTTAAAAGTGGTGCATATTCTTTCCCTCAGATAAAATATATCAAAACAAGAATAACTCCGCAAAACGAGTTTGATATACTGTTCAAACGATATATTTTAGCAGATATGTATTACATCAAAAGAGCTGATGTTTTAGAAGATATTGATTTCAACAAGCTGAGCCTTGCCGTTGTCGGGAGTGTTATTCCAGCATGTCTGTCGAGTTATGTATCTCTCGTGAAAATATGTGACAAACCAAAAATATGTGATAAGCCTGACGTGTTCAAATATTATAATACAGAACTTGATATTATGTCAAATGCAATATCCGCCGACAAATTTCTCGAATCAGCAAACAGTTTTATAAAAATATTCAAGACTAACATTGAAGACAGTTTCTGTGATACTGAAGTCATAATCAGCTGCATAAAATATTCTAAAATAGAAGTAGGCATAGACTTTATAACAAATAAGATAAAAGAGATCAGTTATCATATAACAGAAGAGATTAACAAAATCTGTTTAGACATTAAAGAAGCAGCTTTCTCTAATCTCGATATGGCTCAAACAGGGGCAATTTTAAAAGAGAAAATAAGTGAGATCGATGTTTTTAATATGCTAGATCAAACTTATATATATGACCGCATCTACTCTATAATAGAAAAGAAGAAGAACAACCACATGAATGAAACAGATGCTTTTAGCCTTTTGCAAGATATTTTAGACTTTTATCCTAAAAAATATATAGAGCTAGCAAACACACCATACCATATCTACAAAAATTTAGAGTCATCTGTAATCAAAAACTACTTTAGCAAATATCTGTCAAATCTGTCTATAACCACAAATGAAGCAGTATCGCTTGACAAAGAGTTATTAACAATTGACAGTTTGTCTTTAAATATAGAAAACATAATCACCGTGTCACAAGGCACACATCATGAAATAGTAGTCAAAGACGAGAAGATAGAAATATATATCAAGTCATGTGTAAGAACAGTTAAACTATTTTGGATAGATTGTTACAAAGGCAACAGCTTTTTAGATATATGTAAAAAAGCACATTTGCCGTGCACAAGAGGATATTATGATGGAAATAGATGTTACCTGCTTTCTTCTTGTGTGTCTGCACTCATAACTATGATAAACTATGACATAGATTATAAGTGCATAAAAAAATCTACAGAAGAAGCAAAAACAGACGCCGTTATTACACCAAATATTGAAGAACTAAAACATGTGTACGAATATATTGATAAGTACAGAGAGAGAGGATTTGGGTTTATACTTAACCAAAACGAATTGCATGTCTATAAGTCAAGACTGCCGAAGAGTGTTTTATCATATGAAAAATTAGGGATACATCTGTTTAATCATTCTACAGATGTTACACTGTCTGTATATAGTAATATTAGTGATATCAACACACATTATATGTACTGTAACTGTAGCGTACAATACCCAGACAATATGTTTAACTGTACAGATAGAGAGGGAGATATACAACCACTCGAACTTTGGAAACTAGACATGATAATAAGTAAGACTTCATATAATTTAAAAAACATACACAACAAACATAGAAAAGTTGAATATGGCAGGCATTGTTCCTCGTCTTTTACTATTTAAATAGAAATGACTACTAAACGTAATATGGACGTTAATGATTTGTTAAACAGACTTGATGAAGAGAGTTTTGGGAAGCAGTTTGTTACAGAAAAAAGCAAAGACATTGATGCTGAGACTATAAAGAAGATGAACAGCATTCTTAAACGTAAAGAGACTATTGTTCGAATTGATGACGTGTTACAAAATATAGAGAAGTCCGCACATCTTGAAAACGGAATATATGAATATGCGATTGTTTATGCACTGAACAACAATATATCTGACAATTTAGTTCCAGCTATTTATAATGATACAGCCGACAACATACTATCAAATATTGATCCTAACTCTGAACTAAAAAGTGAACAGCTGATTAAAAATATCAAAAAATCAAAAATCGAAGCAGAGTATGTGGCATTCTTGTCACCTGATCAGCTTAATCCAAAAGCATGGGCAGATATTATTAACAAGAAGAAATATGAAGCAGATAAAGAGAAAAATAAGGCTACGTCTGATGCGTTTACATGTCGTAAATGTGGTGAAAAGAAATGTACTATCACGATGCTTCAAACAAGGTCTGCAGACGAGCCCATGACAACATTTGTGTCTTGCAATGTGTGTTTCTATGTTTTCAGAAAATAGTTTTAAGTTGACATGCTAGTATAGTTGTTTGTCATTAGATATTTCGTTGTGTCTTTAAAAAAATCTATTCCTAAATGCACAACAAGTTTCTTCACTAGTTCTATACAGAACATTGAAGTTATATGGTTCTTTGTCAACATCAATTCATGTTTCTGATATCTATCCATAATGTCTGTAACAGTCATTGTGACGTCATTTGCTGTTTCTCTCTTTTTTAGTTCGTTAATTCCTACTGTGTAATGGTTCTCTATATAAATTGATATAAAAGATATTAGTTTACATCCAGGTTTTGCATACTCTTTTAACTGTTTGTCTGTAAAACATACTGTCGTAGGAATTTTGATTGGCTGATATATTATGTAATCAGCATCTTTCAAATATTCAATACCCTTTACAGGATCAGTTAAGATGTCTATACTGTATTTTGTCGATGTGATTCTCGTATAATCTGGGCTTATGTTTTTTGAATATTCTATCCATCTTATCTCATAATCAGAAGGCAATATATCTTTCAAATACACACATAAAGTTAAAGTTTGACAATTGCCTATCACACCAATTTTGATTTTGTTCATCTATCAATTGTTTATAATATAATAAAAAGCAGATAAACGAAAAATTTGAAACAAAATCTTTCTGTTTAAACAGTTATTGTGTAACTTATTTCATGCAGCGAGTAAAAGATAATGTCGATTATTGGAAAGCAGCAACAACAAGAACCGTTAATCGTGTAAGACGTAAGTTAAGAACCAGCAACAGACAACAACATTGCGTAGTTCGTGAACAGACATATAATACTATAAATTACAACAATATTAGTTATGACGATATTGGTGTACCTGGTCATGATCCACAACGTGTCACAGGCTTTGACACAGATGCAGATAGACATTTTATGGTTTAGATTTGGCAGACAACATTAAATATACAACAAAAAGTACTGAAATATACAAAAAGTACTGTAAAAGAAAGCTTGAATTTTTCGCCTTTTACACTTAATTTTATGTTAAAATTAGGTGTAGAGTTGATAAAAACAAATAAATATTTAGTTACTGATAATCTATAAAAACACTTGTTGAAATATCTTTTATAAACTAATTTATATGTTGTATAGTAACGAAGATATTAAAAGATTAAAAGATAACTTCCCAGTTATCGATGAACAGATAAAAGAGATGATACTTGAAAATATAACACCAAAAAGAGATGAGATAGTGGCAATACTGTCTGTTATACGTGATTTTATAAAAGACAATAACCGAATAATCTATGGAGGTATTGCACATAATGAAGCTATCAAAGATAAGAGCCCAAAAGACGCATTGTATGGGCCAAACGATTATGGCGACTATGATTTTTACTCACCAACACCGCTTGAAGATATTGTTAAGATTGCAGACATTCTACATGCGAAAGGATATGCTGAGATATATTGTAGAGAAGCACTACATGAAGAAACTTACTCGGTCACTGTTAATTTTAACCTATATTGTGATATAACATATATGCCGAAATATATATTTGATAATATGCCAGTCAAAAATATAAAAGGCATTCGATATGTACATCCACATGTCGCTATCATAGACTATTTAAGAATGTTTACTGATCCGATGTTCAGCTCGTTTAGATGGGAAAAATCTATCAAGCGTGTGAAGTTACTTGAGTCGTTCTATCCGTTCACAAAAAAAGACAGTAAATACGTTGAAGTCACGTCTGATCAAGCCGACCTTGACATTATGTTTAACATATTAATACGCGACACAGTCATATTTGTAGACGATTATGCATATAACTATTATGTAGAGAAAAGTGAAGGAAAAGGATATATACCAATTTGTAATTATGTTGTTGTATCTACAAAATATGCGAAAGACTGTAACGACATATACAAAACAATGCAACAAAAATTTGGAACAGTCACATACAAAGAGTATTTCCCGTTCTTTCAATTTACAGGAAAGAGCATACAGTTCTATGTAAAAAACGTATTGATATTGACCGTTATTGATTATAATGAAGTATGTTTACCATATTTTAACAAGAAGGCGATAAACTTTCACACAAAATCAAAAACTGATAAAGATATACTTATTGCGCCAGTTCCTTTAACCCTATTGTTTTATCTTATTTTCGGTCTCTATTTCTTCATAAACAAGTCGCAGCAGAGTGTTAACTACTATAATCGTGTTGCAGATCTTGTTGCTTTGCGGAACAGGTATTTAAAAAAAAATAAACTAACTGTGTTTGATGAGACAATATTTAGAGAGTTTAACACAAAATGTATTGGAGAAACAATAACATTACACCAGAAGAAAAAACGTTCGAAAGACGTTAGCAAACAGCAGTACAGATTCTCATATGATCCAGCAAAAGACGGTAAAGTGAATACACGCAAATCTTTTGACAACACATCAGGTAATATTATTAAAAACCAAAAGGACAGCGTTATTCGCACACAAAAACGACAGTGACAATGTCAAGACAACTCGACAATCTTAAGAAATAAAATTGATTAGCAAACTACATAAAGTTGATCATATACTGTATTTATATAACATGACAGACTCAGAAGACAGACACATTATCGACAACTCTGAAAAGTACATTCTTAATGACGCTAACATCCATATCACTGAAAAATATATCAAAAGCGTTCTACATATAATTAAAGAAGATATGAAACAACATAAAATCAAATACAGTGTTGCAAACATAGATCTTTATATTGAAGCTATGACTCATAAATCATACTTGAAAACATTTATAAATAATGATAGGAACGTGAAATTTTTGGTACAGAATGTGAAAAACAGAAACATCCAGCCAATTCATAAAAAAAATAATGTGATCGGGTTAAAAGACAGATGTTATGAAAGACTTGAGTATCTTGGTGACAGTGTCATTCGTTTGATTGTTGCAGAGTATCTTTATAACAGATACCCTGAACAAGACGAAGGGTTTTTAACTAAACTTAAGACTAAAATAGAAAACAACGAATCCTTGGCTAAATTGTCACGTATTCTTGGATTAAACGAATACATGATTGTGTCTAAACATGTTGATCTAAACGGTGCAAGAACAGAAGAAGATATTGGCGTTCTCGGAGACGTGTTCGAGGCTTTTGTTGGAGCACTTTTTCTTGATTCTGGTTGTGACCTTAATCTATGCAAACTTTTTATCATTAAGTTGATAGAGACACATATTGATATAGCAAGTCTTCTTTTCAATGAAGACAACTACAAAGACATGTTGTTAAAATATTTCCACAGAATGAAATGGCAAGACCCGGTTTATGACACGCTCGACACTAAAGAGATAGGTGACAACAAAAAGAAAAGTTTTGTAATGTGTATCAAAGACAACAACAACAAGATAGTTGGCAAAGGCGAAGGGCCTTCTAAAAAGAAAGGCGAACAGTTAGCAGCCAGACAGGCTTTGGAGAGATATGGAGAACTTATTGAAAACTGTTCAGATGAATCTGAAATAGAGATTGATTCAGATACCGATATTTAACTAGTTTATTTGGTATGTTTAATATTTTTTGATATTTCTATAAATATCAAAATTAAGTATAAAAATTCAAGCAAGGCTTAAATCTAATTATTTAGATATGACATTGGGTATAGGCACAACTTTATCCATGACATACGTGTCACCATTAACTTTTACTGGAATGTCGTCTTCAACAGCAACTTTGCCAACAGGATAATGGAAGTCATGATCATATACAACGCGAGTGTCAGAGCTATACCAATAGTTTTCTGGATCAGAATATTTTGGATTTTTTAAGTCGTTATTCAATAGTTTAACTGCTTTTATTTTAACTACACGAAGCTTCATAACAGTTGAATTTATGCTGTTAAGTCCATTGTCTAGTTTTAAATCGTCTTTAATATCTTGTCTATATGCAGGGCCAATATTTGCGTCAAAAAGACTGTTTTCATTAAACTGAAAACATTTGTAGTTTCCTAACAACTTATTGTGTGGCTGGAACATAGCACAATCGACAGCTGCCTCTTTAATAGGATCTAAAAATGATTGTATCAGATTGTCTTTACTTCTTGCCAGATCTTCGATGAACTGATCACTCGTTTGTTTACTATTTTTACGGACTGATTTATATCTATAGACATCTACATGTCTTTCTTCTTTTGGCAACGCTTTGTGCGAACAGAAACGGACAGCTCGACCAATCATTTGTATTATTCTTGTTTCATGCCAATACGGCTCCATAATGTGTACTTGACGCATATTAAACAGGGATATGCCTTCTGATCCAGCTGGAGAGATAAGAATAATTTTGGCTAACTCGCCATACATGTTCTTCGGATCTTTAAATATAGAAACTGTTTTAGCACGTTCTTTTTGATCAATGCCACCATGGAACTCTGCATAACTAAATCCTGGTCTGTTGTCTTTACTGATATGACTGTATCCAAAATAACTCAGATATAACTTAAATATTTGCAATCCCTCCATCAACACATAGTTTGAATATACAAGTACTGGCCCTTTTGATAAAGATATGTTCAAAATAATTCTTACCATTTTATGTGAACACTCTTTCATAATGTCAAACAACATAGAGTGTTTGTCTTTTAAAAATGAGTCGTAGTCGCCTTTATGTTTGTCTGTAAAACTTTTGACGTCGTCGTATAAAGTATGCTTGTTTGCTCTGTCTTTACTGTTTGTGTCGTCAAAATATTTTGTAAGACGAGTCGTATACATGTTTAAAGCTTCTATGTATTTAGCTAACTGTGACTTCTTGTCTAATGCAACTTCGCCTTCTTCATATTGTGCTGCTTCTCGTTCTGTTATTCTAAATTTACCTGGTCTTGGTCTTGACTCTGCATTAACATGTTGATCAATATGAGGAAAAACAAAATTACATGCTTGTCGCGTATATGTGCGATAAGATTCAGACTTTCCTAAACTACGTTTCATCTGCATCTCTTCTATCTCTTCGTAATGTTCATATGCTTTGGTTTGATAATCGCTCATCATGACATCAACATTATGACGCATCTGAGACGCAAAATAGTCTGTCGTCGCACCAATATAGAAAGATACTAATCCTAATATACGACGTTGGAAAGTGTTTTTTGTTGACTGATTAATTGTTGGAAAAGTTCCGCCCTGAACAAAAATACTGTTGAATTGAGCTTCGCTGCTTGGGAAACTGCCAGGTCTCAACAAGTTAAACATTAAAGCCAATTCATATGGAGTGTTAATAGCTGGAGTCGCAGAGATACAAACAACTCTTGTGTCTGGTTTTTCTAATTTCTCTCTCGTTATGTAGTCATATATTATTTGTGCCTTTTTCCCTTCTCTGCTTGATATATTACTATACACGTTCTTTATAAAATTATGCGCCTCTTCTATCACAAATATATTTTTTTTAGAAGAATCAGACTGCTTCATCTCTTCTAAGAAATTTTTGTCTGCATACGGAGAGTCGTAATGCACAAAATGTATGTTTTTCATACGATCGTCAAAATCTTTCTCTTGTAACCATTTTTTTAATTCAGCTAGCCATGGCTCATTGTGTAGCGAAGCACGTATAAGCAGAAACAAGTTCCATCCAGGCGTTGCATTATATAGTACGTTATACAAGTTGATTAAAGTTGCAGTTTTGCCTGCACCGAGACCATGATATATCAGCAAATCTTTATAAGGACTTGCATTGTCAAGATAACGTGAAACAAAAGTCTGATATTTTCTTAACTCGTCTTTATATGTCTCATTACATGGATCTCTGCCTCGAATGATTTCAGGCAGTTTATAATCCTTAAAATTTGCCATAACCCATGAAGGAAATAGGCGACCATTTATCTTTAAACTTATATATTCGCTCTTTTTCATATATAACATGCAAAGGTAAAAATTTAGTTGTTTATGTTATATATATTTTGTAGTCATCTTTTCTTATTATGTTTTGTTGCAGCAAAACAAAATAGTATAAATACTACTCTATTTATAACAAATATGCCAAAGAAGATTTTCAGAATAAAAGACGTTCTTAGAGAAGTTAAAAAATTAGATATCAAAGAATGTGAAAACAATGAAGACCATGCCAACAAAAAAAATCACTTGGACACGATAGAGTTAATAGAGTTGTTTAAAAAGTTTGATGAACATCTAGACAGATTTTTTGATGCAGATTCAAGTCTGTCAGATATACCAGACTACACAAAAGACGATTTACATCTACTTGTAAAGACAGATATTAACGAACGAAAAAGAAGTCGCAGTGTATAAAACATGACAAAAGATAGTTGGTCGCTCATTCTTGAAGACTAAATCTCCATTGATGACGATAACTTGCAGTATTTTCAGAGCCCGCAAGATGTTCGTCAATATAAACTAATTTTAACTAAAAAGTTAAAATTTATTCTACATTGATTCAAGTTATATGATCCATGCAGTTATATAATTACGTGTCACGGTGCAATTAATGTTTTGTCATATATGCATGATGTTCTCTAAGGACAGGTAAATATTTTCTAATTATCTCTCTTAATTTGACTCTCTCTTTCTGCTCTTCATCAAATGCGACCATATAAGTGTATAAAATGTTATTATATTTAGATCTAATTACATTTCGCTCTCTAGTACATGTATCTAGTTTTCTTCTTTCTGTTGCTAACGTAGTTCTAAGTGTGAGTAATAAAGGTCTTTGCATGCTTAGTCGTCTTATTTTTTGTATAATTTTATTACACTCTAGATACTTTTGTTGTGTTTGTCTATAATGGTTAACCAGTTCATCTGCCGATTTATCTGCTCTATACTTTGCAAAATCTGATTTATCTTTCTGCTCCATATACTCTCTTCTCATAACTAAATATTTTTGTCTTATATTCTCTGCTGAAGCCGGAGAAGGTCTTGTTTTCATTGTAGGATTTGCTGAGAGTCTTTCATTATCTCTTAAAAGTTGTTCGCATTCTCTTCTATCTTCATTAAAGCTTCTATCTATCCTGTTTTTTCTCTTCTCTATTTCAGAAATAAGATTATTTAGCGCTTCTACAACAGTATTTATTGTTTCTTCAGATGTTTCGGTTGAATCAGATGGCACGCCTGTAGTTTGTGTTCTGATTTCTTCTGTTATTCTTTTATCGGCTGATTCTTCTGCTGATCTTGCCGATTCTTCTGCTTCTGCTATCATTCTTGATTCTTCAGCTACTATTCTTGATTCATCAATATCTATGTGTTCAGCTTCCTCTGCATCTCTTCTTACTGCTTCTTCTGCAGCTCTTTCAGCCTCTTCAGCAGCTCTTCTAGCTTCTTCAGCTTTTCTTTCAGCCTCTTCAGCAGCTTTTCTTTCAGCTTCTTCAGCTTCTAGTCTGGCTGCCTCTTCAGCAGCTTTTCTTTCAGCCTCTTCAGCAGCTTTTCTTTCAGCAGCTCTCCTATCTTCTTCAG
>JACCDN010460987.1_pt1 | contig 60399 bp, 66 predicted proteins | sample 7441691 | NCBI WGS metagenome assembly JACCDN01 (sample SAMN15323439, study PRJNA562643) | freshwater metagenome | isolation source: river surface water | place: USA:Blue River Watershed | collected 2017-08-16 | reverse complement strand
CAAAAATTTTAATAGAACCGGCGAAGGCTGCCCGTCGAAGCCTTGGCGAAGTCGGGTAAGTCGCTAAAGAATTTTCGCTCCGATGGAGCTATCTTGATAAAAAGCAGGTAGCATGTATTACGTTTACCTCATTAAATCTATAAATTTTCCAGATCGCACGTATATCGGTCATACAGATAATCTTTCTGAAAGACTTGAGACTCATAACTCTGGTGGATCAATCTATACTAAAGATGCTCGTCCGTGGAAAGTCGTTATGGTTCTTGCTTTTGAAGAGAAGTTAAAAGCGACAGCATTTGAAAAATATTTAAAATCAGGTGCCGGTAGAGCATTTGCAAAAAAGAGACTTTGGTAAATTTTATTAAATTTTTATGTTTAAGATAAGTCATTTGAAAGGAATTGTGTATGAAGTATTTTATAGCATCCCTACTGTTTATGGTGGTTATAGCTGTTGGTTATAGATGGTGGTTCAATCAGCTTAATACTGGAACAGTGATTGTACTTAATGGTCCATCTGCAGCAGGTAAAACATCTATACAAAAAGAGTTTCAGCAACTGATGATGCCACAACTTTGGATCAAATTAGGGATAGATACACTTTTTGATGCACCATTTCCAAATGTACCATTACCAGATATTACGACAGAAAAGGTTGGGTTTTGGCAGAAAGAAAATGCTATTCGTTGGGTAGAATCAACCAAAGATGCGCAAGGGCATAATATAATTACTTTGTATGTTGGTCCTGATGGAGATCGTGTTGCATATGCTATGAATACTGCTATTGCAGCATATGCACAGCAGGGGTGTAATATTATTGTAGATTATATAGCGTATAAAAAAGCTTGGATTGAAGATCTGCAAAAGAAATTGAAATATACTAAAACGTATTGGGTTAAAGTTGCTATTCCTCTGGAAGTATTAGAAGAGCGAGAAAAAGCGCGTGGTACTTCTCCTGTAGGGCATGCGCGTAGCCATTATGATTATGTGTATGGTGATATTGTGTATGATCTTCAAGTGTTTCCACATCTACAAACTGCGACTGAAATTGCTCAAAGTATAAAAGCAGCTTTCAAACTTTAAGCAAAGGATTTTATGGCTTATACAATTCTTTATATAGCAGCAAGCCAAGATGGTTTTATTGCAGATGAACAAGGAGGTCTTGATTGGCTTCCACAAGAAGAACCAGAAGGTGGGCATTCGGGATTTGAAGATTTTCTTGCATCTATTGATGTTATTGCACAAGGCAGCCGTACCTTCTTGCAGTGTCTTTCTTTTATTGAAGAGGGAATTGTCTCCGATTTACCGTATAATGGTAAGCATATGTATACGTTTACTCGGGAACCAATGCAGACAAATCGTACAGATGTAACGTTTGTAGCCAGTATAGAAGAGTACCTTTCTCTTATTAATCAAAATCCTACAATCAAGCGTGTATGGTTACTTGGTGGGGCTGAACTTATAGCTTCATTTAAAGCATATGATCTTATTGATGAATGCATTATTACCGTAATCCCAACTGTTTTGCAGCGAGGCATAGCGCTGCCGAAAAACTTGTTTGAGGGCATGTGTGAAGTATCGTCACGGTTATTATTTGCAGGCATAATAGAAAAGACATATGTTCGTAAAAAAGATTAAAAAATACAGTGTTTTATTATACATCTATCATTGTTAATAGATGCCTCTTGGGATACACTTATGGTGTGTTTTTAGCATTATTATCTAGAGAGATTTAATTATGAATATGTTCAAAAAAAGTTTGTTTGTGTTTGTACTTTTTATCGATTTTGTAGCTCAGGCTAATGTTACATTAGAAGGTGGAATTGTTATTGAAGAGATGCAAGAAACACCAGAACAAGTTCGTTATAATCATTTCCTAGATCTTGCAAGAGCGTGTGATACTCATGCTCTTAAAAAACTTTTACATTCAGGTACTGACGTGAATGCTGCAGATTGGCCTATTTTTGAAACTGCTCTTATGGCTGCAGCAGAGGCAGGGTGTACTGAAACGGTACATGCTTTGTTAGCTGCGGGTGCACATGTCAATAAAATAGATACTGACAGTACAACAGCGCTTATGCGTGCTGTTGCTAAGGGTCATGTTTCAATAGTTGAAGCTTTATTACGAGCAGGTGCTGATGTGAATGCTATAAATTGTATGGGGAGTACAGCGCTTCATGCAGCTGTCCTTCAAGGTAATATTGCTATAGTTAAAGCCCTGCTCAATGCAGGAGTTGATGTTACTGTTGTGAATTACATGGGACATACGGCGCTTGATGATGCGAAAGAAAGTGGTTCTGAAGATACGGTTAATTTTATTGAGAATTATCTAAGCAAATAAAAATAAAGGTTTGCAAATAAAAACGGCCTACTATGAAATCAGCATTCTTAAGAACACCAGCCTTTAACTAAAATTGTGTATAAAAATACTGACCATTATCAGATCACTAAACAATTTTTAGATGATCCTGAGCGGTACCTGCACCATCTTTTTGCAGATGACCGTGAGTAATAAAGTATCTTAATTTTTTGACAAGATCAGGTAATACTTTCTACGCTGCACTGCATGATGATTAAAAAAATTGTAGTGCTCTACATCGCCTTTGTCTGTTCTTTTACTCCGTGTAGGGGGTTGTCTTTTGCAGAACAGTTTGCGCAGATTGGTTATGTAGAAATAGCTGATAGACTGCAAGAAGCTGAAGCGTTTGATGCTTTGTATAAGCACTTTGATGTATTAATTACATTTCTGCAAGCAAACCCAAAGTGGGCACAAAAAGTAAATAATGCAAAAGAACGTTTTATTCGCTCACAAGATAAAAACTATTATGCAACAGATTTTTTTGGTTTTTACGATGAATCAAAAATACGGGCAAGAAGTCAGATATCTTTTTATTATTCAACTCATTTTCATGATTTTATAAAAGCTCGTTATCCAGAGCTTATTCAGCTGTCTGCGCTTGTGAATTTTCTTGAAAGTTGTAGAGCAATACAACAACCCTATGGAGAGGTGTTTCAAAAAGCGGCAGATGAGCTAGGCAGAGGAGCAATGTTTTCTTCAGCGTATGAGCAGGTACCCATTTTATTTAAAGTGGTAAAATATTTGTCTACATATACTCCCATAAAACCGCATTATGATGGCACTGCGTTTTCTTTGTTGCTTGATAGTACTGATAATCAATCACTGTTGCTTTCTGCATACAAATCTGTATTTACGGTAGATGATTTTTCTGTGCCTACAAGAATGTTTCCTCATTCTATGCTGCTTATCCCAGGAACGCTTTTAGCGGAATTTTCTATCTATCCAACGCCGCATGTTGTCATGCAATCTGATAACGTGCGCTATGCAACTATTGCGTTTGCTATGAGGCCCTATTTTATTCTTCAGAAATATCTATTTTCAGAGCTACCCAGCTTTAAGACTTGAATAATGTATTGCGCACAGCTTATCTTGTTGCCAGGTAAGTAGGTGCTGCTCAAAAATAGTTTTAGGTTTTCTTATGTTTAAATATATCTATGTAGTGCTTCTTTTTGCCTCATCGTCTTTGCATGCTTTAACAACGCTCCATGTCTCACTAAGTTCAGATGATAATGCCGGTGGTGTTGGTGACGTGGGTGATTTACGGTATTGCTTAAATACCATGAATGATCAGTTAAATAATAGTGCAGCTGATGATTATGCGATTGTTTTTGATTTTCCTATGACGATTCAACTTAATGGTATTTTGCCGATCATTAATAATTCAACACATCCTGTAACTATCACTATTGGTAATGCTGGTTCTATCCCGACTGTTACGATTGACGGACAAAATACGTATCCTGGATTTTTTATTCCTATGGGTAATGTGACCATTCAAAATATGATCTTTCAAAATTTTACTGCACAGGGTGGTGAAGGAGGAGATGGTATTTCTGGCGGCGGTGGTGGAATGGGTGCAGGGGGTGCTATCTATGCACCGCAATCTTTTTTAAATGGTTCAGATCCTACAATCACGTTAATCAACGTTTCAATCAACAATTGTTCTGCTGTTGGGGGTAATGGAGGAAGTTATATGGGTGGTGCCTCTACGGGTAATGAGGGCGGCGGCGGAGGAGGAGGCTTTGGTGGTAATGGTGGTTCGGTTACTACAACAGGGAGCACTGGCGGTGCAGGTGGCGGTGGCTTTGGTGGTAATGGTGGTAATGTTACTATTCCATTTGGAGATCCAGCTGGAGGCGGCGGCGGAGGTGGTGGCGGTTTAGGATCACGAGCTACTGCAGGCACACCTACAAATTTAGGTCATGGTGGAGATGATGATAATCCTGGGTCTGATGGAAATGGGTATGGACTTATCTTAACAGCTGGTTCTGGTGGAGGAGGTTTGTCGGGAGGAATAAGAGCAGGTGGTGCAGGTGGTGGTGCTGGTCTTGCCCAATCTGGTGGAGGTGGTGGTGGAAGTAATGGGTATACTGGTCAGCAACCGGAAGGTTCTACGCCTCCAGGTGGAGGAACGCCTTCTGGAGGTTGGGGCGGTGATGGAGGCGGTGGCGGTGGTGGAGGGGTCGTTGTTAATGGTACAACGGTTAATATTGATGGCAGGGCTGGTAATGGTGGTTCCGCAGGTGGTGGAGGCGGTGGCGCTGGTCTAGGTTTTTATGATTCAGGGTATTCTGTGCAAGGTGGATCAGGCGGTGTTGGGGGCGGTGGAGGAGGCGGTGGTGTTGACTCATCTGGTACAACATTTGCAACTGGTGGCAATTCTGCAAGCGGCGGTGGAGGAGGCGGTGGTGGACCAACTGATGGAGGTGTTGCTGATGGCGGTTCTGATACAGGTAATCTTGGTGGCGGTTCTGGTGGAGCGGGTGCAAATTCAGTTGGCGCAGGTTCTGGTGGAGGAGGCGGTGGTGGTGGTAGTGGTCTAGGCGGTGCTATTTTTGTAGATACTGGTCTAGAGTTTACCATACAAGCGTTCTCTGGTATTCCAACTGTTTTTAATACCGTAAACACTACCGTACAAAAAGGAATTGGTGGTACAGGTGCTTCTGGAGCAGAGGATGGCTTTGATGGATCAGAATTGGGATATAGTATTTTCTTGCGATCAAATTCTAGGCTTAATTTCAGAGCAGATGGTGTCAATGATATTTTGACGCTGGGAAGTGGTGTTGCCTTTGTTGATGATACTAGTTTTGGTGGAGTAGGAACAAATGTATTTGTCAGAGGAAATGGAACTGTTATTTATAATGGAACAACTGATTATACGGGTACTGTTTTGATTAATAATGCAAACTTTAAAGTAAATGGAGAGATTAATACAGCAGAAATTCGTGTTTGTAGAGATCTTGCTTCTGGTACACAACGAGGTACGTTAAGTGGCAGTGGAACTTTAACAGGGGCTGTTACTGTAAATTCTGGAACGATATCTCCAGATACGGGAGAAACACTTACGCTTGGTAGCTTAACTCTTTTTGCAGCATCTCCAGGCGCATTAGGTGCTCTTGTGCATAGCACGATTGATGTAAGTGGTGCATCCTTAGTTGACGTTACAGGAGCTGCATCGTTGGCAGGTGTTTTAGAACTTGCTATTGATTCAGATACTCCAGCAGGTACGTATACGCTTCTTACTTCTTCTAGTATTACTGGCACGTTTGATTCTGTGACTTTTACGGGAGCAACTCCCAATTATACGCTTTCGTATCTACCACTTGGAAGCCCTACGCGTGTGGAATTGAATTTTGCTGGTTTTATAGAGCCACCATCAAACTTACAAGGGCAGCAAAAGAAAAATAATTTTGGGTTGGCGTATGAATTGTATAATCAGTTGTTATGGACACTTAGCCCATCATCACAAACAGCAGCGTATTTGTTGTATCGAGATGGACAAGAGATTGCAACATTGCCTGCTACTGCTTCTTTATACCAAGATCATAATCGTCCCTTTGGAGTATCGTTCTTGTATGCATTAATTGCACGTGATGCTAATGGTAATATGAGTACATCAGCTACAGTTACTGTTCCATGAATATAAAGGATAGGTGTATGTATAAAAAAATTACCTTACTTTCTTCTGTACTGTTGTGCTCATTAACGCAACATGCATCGGATCTAACACCGTGGTTGGAACTAAAACCAAGTTACTTCTTTTTTGCTACATCACCGATGCATGCAATTTATCACAAAGGTGGATTTGAACTGCAAGGCAGTGGATCCGTTCCGGTGTATAAATATCTTGCGGTGTACGGCAGTCTTGGTGTGCGAAAAGCATGGGGCAGTGCATTAAATACAGGTGAAACAACAACATTCACTGCAGTGCCAATTGATATTGGTTTAAAAGCAATCTTTGAATTTTGGGATTGTTATTATTACTTTGTTGCGTTTGGTCCACGCTTCTTTTATTTCCATCAACACAATAATTCACCGTATATCGACCCGACTATTAATGGCGGTGGTGTTGGGTTCTTTATGAATATGGGCTTTAACATGCACATCAAAGAACATTTCCTGTTGGGTGTTTTTGGAGAATATTCATACGAAAAGAAAACGATACGTCCAACAATGCTTAACGTCTACAGTAATGGCGGCACACAGATAGGCGGTTTTGCATTTGGTGCAAGTGTTGGGTATGCGTTCTAGTTAATAAGGAGAGAGTATGAATGTTGTTCGTGTGTATGTACTATGTTTATGGTTGTTAGCTGGTGCTAGCGCACAAGCAGTGTTGAATCCTACTTTAGCCGTTGATAGTGGTTCAACAGGTGGTTTTTGGTCATCAATAACTACTGCCTATAACACGCAAACAAACAAGATTCTTGCTGCATGGGTTACGCCTGAGGGATTATATTCTACGCTTTTTAACCCTAATGGAACGCCGTATGCATTGCCCACTCTTTTGCTTGAGTATGGTGGTGCAATTAGCATTGCTTCTTCAGCTATCTCATCTTGTTATAACACACAAAATAATCAGTTTCTGATCATGTTTTTAGGAGCTGAGGGAGATTATAGCATGTACTTTTTTATTGTGGATCAAACGGGCGCTCTAGTATCTGGACCAACAGTGGCGCTTACTTTAACGGCTAATCCGTTTAGCGCACCTGTCTGTTGCTATAATAGTACGACTAATCAATATGGTATTACTTCTAATAATGGAGATGGACAAGTCTGTTTTGTCATTCTTAATGCCGATGGGACAGTAAGCAGTACTACTGTTATTCCAGGGAGTACCATAGCTTCAGATACGTATACTTCTTCTATTTGTTATAATAGTACTGCAAATCAGTATCTCATATCATGGCAAACTTCATCAGAAACCATTGTTTTTGCAGTCTATAATGCAAATGGAACTTTTGATGCAGGGATAGGTTTAGTAACTGTTCCTTTCACTCCGGATCTAGGAGATACTGTTTACTCTCTCACTGTTCCCAATATTTATAACAATAATAATCAGTATCTTATGGCATGGACAACCATTAATGGTGGTTGTTATTTTGTAATATATGATGCAACTGGTACCCCGGTAGTAACGGCAACACCATTTGCAACTAGTACCATTGATCCTTCATTGAGTATGTTTATTACTGGTGCTTTTAATCCTGTAGATAGTACGTACTTTCTGACGTGGATGGGCATTGATGCGAAGTATCATTACTGCATAGTTGCTCGAGATGGAACGATTATTGTTCCCAAACAATCAATTCCTAATTATCTTACAACAGGAGCGTCAGCAGGGGGTTTGGGATGTGTGACGTATATGCCTATAAGTGGTGGCAGTATCTATATGACGTGGATAAATGGTTATAATACTCCCGTTGTGAATGGATTTTCTGCTGTGTATAGTGGCACATCTCTGGGACCACTGAGCACGAGCACAACGCTTCTTAATAGATTTGCTAATTACGGAGAATTCTTTAACCAACTGTCCTGGTGGTCGCCAATAAACGCTTCTGTTTCTTCTTATCAGATTCAGCGCTTAACTACACTTCTAGCAACAGTCCCCGGTACACAAATGACCTATCAAGATCACAACCAGTCACCTGATGAACAAGTAGACTATACAGTTAGTGGGTTTGGATCAGCAACTACCCCAATTGTGTTGATAGGCATTCAGTCCGGTTCTTAAGCAAGAAGTATATATACAAAAAACCCCGACTTTAACATCGGGGCTTTTTGTATACATAAAAGTAGAAGTTACTTGTTTAAATTAATAAACGGCACATGTCCAGTCATAACATTGGGCAAGTGGCCATCCCACTTTTCAATAGCTTTAAGTTCAATAAGTTCTTTAGTTACTGATTGTTTTTTAACCTGTTGTGCATACGCATCTGCATCAGCTTCTAACTTAACTTGTACTGATCGTTCACGCACACGTTCTGTCGTGTTTTTTGCAGCCATAGCTTCTTGTTGTGCAATCTGTTTGTCTTCTACAGCTTTAATAAAGTTCGCAGAGAAATCAGCATGCGAGAAGTTAACTTCAATAAACTCGATAAAGTGTGGGTGTAAGCGTTCTTTAAGATCTTCGTAAATCATGTTTTTTGCTTGGTGTCGATTAGTGATCAACCCTTCAGCGGTGTACTGTGCAATCACTGCCTTGATAGTTTCGTGGCAGAATGGGAACAGAATGATTTCTTCAGGGTGTCCTAAAGTTGCTTTATACAGTTCAATTTCGTTCGTATAACGATAGTTAACATCAATACCGATACTTATGGCTTGTAAATCTTTTGAGAGCGCAGAGGTCTCAATTGATGCTTTTTGTATACGGTTAGACATCCATGCAATGCGATCTATAAATGGTATTTTAAAATAAACGCCGCCTTCTTTATGTGCAGCTATAATGTTACCCATACGAATTTGTAAGGCAGACCACCCCGGTTCAACCACGTAATATGATTGAAATACGGTAGTGATTGCAAGCGCAAGTAACAAACCTGCGATGATGTGGTTTAGGATTTTCATGGCAATCCCTCCTGTTGTAATGAATATGAAAATGTAAAATGTGAAGATGTTTGATAATAGCCATTATAGCATCTATTGGTAAAAAAGGATAGAGGGTGGACTTTTGCTGGTTACCCATATGAGTTGGTGAGAGGTTTTTTCTTGTAGCAAACGGGTTTTCTTTATTATAACCATCTTTTATGGTCGGTATTATTGCTTGGGAGTCAATATGCGTTACTTGTATAGAAGTATGATCAAAAACAAAATAGCTATAATGGCGTTTGTCTTGTGTATACAAACAGCATATGCGGATGTTGCAGTTGAAGGTACGGTAAGTGCTTTTTTGCCTACCAGTCATATTGTAAAAACAATCTATGGTAAGGCGTGGCAGCAATATGGTCTGGTGTTTAATCATGTCTCTGAAGCTGTACCAAAAAGGTTTCCTCCGGTGACGTTGTTCGGGCAAGTGAACTATCTGTTTGCTCATGGTTATTCTGAAAATGGCAATCAACGTACAACGATTAAAGTGGTGCCTGTTACGCTTGGTGCAAAGTGGTTCTGTTCTGTGCACCATAACATTGATATCTATCTGGCAGCAGCACCCCGTTATTATTTTATGAAGATTGCTAATAACTCTACGTATGTACCTGCGGAACAAAAAGAAAGTTCTTTTGGTGGCTACGGTACCTTTGGCGTATTTTTTCATCCTGTAGATAATTTTGTTATTGATTTGTTTGTTGCGTATTCAGCAGTGACCTTCCAAGCTCAAGCCTCTACGCCTACCTATATAGGTTTTGCTACTAAGGTTGCAGGTGTGGATCTTGGCGCTGGTATCGGCTTTACGTTCTAGTTTTTTGTAGCAGGCTCATTTTTTTAGTGCTATGTTGCTGTGCCGTTAGAGTGCGATTATGAAAAACGAAAGAAAGAGTTATGAAACTAAAATTGTTGTTATTGATGAGTCTCTGTGTGGCGCCTTGTTATGCAAGTCTTGTTGATGCTAATACGGGTAAGGTTAAGGTACAGATGTCTTCAAGGGGCGCAATAACAGAAAAAATAGATTCTTATAATGACCCTCGTGGAGGGCCGTTTCCGCAAGCATATATTCTTATAGGTTTTGGAGAGAGAACGGTTACGTTAGAAGAGGTATACACAAAAGTACAAGAAATTGCTGTGGATATTGTAAAGACACCAGTAGCCGAACGACCTGCATGGGCCTGGGGAATAATAACCCCAACTGCACGAGGATACAATGAAGAACTGGAAAAAATAATGTTCGATATGTTGTTGCTTGGCAATGATCAACATGTATCACAAGTTATTAAAGATATACGGGCTCATCAGGAAATATTGAGAGTTTTAGCTGCTAGCTTCTGATCGTTCTCAAACGCAAAAAGCTCAAGCGCCTCAACAATAATAGTTATAAACAGATTGTATTAAAGAAAGAATGACTATGAAGTATATCGTAAGCAGTGGCGTTTTGTTGGTATGGGGTTTAACTCTTGGCGCTGCGGGCATAGACAACGTGAATGCGTTGCCGGTTGTGTCGGCACAAGAACTTTTGGATGCGTATGTTCCTCCTATGTTGCCAAATGCTGCACTTGCTAAAAAGTTTAAAAGTAAGCTTGGAGATGAAAGTTTGTTTACCCATACGTGCTTAGGTGTGGTTAAAAAAGATAGTAGAATGTCTCTTGCGTCTCTTTTGGCGCTTGTAGATGAAGCAGTTAAAACAAGAACTGCAATACTGTGTGAGGATGCACAGATTAAAGAAAACTTACAGGTGAAAATACCGCGTATAAGAGGTGCATTACTAGGGCATGATCAAAATGCGTTGGCTATCTTAGGTCTTTGCCATGTTCCGTATGAGTTACATAATGCTGGTAATAGTCAGCGCTAATTATAAGAGATAGTGTTTGTTACAAGAAAAGCCCCGAATAAAACCGGGGCTTTTTTGTTATGTGTACATTCTTTTAAAAAACAGAATGTGCTAATACTTTTATGCAACGTTAGAAAATTGCTTATAACGTCTTGTTATGGTTGTTCATACCACCAGTTGCTTAAAGCTTGCATTGCTTTTGTTGCTAGACCTGATTGCGTGCTATTATGGACATTGTTTTCTAACTTTATGGTTGCTGCAGATGTTTGTAACGTATCAGAATACATGTTGAGATACCAAGCTAATACTGTGCTAATAGGAATTGTAGCATCGAGCATAGTGCCATGAGCTTGATAGTAGCGGCCAACGATATATTCTGGGGTTACTTTTTTCATATGGGCTAGTGCAATAAGATATGCATAGTCAGCTACTTGTAAACTAGTTATATAATTCCCAATTTTCTGTTGTGCAGATCTGTCTAAATGAAGATTTGCTTCTTCTGTTCTATAGGTTGGAGTCTGCATAGAAAAATTAAGTCTATGAGTAGTTGGTGCTGGAATAGCAACATTTTGCATGTGGTTATTTCTATATGCTGTAAGAGGTGTAAACATTGGATGTGCAGGAGAAGCTACTACTTGTTGAGTGCCAGAAGCTGTTGGTTGTACAGATGGTGTGATTGCTGCTATTGCAACGGCAGCTGGTGCAGATGTAGCTGTGTGGTGTTGTTTTGGTGTATGCACGGTAGGTTGAGCAATAAAGAGACTTTGTGAAGATACGCTTTTGTTAATCAAAGGGTTTTGTAACTCTGCAATGGTTGAACAACAGGCAGCTGCAGGGTCGCCAGAAGCAGTGAGCTGCTTTTTCCAGTATTCGTTACCAGGATACGCATTGCCATCCCATGCATATTGAGCAACTAACAGTTTATCGCTATCTGCACCTACTAGTTTGTCGGCAGGGTTACGTTGAGAAAAGTGTATCGTAATACGGTTGTTTCCTGCTGTTAAGAGCTGTCCATGCGCTGTTGTACCGCACGTTTGTATATCTTGAGGGAACCAACTAAAATCAATATCTGCTATATAAGAAAAATCATATTGTGTTAGTAAGTCTGCGTACACTTCTACCATCAGCTGTGCTTGATACGGACTTTTTTGCCATACGCCAAGACCAAGTCCAACAATATGGCAGTACACTTTTTTAAGGGCTTTTTTACCACGAACGTGTGCATCAATTAGAAATGGAAGAATAACCATTTCTAACCGTTTTTTATATACGGAGTTATTAAGATAGGTTGTACTATCTATCTTGTGATACATGGTATGATCGCCAGCGTTATAAAGAGTATCTACTTGATGAAAATCAGGAAATTCTTCACCGTAAAAAGTCTGCCACAATGCTAACAGCTTGTTCTGCTTGCAATCTTTTCCATACCCATTATCGCGTGTATTTTGTTCAGATGTAATAAGCATATGCTGCCATTCCATAAGATTCGGTTTTTCAAAGCGAGCACCAACAAGACCAGTGTAGATGCCTGTTGGTTGGTAGGTGCCAGGAGCTCCTATAACACTTTTATTGGTACGAGAGCCATTGTTAATAAAATAGGTTGGTGTTGATACACTTATGAGGGCGGCTATCTGCATTTCGTCATACGAAAGATAGTCGATTAGCAATAACGGCTTTTGTTCTAAAGCAGTGCCAATATGCGTAAAACCTTCATAGCCTTCTTTGCCATTACGTAAGAGATACTGATCATGTTCTGTCATAAACATGAGAGGGCGTTTTATTAAGAGTCGATCTACAAATTGGTTAAGTGTCATATCTTTGTAGAGTGCTTGTTCAGTAGGAGTTCCCTTTGTTTTTTTATAGGCAAGAAAGTCGTCCATAAGCGTTAATACTTTTGGATGCATAATCACACGTACGTTTTGTGCTTGTTGCGCAATAAGATTTTGCAGTACTGGATTATTACCAGCAATAGTTGCAATACGATTGTTTATGGTAGGAAACGGCGTGGACGTTTCAAAAATTTGTGATTGTTCTACTAACTCTTGAAATGTTTGACTGGCAGCTTGTGTTGTTGCACAACCTAGTAATATAAGAAACATACATATTTTAAACATCATGACTTTTCTTCCTTTAAAAATATTATTGTCGTTAACCAAGCTAAAAATATCTTCATCTTAATTTACTAGTATATATTTCCTATTTGAAATGGTATCAATAGTGGGGCAATGAAATAAAGAGAAAGATAAAAAGACGTCTCTATAAGCTTTAAACATAACTTTTATGGCTTCTTCTTGATACATCTTATGGCGCACTTGGTGTATTAAAATAATAATCAGTTAAAAAATCTGTAAAACGGGCCATTTCTTGTTGATACATTTTTAAATGGTTTCTTTGTTCTTCAGGAGTACGTGTTTCTTGCCAGTCGCCACCTACGCTATAAAGAGCAAAATTTCCTTTGCCATTGTCATCGATAATAAGCATAGCATCTGGATTAATAGGCTGTTGTTTATAGAATTCTAAAAGTAAATTTCTTAGTGGTACTTTTTTTAAGAGCCATGCTGTATCGATCTTTTTTTTCAGAGTGCTTTTGTTATTGTGTTTATAACTTTCTATAAGTGCTTGATAGGCTGCTGGATCTTCTATGCGAGTTTTGTTTATTGCTTCATTAAAAGAAAGATCAGAATATTTTTGTATGATTTTATCTTCTTGGTCACGTATAGATTTTAAGGAATCAAAGTATTCTTTATCTAGTTTAGCAAGAGCATCATCTTGTACTTCAAAGCTTACCCAAGGGTGTACTCCACCGGTATTGATATGTCCTTCGCAAGATTGTCTTGTAGGAAAACCAAGGAGATTAAGAGCAATAATGGTCTTTTTTATACCTTCGTCAATAGGCATACCAAGAGCATCTGTCCATGATGCAACTTCGGCTTCCATTTTTTGCCATGCTTGTTGCTTGTGACTGTTTGTTGAACTTGTCGTTAATTTTTTATATGCGCTTGCTGCAGTTATTGCGCTGAAGGTCAGCAATACGAGCAGTTTAGTTATGTTTTTTGGCGTAGTGTTCATGGGAAAGCCTTTTGGTACAAATGTGAAATGTCTATTTTTAGAATATTCTTTTTTAAGAAAAAGCCCCGAATAAAACCGGGGCTTTTATTATGTGTATACAAGGGTGTGTATTACTTATTGTTGTGCTTTTTGTGCTGCACATTGTTGAGCTATTGCATAGAGAGCACGTAATGCTTCTGGAGTTAATGGCAAACCAGTAGCTGAAATAAGTTCAGCATCGTTACCGTTAGCGCCACCAAAATCTGGGCATTGATCATAAGCTGGAGTTTGTGTTTCTTGTGCACCTACAACTGAGCTTAAAGTAAGCATACTTACTACTAATAATTTTTTCATAAAAACCCCCAAAAACATTACTTATACAGCATAAGTAGTTACTAGAAGTATGCCCCAAAAAAAGTTTGCTCTCAAGGGGGGTTTTATTATACTGATGGCGCTTGAAATAAAGTAATTAAAATAAGCCTAAATAATTCTATTTGTATCGAGGTGCTCTTGTGCTAAAAAAATACTTTTTGTTAGTTTCTTTGATGATAGGGATAACGGTAGAGGCAAGAGACCTTAATTGTGGTGGCCTGTGTGATAGCTTAAAACTCTATAAAAAAGAGTTTGGTGAAGGCCATGCAGGGCATCTTTGGGAGCATACGGTATGGGTTACTAAGGCTATGGCTCGCTTATTTGCCACCGATTCAAAATGGGTTGCCGGTATTGATAAAAAATATGAACGTTTAATGGAGTTTGTTGCGTTTACACATGATGTTGGTAAAGCTGGGGATTGTCAGTTTATACACATGGCTAAGCCTGCGCATCCTATCACCGGTGTTCAGTATCTTTTGGGTAAGCAACCTTTTTATAAAGATACCACTAAAGAGTGTCTCGATTTCCAGGCATGGTTTACAGAAAATGAACTTTCTGTAGAAGATCAAAAAATGCTTATTGTGTTAGCAGGTATGCATCAAGAGTTTGGAGTTGTGCTCACAAGAATACTCAAAAAACCGGAACAACAATGGATTGCTTTTGGTGTGTATTTAGAAAAGTTTATTAACTATTGCCGACAAGCTGATTATAACAATGGATATCCTGATGAACAGATAGTGCGTATGGCTATTGCACTTACGGTTGCTGATATACAAGGTATGTTCCCAGTAGACTTTGCGTGTAAGCATCTTCCAGAACTTCAAGATGAACAGCAAACGTTATTTAATGCGATACCCTATTTCGATTTCCATGTGATTGATACTCAAGGATATACGGTTGCACAACAACTTATTATGTATTGTTGTGATCGCATGGCGGTAATTCTTTCAAAAAAATCTTATGCTGAACTTTATTTTTAAAATCAGGTGCTGCTTAAGCTTACGCCTCTGACAGATTCCCTAAAGTCTTGAGGTAGATAACCCCTTTTTGGTACAGTCTTTGCCAGACTACTAATGTTAAAAGGGGAGTAGGGTATGAAATGGTATGGGTATCTTAAAGTATGTTTGATTCTGAGCTGTTTTGCCAATACGGTATGCGCAAAAAGTCCTGCAAAAAGAGTGATCGTTGTTGGTGGTATTACCGATATTGGCCGCGAACTTGCCAAGCAGTACTTACAAAAGGGATACACAGTTGGTTTCATTGACGATAACAAAGCACAGCTTGAAGCATTCCAAACATTAGAAAATGGCGCCCTTACTGTTGCGCCCATTAATTTTTTGGATCCTGAGCAAGCGCGTGTGCAGTTTCAGCAATTTATAGAAACTATGGGCGGCATGGATATCTGTATTTTTGCATTATCGGTTGCGCCAGAAATTTCTCAGTATGGATTACTCAAAGATGGCGATATTCCCTGGAATCACTCTCGGCAAACAATTTTGATTAATATTTTGATTACTGCGGCCTTTATTAATGTTGCTTTGAACTATTTTATAGATAAAGGATCGGGCCATTTGGTTGGCGTTTCTTCGTTAGATGCGCTTAATGGGCATCCTGGTTGTCCTGCCTATACAGCATCAAAAGCGTTTATGGCGAATTACTTAAGTGGCATGCGCAAAAAGATGAGTCTCTTACGCTTCCATGAAATTTTCATTACAGATCTGCGTTGGAGTTTTATCCAAGATGCGAAACACTCACTTGCTATAGGTTGGATACAAACACCACAAGAAGCGGCATTGCATATGATAGAGGCTATAGAGCAAAGAAAATCAGTAGCCTATATCATGAGCAGATGGAGTTTTATATTGTGGGGTTTGTTAACCGTGCCAGGATTAGTAAAAGATATGGTCAGTGGCATAAGTGTTTTAAAAAGAGTTGAATGAGTACTTTAAGTGTAAAGGAGTGATAGATGATCAGTAAGAAAATGCAAGGCATGATAATGGTGGGGTTGGGAGCGATTTTATTTATCTTTATCGTGGACCGTGCTTTTTTTAAAGTAGTGTCTGCGGTGGTGAGTATTTTATTAGTACATTATGGATTGCACTTAATGGGCAAACCAGGGCTATCTGAATACGCACAACGTGTCTTTAATGTTTTTAAATCGTAAAGTTTACTAAGTATTACTCATAAAAAAGGAGATGTGTATGTCTAAAATATCGTTGTATAGTGCTTTATCAGGAGCGTCTGCTCTCTATGTTAAGCATATTATATTGTTAGCGACCTTAGGTGCGATTAGTGGTGTGGTAAGTTGGTCTTCTTTAGTTGGTCCACGTCACCTTGCACGCTCACTTGGTGTGTATCAAGAAATGCCAGAAGAAACGATAGAAATTACTGCTGATGGTAGTAACGTAACGGGCATTATTAATCGTACCAGCACAAAAATTGCTCACTACATGGACACAACTTCTAAGGGTTCGTTGTTCTTGATTTTTTTAACTATGGTTGTTCTTTGGTTGGCTGCGATGTTTGTGCATCTTGGTTTGATCAAAGTAGCGCTACAATTAGTTGATAAAAACAAAAGCAGTTTTGACACTTTCTTGAGTGTAAAACAGTATCTGCCTACCTATATTGGTAGCTCGTTATTGTTCGGTTTATACAGTTTAGTTGTGGCAACAGGTAGCTCAATTGTGATGGTGCCGATCTTTATTATTATTGCAAAAGTTGCTCATCTAAGCGCATGGACTGCTCTTATTGCAATGCCGTTAGTAGTAGCTGGTGCATTTGCATATTTAATTCGTTATGTGCTGTTTAGCTACTGCATTATCGATAAGAATGCTGGTGTTTTTGGTGCGCTTTCTATGAGTGCAACTATAACACAAGGCCAACGTATGCATTTGTTTGGTTTCTTCTGTGTTATGGGTGTGTTCTTTTACGTGCTGTTCGGTTTAATTAGAGCAGCATTTGATATCCATATTACAACAGTTCATATGCACAGTATTTTGTATATGGTAGCGATTTATACGATTGTTACGCCACTGACTATTTTGATGATCTCAAAAGTATACCGTCAGTTAACAAGCAAATAGTTTATTAAGATAATAAAGATAAAAAAAGAGCGCCGTAATAAGCGCTCTTTTTTGTTTTTATCCTATAATTTTTTATGTAATTCGTTTGAATTTCTTTTCTATATCCCGTGTAGAGAGTAGCCATTGCGTTGGTCTGCCATGAGGGCATGAGAATCTGTTTTCTGTACGTGTAAGAGTGTTAAGCAGTTCTTGCATTTTTTCTTGTGTTAACGGGTCACCAGCTTTAATAGCTGCTTTACAGGCAAGTTGCGCGCGTAATTTTTCTGTCATTTTTTTAAAAAGATCTTCTGGATTAATATCGGTCGATTCTTTGATCCATCCAATAATTTCGTATACGAGCTCTTGCATATTAATTGTTTTTGCAAACACTGGCGTTGCAGTAATAAGGAGCGTTGTGTCGCCTAAAAAGTCGGTAGCAAATCCATGTTTTTCTAATAGTGCCATATGCGGTACTAACAGCTGGCGATCGTCGGTGCTGAGTGTAACGGTTAGTGGGAAGAGTAAATGAATTGTTTCTGGGTGTTCAAATTGTTGGCGATACTGTTCATACAAAATACGTTCGTGTGCAGCATGTTGATCAATTAACATAAGGCCATCAGCGTGTTCAACCAAGATATAGGTAGTATTAAATTGCCCAATCAGCGTATACGGAGATTGTTCTTCTACTGGTAAATAACTGTCTTGCGTTTCGGTAAATGCGGGCGGTAGTTGCTCTATATTTGGTGTAGCATGCTGTGCGTTGGCGTTACTGTGTATTTGTTCTGGTATAACTGGATCTGTGTGGAGCGGTTGTTTAAAAAATACGGGCGGTAACTGTTCTAAGGTTTGAGCAAATGGTTGATGGGGAGCCCAAAGTGCACGGTGCGATTGATGGTTGTTGTTTGTTGGTTGTGCAAGGGTAACAGGGCGCTGAAGTTGGTGTGAAAGTTGTTGTTCAAGCGTAGCTTTAACGGCAGCTGTTACTTGTTGTTCTATGATCCGTGGATGTAAAAAAACCACTTCTTCTTTTTTAGGGTGCACATTAATATCAACGAGTAATGGATCGATAGTAATGTTGATTACAGCGTATGGATAGGTGTTTGGCTGTAATACGTTGGCGTACCCTTTAAGAACTGCTTTACTAAGTTCATAATTTTTAACCCATCGATTATTCACTAAGAGATAGATACTTTGTCTATCGTATCGATGGTACTGTGGCGCAGTAATAACGCCTGTAATGGTGGCATGTTTATCTGTCTGTGGAACTAAGTTACAAAGATGTTTAGTGACGTACGGTTCTACCATTTGTGCGGTACGGTCAAGCAAATTCGTCACACCAGGGCAGTTGTATAACGTTTGATTGTTGTGTTCTAAGATAAAATGAATTGCTGGGTAGGCAACGCAAAATGCTTTAAACAGTGTGCTTGTCTGGTTCCATTCAGTAGCCGATGTTTTTAAGAATTTTTTACGTGCAGGGACATTATAAAAAAGATCGGTGATAGCAATAGTAGTGCCTGTTGCATGCGCTGTTGGTTGTTCTTTAACGAGTGTGCCTGCATGGATATGGAGTTGCAGTGCATGTGGTGCAGTTGTTGTTTTGGTAGTGATCGTTGTTTTACTGACTGAGCAGATACTGGCAAGCGCTTCGCCTCTAAAGCCAAACGTGGTGAGGGTATGCAGATCGTCAAACGCGGTAATTTTACTGGTGGTGTGTCGTTCAAAACAGATAAGAGCATCGTCACGGTCCATGCCTGACCCGTTGTCAGTTATGGTTATGCCTGTTTTGCCACCTTCTTGTACGGAAATGGTAATGTGTGTTGCGCCTGCATCGATACTGTTTTCTACCAGCTCTTTGATGATGTTTGCGGGTCGTTCTACAACTTCACCAGCGGCTATTTTTTGTGCTTCGTGTGGTGCTAATTTTTTAATTACCATGCTGTGTTGTATTGGCAAATGTCCCATGTTCTTGTTTTGCACGAGCTGCGCTACTACCTACAAAAAGACTTTTTTCATTGGTGCCAGGCACGATATTGTCAATTCTAAAAGCTTTTGGAGGTGTTGTTTTAGTTGCACCCTGTGTATTGGTAAGTTCTGTAAGTGTACGCCAACTGGTAGTGGTACTTTTGCTAGAAGATGCATTACTTGCTGTATGATGGGTGATGTACAAAATGGTTACTACACAAAAAGAGAACATTAGTTTTTTCATAGTTCATTTAATAGTAAAGGGTTGAAAGGTTACCAACTGCAGACTACTCGGTCGCGGTTAGCATGGTCTATCAGAACTTCTACTTTACCAAAACCACGGTTTTTACACAACTCTGCCACCGCAGGGCCCTGGTCGTATCCAATTTCTATAACTAATCGGGCTATACCTTCTTGGGTAAGAGGACCTTGGTTTTTTAGATAAAAAGGGGCTTGTTGGATCAAATTATGAATGATTTCAAGGCCTTGGTATTGTGCTACTAACGCTCCCCGATCTTCCCAGTTTTTTACCGTAGGCGAGAGGTTAATCCACGCTTCTGGGGTGATATACGGAGGGTTGCTAACAATTAAATCGAACTGATTTTGGGGGTCAAGAACAGCAAATAGATTGGATCGTAAAAACGTAATATTGGTGATGTTGTTATGACGTGCATTTTCTTCTGCCAACGCTAATGCTTGGTCTGCAATATCGATGCTTACTACTTTGCTCTGTGGAAACGCATGAGCAAGCCAAAGACCGATGCACCCAGAACCGCTGCACATATCAAGAATAGTGAGTGGCTTGTTACCACATCGTTGTAAATCGTTAATCAGCGCAGCGCACCAACCTTCTGTTTCTGGCCGTGGAATGAGTGTTGGCGGGCGCACTAAGATATCAAGCGGTCCAAATGGTACTGATCCAATCAGATATTGTAGCGGAAAATTCTCCTGCGTGTGTTTGATGATCCAGGTGTGCAGTTGATTGGTCTGTTCGGCAGTAAGTGTTTTTGCGGGATTAGTAAGAATCTGTAAGCGATTTTGTTTGGTGACCGCTTCAACCAACCACCAGGCAACATGCGTTGCATGCGTTTCTGTTTGGTAGTAATCACTTAAGGTGATAATGAGTTCTTGAATGATTGTGCGAACAGTTGGCTGCATAGTTAGAACCCACCTGCAACGGTAAACCATAAGTTCCATGTTGAAAGAGATTTGGTTGTGTTTTGTGGAATATCAATGGCACCGCCAACACCAAAAATACCATCTAGTTTAGTACCTTTTTTAATGATACCAAGTGAAGCATAGATACGATGAATAACGGCAGATGGCATAACTGCAGTGTTGATATCAAGTTCGGTTATAGTAACTGGTCTAAAGACTGCATCGTTAGGAGCGCGGTAACGGAGTGTGCTGTTGTGTGCGGTGGTGTTTGCAGTTGTACCTGCGATACCATATTCACCAGTCCACGAAGAAGTCAGGCGTAATGAGTCGCCACCAAAGCCCCAGAGGTTGTAGCCAAATTCGCCTTGTAGGCCGTTTTGCATAGTTCCTCGGAATCCAACTGCAAATTCAATAACACTGTGCGGAGAGACGCGTACTTTTTGTGTTAAGACGTTAACGCCAGGGTAGGTAACATCTGCAGCTTCGTACTGTTTTCTAAAGAGTAAGTAGCGGCTCCATGGTTTGTCTTGAATATCAATCGTTCGGTATTGATGGTTACGGATCAACCAGTTGTTTTCTAAACTTACTTGGAAACTTAGCTTTTGATTGCATCCAGGGCGTGTCAGTGGGCATTCCATCAAGATACCCCAGATAATTCCAACATGTCCGTTGTATCCAATTTGTGGTGCAAACTGATAACGACCATCAAACGGTTTAGTTGTTGGTATAGAGAGTGCTGAGTAGGTTGCCACATAACCCCGTTCTGTTGAAAGAAAGGTGGTACCGATAGCAAGACGTAGTTCAGAAATGCCAAGTTTTTTTTGTGCACCATTTATTTTGTTGTAGTGCCATGTTGGGTTATTAAACGCGGATACAATATCATGTACCGGTGTGGTAGATGCGGGAGCGTTTTCTATATTCCATTGAGTTAGGTTCATGTTATTGCGTACTTCAGTAACTGGTACCTGTACGTCAACCCATGAGTTTTGTAAAAAGGGAATGTTAAGAAAATCACCAATCATGTATCTAAATTCCATTAAGAATCCGGCTTCTTGTTGTTTTGGTGCAAAGGTAAAGTTACCGGTAAAGTTTGACGGTAAGCCTAACCATTCAGGCAGCATATTGCGATCAAGAGCGTTAGTAGATACCAACAGTTCAGGAGTATCAGGTGGTAAAAAGAAGGTTTTGATTTTGCCAGGGTTAGTACTTTTTTGATACACAGGTGCAAGGTTAATAGCGCCTTTTCTGGTGATATCAAGAAGCGGATTGTGCCAGAGGGCCTGATGGAGAGCGAGTTCTTGATAGGCGGGCCGAGTGAACAAAAAACTTTTGGCGTAGTAGATTTTTTTACCTAATATCTGATTTTCGTTAGCGTTCAGTGAACAGAGCAGGGTCAGTCCCGCAATCAGGTATTTTTTCATTTCTCTCCTTACTTTTAATAGTTGGTCGTCTGATCTTAAATAACCTCACTTTGAAACACAAGTATTGTTCTTATACGAACGGAACTGTTCTTTTTTGTACACTTTATAGTTTGTGTAAAAGCGGCTGGCATAGCTTGCTTTGGAGTGGATTTTTTGACAAAAAAGACCATCGGTATAGAGTTATTCGTTCTTATTATCCCTTTACTGTAAGGTCTTATCGTGAACAAAAACATTACAAAGATAGCGTTTTTAAGTCTTTCTTTGTTGCTTGTGCCTACTGTTAGTGCACACAAAGAAGATGCATCTTCTCAAGTTACTTTTAAAGATATTCAAAAGATTAAAACATGTGTTGAATTCCCTCTTGGACAAACACCTTTCATTGGTGTGTTAGCGCTTGATCCTCTTAAGTGTGGCGTAAAGTATGAATATGCTTTTGCTTCAGATGTCACTGGCAAAGGTGTAGCAAAGTGGAAGACAGAATTTACTATTGGTGATGCTATGACTTCAACCAAGTGGATTGGCCAATTGGCTCGCACTGCTCTTGTAGAAGCTCCTTTAGCAACTGATACATGGGTTGGTCAAAAGCTTGCAGTTATCAGCGCATATGTGTTGTTTGTTAAAAAAGAAGCACGTGCAAAGATGGCGGAACTTGTTGCTTTACAAAAACAACAACCAGCAACGCTTGAAGCACAAAGAGCTCAAGTAAGCAAAATTCTTGTTCTTAAAGCAGAAATTGCAGAATTACTTGCGTAAGTAACCTCTTAAAAAAGGAGAGTAGTATCGCAAGTTTCTTGGTCATATTCTTGGCTTATTTTTAAGATCTATAAAAACAAGCTTATTTGAAAATTCTATTTGTCTATAACCCCCTGGTGCCCGTTGTGTTTAGCCTGCGTTAAGGTTATTCTAGAGCTATTATTAATTGTTGGGTTAGGGGTTTTTCAGTGTTTAAAAAGTTTTTGTTAGTTGCTTTGTTTGCAAGTTGTTCGGCAGCTTTTGCAGGCTATGGGTATACGCATACGTATCAACCACGTTATCAACAACCAGTTACTACGGTTACGGTAACAGAAACATCTACACCATGTGTTAGCAGTACGGTATCTACACGACCAGTGTTTGAAATACGTAAAAAATCAACGGGCGAAAAGATTGCAGAAGGTATAGCGGTAACGGCATTAGCATGTTGTTATGTTGCGGCAATGGTATTTATGATCACACATCCAGAGCTGTTTCCGCGTTATGTTGAACGTACGGTGTATATGCCAGTTACAGTCGTTGAACGCGTTTGGTAAGTAGTTTTTAGGGTTTCCTATGTTCAAAAAGTTGTTAGTGTTAAGTCTATTAGTTGGTTCTGGTGTAATTGGTGCTGCGCAAGAACATCCGATAGCAGTTGAAAAAATATCTGCAGATAAAGTAATAAGCACCTATGACGAGAGAGTAAAAGCCTGTCAGAAAGAGCAATTTTCATCTACAGTTGCTTTTGGATTATTTTCAGTAGCATGGGTAGCGCTTATTATAGGTATCGATGTGCAATTAGAGCCTAAAATTTTGCCTAAATTGTTGATGTATTATCCGCTTGCATACGGTATAGCCCTTGATGGGCCAGTTTTGGCAGCTTTTGTTATATATCTGCGGCGTTGTTACAAGATTGCTAAAAAATATGATTTAAAAGTGCCGGCTGATGTAATGATTGATTATTGGGCTACAAAGTAATCTTAGTAAGTGTTATATTTTTACACACAAGTTTTTAAAGCGCAGTGCATATGGCCTGCGCTTTTTTGTTATATGGCTGATAAAGTTGCTGGTTAAAAAATATGCTATACCATCTGAGGCGTGAGTTCTAATCAGTTTCTTAATGGGAGAGTATTCGTGTTGAAGCATGTTTTTATGATGTTTGTATGGAGTAGTATAATTGTATCTCTGCATGCGGTACTGCCTATAGGTTTTGTAGCTGGTCCAACCATACTGACTTCTGATTACGTGCGGCAGTGTGTTTTGGAGGGGCGGGAAACACTCAAAAGGGCATCAAAAGTTAGTACATGGGAGCGTTCTCTTGAGTCTGTATGCGACGATTATGGCAAGAGGAAAATTCTACCGTTGGTAGGTTTTGGAGTAGGTGTATCATCTGCAGCTGCTTTCTTACTACTTGCTCGTGCAACGTATGATAATCATCCCTTTGTGCGTGAAGCTGCATATTTAGGATTGATAGGTTTGAGTGGTATGGCAAATGATTTATATAAAACTGGCAAAGATAAAAAAGACTCTGCGCAGCAAAAGACAAGTTATATGTTTTTTACAAGTATATGGATGGAGTCTAGAAGGTTTAATGCAGCAGGAGATTTGTTATATAGGGATGAATTTGAAAGACATGAGCAGACGAGAGTTGAACAGATAGATACTACAAATACTACACAAAGACTTGAGTTCCCTTTAGTATCAGCGGTGGCAGAAGGGGTTATGGTTGGTACAGCATTACCCATACTTGGCATTGCTGCGCACACGTTTTGTACGGCAAAAGATTGGGTGCTTATCAGGCAGGTAGCGGTTGCTATGGCTCTTTTTACGTATGTAAAATCATATACTAAAACTGAGCATGAACTTGTTGCATCACAGTCTCAAGAAGATTAACATACTGTGCAGCATCTTAATGCTTATAGATAAGTTCTGAAAGTGAGGCACTGATAGCAAGTGCTTGTTCAGGACTGTTCTGGAAAATGTTTCTGCCAACCGCTGCACCAGCAACTCCGCCAATTTTTATCCAGTCACCCACTTCTTTTACGAACTGTTTTGGTTCCTGTTTAACGCCTCCAGAAACTATCACTTTGGTATTGCCAGCAGCCCGTACTACAGCCTGTAAACTTTCTGGTGCACCGTCAGGGCATTTAATTTTAACCACGTCAGCACCCAAACTTGCAGCAACGCCTGCAGCTCCTGCAGTAATTTCAGGGCTTGTATCGTTTGTGATTGCTGCACCGCGTGGATAGATCCACAACACTGCAAGCAGTCCATGGTGATGCGCTTGTGTTACTATTTGAGCAGCTTCTGTCAGCATGTCTCGCTCAAAACTACTTCCTAAATAAATCGTATAACCAACACCAATAATGGCAGCATGTTCAAGAGCAAGTGCGTCTTGTACACTCCACAGCTGTTTGCTATATGGTTCGCCCTTGGTGCTGTTTGTTTTACCGTTAAGTTTTGCAATATAATTGATTCCAGGAAACTGATTAGCATAACGCGCAATAAGTCCGACGTGCGCTGCAAAGGCACCAAAGTAGTTGGTGTTAGCAAGTGCAAAAAGATAAGCAGGATCATCAATGCCTTCTGGTAATGTGTCGCCTGCAAAGTCTGCATTTAAGTGTTCCATTTTTTGGTCAGCAGCAAACAGCAATATACGTTCAGTATCTTTTGTGAGCGTAGAATAATGCTTTTTGTACGTAGCTTGTAGGTGTTGAGGGACATCGGCTGGAATTAAAATCTTCATAAATCACCACATTTTTTCGTGAATAACGGTTTTTTCTGCAATACGTTCAAACAACGGCGCTGCTATAACTGATGCGTACGAATGGAGCATACGCGATTCTTTAATAAAACAGGCAATAACCCGTTTATAGTTTCCTTTTTCTACTGAGCCTACAAAGGCGTAGATATTTTTATCTTTGTTATACACGCCATGTTCTAACAGGTTTGCCGTGCTTGTTTTGCCCAGTGTTGTATAGCCGTGCACAGCGGCTGCCTTACCTGTTCCTTTGTTGGATGTTGTTGCAAGTAATAACGTGCGTAACTGTTCAATAAGTTCATGGTTATAGAGAGGTGTGCCGGTTGGTTTTTTGCCAGCGTCCTGCTTGATCAGCGTTGGTTGTATTAAGTAGCCGCCGTTGCTCACTATAGAAAATGCACGGGCTAGTTGTACCAGCGTGCTGCTTACTTCGTACCCATAGGAGAGGGAGATGATAGAATGCTTAGACCAGTTGCTTGGTGGGTTGACTGAGCCTTTGTTTTCTCCAGGAAACTCGATGCCCGTTTTGGTACCAAAGCCCAGTTTTTTATAATGGTCATAGAGTTTGGTGTTGATGCGCATAGCCACTTTGGCAATACCAATATTATTAGACGTAGCAATCACATCTAAAAACGGCATAACGCCACCAGGGATTACCGTGTTAATTTTTCTGCCAGCAACGTAAGCAGTTTTACTATTTTCGCAATTGATTGGTTCATCAAGCGTGACTGCATCTTCTGCAAGCGCAGCTAAAGCACAAAACGCTTTAAAGGCTGAACCAAATTCGTAACTTTCTGTAATGGCTGTGTTTTTAGTTGCTTCTTGGTTGAACTGTTCAGGGTCCAAATTAGGATAACTTGCAATGGCTAAGATTTCTCCCGTTTCTGGGTTCATAACTAGTGCTGCTGCTTGAGCTGCGTTGTACCGTTCTGCCGTATCGGTGAGTTCTTCAGTCACTAAAAATTGCAGGTGTGCATCAAGACTGAGATGTATTGGCGCGCCTTGATGTGCTTCTTGTTCGGTTGTTTTACCAAAATAAAAAAGTCCAGAACGAGCGTCTTTTTCTAGTACTGTTTTTGCGGGTACGCCTGCAAGTGCGTCGTTATAAAAGTATTCAAGACCGAAAAGACCTTTGTTATCAATATTGGTCATGCCAATAATGCTGGTACAGCTTTGGTACGGATAAAATCTGTTTGGTTCTTTCAGCAGATGGATATCGGTCAGGCCTGAGGTTTTTATCAGGTCAACTTCCTGCTCGGTGAGTGCCCGTTTGATATACAAAAACTTACTGTCCGGTTTTGCTTTCCATTGTTCAAGACTTTGGGGGAACTGGTTTTTTAAAAATGCAGTAAGTGCTTCTTTGTTTTTAACCATGTGGGGCATAATAAAACCGGACGTACTTTCTTTATTAAGTGCGAGCGGCAGTCCGTTTCTATCAAGAATAGTGGCGCGCGGTGCGTATGATGTTACGGTTAGAAAGTATTGGCGATTGGCAAGTTCGGTAAAAAAGGTGTGTCGACGGATTTGTAAATTATACAGGTGAACAAGAGCGATGCTAAAAAGAGCGAAGAATATAAAAAAGACACAGGTGGAACGAATTTTTGAGGACGCGCCTATCATACGGTTAACCTTTTTATTTTTTTAAGGGCGAGTGGTTGCATACCTAATTTTTCTTGAGCAAAGTGTTTCACGCGTTTAGGATTTTGTACATCACAAAGCTTACTTGCAACTATTTCTTTGTGAGCAATCATTTTTTTAAGTTCTTCTTGTGCTGCTTGTTTTTGATACGAGAGCTTGACCAGTACACTTTGTTTATGAATATAGAGGGTAACAAATAAAAGCTGTACGCCAATAAAAATACCGATTGATGTTTTCTTTTTCATAACAGTCTCCCTTGTATAGTTACGATACATCTTATTGTGGTTTTTCTTTAAAAAGCAATGAAGAAAAAATGGCAGTTTGTCCTCTTTTATGGGGATGATACTCATGAAAATCTTGATTTTGGCTTGGTGAGTCTACTAGTCTCCCATGATAAGACTTTAAGGCGCGTAAAAACTAAAAAGAGGAGAAAACGTGAAGAAGTTACTGATAGTTATGGTGGCATTTGCAAGTGCCCAGTATGCACAGGCAGCTCCAGTTAACGCAAACACTAAAGCTGCACGTGATGACCGTATGGCTGATAAAGAAGCTGCAAGAGAAGATAAGAAGGCGGCTAAAGAACGTAAAATAGCAGAAGCGGCAAGACAAATACCGGCAGCATCAGCAAAAGTTGATAAGTTGCAAGCAAAAAGAGCAAAACTGCTTGATCAACGTGAAGATGTAAGATATCGCATTACTCATGCAAAGAGCGAGTCACGCAGACAAGCACACGCTTTATCGCCAGAAGATGCAAAAGCAATACGTCTTAATACGTTTGAAGATAGAAAATATGCAACACCGGCAGAAGCTGATGCATTAACTAAGCAGTCTGCAACAGATTTAGAAGATACAACACAAGTACAAGCGCTTAAAGCAAAGCTTCAGGCATTAGGTAAAGAACTTACTAAGACCGAAGAAGCTCTTGCTGATGCAAAAGAAGATGAACGTAAATTGCACGTTAAAGCGTATAAGTACGATGACCTACGTGACAAACAAGCTGCACGCAGAGCAAAGGATGATGTTGAAGGACGTTCAAGAATTGCTGCAAGCCGTTATAGCAACGAAGAAGCTGTTCGCCACGAAAAGCGTGAAGAAATCCGTGCTGCAAAAGGCATTGCTTCTGGTGCAGTAGATAATAATCCAACTGCAAAAGAAATGACTAAGCAAGAAAATATGGATGCAATTAGAGCGCGTACCGCTGCAAGAAACGCTGAAAGCAAAAAAGAAGCTGACAGAAAACAAGCAGAAAAAGAAAACAGACGCGCTCAAGAAAAAGCTGATAAAAAAGCTAAGTATGCTGCAAACAAAAAAGCTGATGCTAAACCGGCTAAAAAAGACGACAAAAAAGCAACTAAGTCAGCAAGCAAAAAATCTGATAGTAAGTCAGATAAGAAAGCATCAAAGAAAAAGCAAGACGCACAAGCAAGCAAAGGCGGCATGTTTAACAGCAGCAACGCAGATACAAAGAGCGACAAAAAGCAAGCTAAGGCTGAACGTGTAGCTGCAAAGAAAGCACAACAACAAGAAAAGGCTGATCAAAAAGCAGCTGATAAAACAAAAAAACGAGCAGGCAGAACATATAGCAATCAGGATAACTAATAGTCTGTAAATAGCAGGCAAGAAAAAAGGGCTGTTATTACACAGCCCTTTTTGTTTTCTCGGCTTATATAAGCGGGGTACTTTAGAAGTCGTAATAGGTGGTAAAGTTAACTTCGCTTGCCGATTCCCCAGGGCGGCGGTCGAGCTTAAAGCCCCAATCGATACGCATTGGTTGTGGTTTAAGTAAACGTAAGCCGATACCAATACACTGACGGTAATCAAACGAGTTGTTCACTAAACGAGATGGATTAATAACACCTTTCTTTGGTGTATCCCAACCAGCACCACCATCGTAGAATGCTGAGCCTTTGATGCTTAAATCTTCCGTAATAGGGAAGATAAGTTCTGCGTTACAGAAGAATGCTTTTTGTGCACCAATCGGTTCGCCTTGCCATTCATCGTCAACACGAGCTTCGTTTACCGTCCACATTGGCCCAATTTGACCAAATTTCCACGCACGTACGCTTGCTTGGCCACCGATGTTGTACAGATCTCTAAATGGAATTCGGTTGTTACCAAGAGGCGTTACGATGCCTAAATAGCCATGTAAGTGGAGTACCAGTGTTGTGCTACCAATAATAGCGCTGTACCAATGGAGGTCTGCGTCTAATTTGTAAAAGCTGACGTTGTCATCAAGTGCAGGGAATGCGATCTTGTTGGTCAATGTCCAGAAGTGGCCATTGGTAATATGGAGGTTGTGGTTACGTGTATCTTGTTCGAGTTTGTTTTCTATATAGAAGAACTTAGAAGTCTTAAAACGTTCATCTAGAATTATTTGGTATTCAGCTTCGGCAGTTAAGTTGCCCGCAAATTGTGCTACCGGTCGCGTGTTATGAATCGTTTCAAACCCGGCGATAAATCTAACGGCTGTGTCAATTTTGCTCTGCCACATGAAACCGCTTTTAACAGCACCACCGATGCGTTTTTCGTCAATTGATTGTTTAACTTTTTTGATTTCTTCGTACACCGAGCTGCTGTAATAACTTTCACAACCAAGATAGATAGGGCGGTCACAGAACCATGGTTGCATGATGTTAAAGTTATAGAGCATTTCGTCAGCACCCACGCGGCCCATAAGTTCAGCGTACATACCTGAACCGAATAAGTTACGTTCTAATGCGGTTAACTGTACAGAGAAACCACTTGCGGTACTTTGTATTTTACCAGGGGTACCACCGTAATTTGCTCTAAATTCGAACTTACCCGTTTTGATTTCTTTAAGAAGGATATCAAGATCGGCAGTTTCATCATTTAAGCGTGTGAGCTTCCAGTTAACGCCTTCTTTTAAATCAAAGTAGCCAAGTTGGTTGATCTTGTTTTTAGACACGTCCATGCCTGCTGTGGTGAGCATGTCACCTTCTTCAATAACCATTTGGCGGCGAACCACTTTGTCGCGTGTTTTTTCGTTACCAAGAATATTAATTTTGTTTAAAAATACTTTATTACCCGGTTCTGAGTAGAACGTTACTGCGACTGTTTGTTCTTTTGGATTAGGATCAAGAGCTGGTTGAATATCCGCATAGATGTATCCATGTTGGCCCCACAGTGTGCGCAAGCGTTCAATGGTCATACGTAGCAACTCTTTTGAATAGTATTGTCCTGGCATAACAGGAATAACCGCTTTCAGTTCTTCTTCTGTTAAAATATCGTTACCAGGTGCGCTGACGCTACTAATCGTGTATTTATCGCCTTCTTCAATAATAAAGGTGACGGTAATAAACTTTTTCTTTTTATCAAATTCGATCAACGCGTCAGTTACTTTTGCTTCTAAAAAGCCGGTGCTTTGATAAAAGTTTTCTATGGTTAATTTATCTTGTTCTACGGCAAGAGGTACGTACAAACCGCTTTTATCTAAGAAACCACCAAGCCAGTTTTCACGCGTAAAGAGCATAGAGCGCAACGCTTTACCGTCATAACTCTTGTTACCCTTAAAGCGTACTTTTTGTACATGCGCTTGGATGCCTTCTTTAATAGTGAAGGTTACGGTAGCTTTACCATCTTTTTCTTCTATGTTTCCCGTTACAAGCGTGAAGTGGTACCCTTTTTCGGCGTATAGTTCTTTTAGCAGGGTGGAGTATTTTTTAAGGTCTGCCTTTTCTATAGCGGCAACTTTTTCAAACGCTATTTTTTTATGGATATCTTTTTCGGGCATATTTTTATTGCCTTTAAAGATCACTTCTTTTAATGGTGTTTTTTCTTCAAAGGTAATAAATAAAATAACGGTTGTTGGTGAATCTTGCTTGAGCGAGAGGGTAATATTTTTAAAGTACCCAAGATCGTACAGTTGGTTTATACAGGCGTTTGAAAGCGTCGGGTCATACTTTCTGCCCACATGATAGGGCACTTTGCTTAAAATGGTATCTTCGGGCAAAAAATTGAGTCCATCTATGGTGATACGAGAAATGGTAAGTTTTTCTAAATCCTCTTTTTGCACATCTTCTGACGAAGGGGCGGTAGTTGGCGTTGATTGCGTGTGAGAAAAAGGAATAAACGATAGTAGTAATGATGCGCACACCACTGATCGTTTGATTGTTGAGGTGATAACTGATGCCATTACAAGGCTCCTGCCTATTTTTAGTACAATAGTCTTTTTTCTATGCCATGATAAAATAACGAAACATGATAACTATTTTTGCAAAATTAGCCAGCCTTAAACACCTCACCTATTCTATACGGAGAATTGATGGTTACCTTTTATAATACATTAACATCTCAAAAACAACGCTTACAGCCGCTTTCCGGTAACACAGTCACGTTATATGTGTGCGGTGTTACACCTTACGATTTCTCGCATATGGGGCATGGACGTTGTTATGTATCGTTTGATGTATTATATCGATTCTTGAAAATGTTAGGGTATAAGGCGATCTATTGCCGCAATTACACAGATATTGATGATAAGTTGCTGATTAAGGCTGAACAGGAATATGGCGACAGAATGCGTTACCATGATGTTGCTAAAAAGTTTATCAAAGCGTATCAAGAAGACATGCACCGTCTTAATTGTTTAACACCTGACTATGAACCGTACGCTACACATACTATTCCAGAAATGATTGATCACATCGCCGCGTTGATTGCAAAAGGGCATGCGTATGCTGTTGATGGGGATGTGTACTTTAGAGTAAAAAGTTTTGCCGATTATGGTGCGCTTTCTAAACGTAAACTAGAAGATCTGCAAGCGGGTGCACGTGTGGATATTAATGATAAAAAAGAAGATCCGCTTGATTTTGCTTTGTGGAAGGGTGAACCTGAGGGTGAATTTTGGAAGAGTCCTTGGGGGTATGGTAGACCTGGTTGGCATATAGAATGTTCAGCAATGGCTAAAAAACATCTTGGCGAACATATCGATATTCATGCAGGTGGTATGGATCTTATTTTTCCGCATCACGAAAATGAAATAGCACAATCGGAAAGTGTGTATGGTAAGCACTTTGCAAATATTTGGTTACATAATGCGTTTGTGCGTATTAATCAAGAAAAGATGTCTAAATCGCTTGGTAATTTTTTTACGTTGCGTGAAGTGTTTGAACAAGTGGACCCAATGGTTATCAGATTCTATCTTTTACAACACCATTACCGTTCGCCGCTCGATTTTACGCTTGACGATCTTAAGGCATCAGAAAAAGCGTACCGACGTTTATGCAAAGCGTTTGAAGATACACAAGCGCCAACTGATGTTCATGATGCACGTGTCCAGCATTCTGAGATTTTTAAGCAACTGACTGCCTTTTTGGCAGAAGATGTAAATACAGCAGGGGCCCTGGGCTTAGTATTTGAACAACTTACTCATCTTGGCAATCAGGCACCAGCGGTAAAATACTTTGTGCAGCAGGTGTTGGGTTTAACCTTAGCGCCATTGACGCAAGTTGCGGTAACGGCAGAAATTCAAGCTTTATTAGATGCGCGTGAACAAGCACGACTAGAAAAAAAATGGACCCAAGCGGATGCATTGCGTGAGCAGTTGCGCCAACTTGGGTATGAGGTACAAGATAAAAAACCTTAAGCGTTAGACTTGCTATCGTTCGGGTTTGTGTGCTTTAAGATTTTACTTTTAAAAACGGTTTGTGCCATAGCGCCAGTAAACTGATCGATAGCTTTGCCATTTTTAAAAACAAAGAAATACGGTATAGACGGAACGCTCGTTTTGCCATCAGCAAGATGCGTGTTTAAGAACTTGATCAGCTCTTGGTTATCATGTGCAACTTTGATAAACACCACTTCTTTTAGATCTGTATCTTGTGCAAGTGCATCAACGATAGGGTGCATCAGTTTGCACGGTGAGCACCAGTCTGCGTACACATCTACTACTACAAGTTTTTTGCCCTTAAGCTGTTTTTTGAGTGTTGCAAGTGATGGATTCTTGAGAACTGTCTGTGCTGCTGTTGGTTTACTTTGAGATGCAAATGGGCATGTAGAAGCATTTTTAGCATCTGCTATACCTGGCAGCGTGAGTAAGATTACTAATAAAAACTTATTCATATTAGTCGATGAATTCTTCAATTTTTGCTTTAAGATCGTCTTTTGGCATGTATCCAGTTTCTTTGTGTTTGATCTGGTTGTTCTTGATAAAGATGAAGGTTGGAACTGAAGTAACGCCGTACTGGATTGATAAGTCGCGCGCTTCGTCAACATTGAGTTTGCAGAACTTAACTTTGCCAGCAAGTTCTTTTTCTAGTTCGTCAAAGATTGGCATCATTTGTTGGCACGGCCCACACCAGGTTGCGTACACATCAATAACTACGGGAAGCTTTGAGTGTGCTACTTCTTGTTCAACGTTATCGCGAGTTAATGGTAATGCCATAATAGTTATCCTTTAAGATTATATACATTTTTTACTGCATGCTTGGCTAAGAACATATAAAAAAAACGAATAAAAAGCTATGCAGATTTAGTTGCTCGTGGCTGTGATGGAACCATCAGTGCTTTGTATTTTTTTGGTGCTGGTGCAGCTACGGGCGCTTGATCTTTGTATCCTTCAAAAGAAATTTTTTCAACGGCTATAAACTTGAGTTCCCGTTCAAGAGGGCCAGCGCCGTTCATTTGGTCACAGAAAACTTTTTTGGTGAGTTCAATAATATAGTTATTGGTTGTTTCTGCTTGGTCATTAGATACCACTTGAATCATAATATAATTGCGACCTTTAAAGGTGTAGGTGGTGTGTGGGTTAGGAACTTGGATAGTTGCAATTTCTGCAAAATCTAAAAGCGCGGTGTTGATGGTAGGGTCGTAATCGGCGTTTTTAATATCCAGCTGAGGAAGTGGATGAACGCTGATTTGTCTAAACTGGCCACCAATGGTGATGTTTTCTGCATTAAAAATGGCTGCAGTGTTATCTTGTATGGTTCCATAAAAGTTGATGGTTGGCTTAGCGCGGCCGTCTACGTTGGTATCGCCAGATCCCCAGTTGATGAGTAAGAGGCTGGTGCTTACAAGAGCAAGGGGACGGATGCATGACTTCATAATAACTCCTTCATATGGTTCCTTAATAAGGGGTAGTTATACTATGCTCAAGATTAAGATAGCAAGAGTAGTAGCACGTCTGGGGCTTACGGTAAAACAGGGGCTTGTTTGCTAAATAACGGTATTTAGGGTACTTTTAGGGTGTAGTTTAACCGTCAAAAATAAAAGGATTTCATTATGCTACATGATAATTACAACTACTCCATGATGAGTTCAGCCCGTTCGTTTATGTATAAGGTATATGCCTGGATGGGTGTTGCTTTGGCAATTACGGCCGGTATAGCGTACGGTATGGCCAGTTCGCCAGCTGTTATGCAGTTTTTGGCAACTAATCAGATCCTGTTTATCGGTCTTATGTTTGCCCAAGTTGGGTTGGTTATGTTTCTGGGCTGGAAGATCCAGAGCTTAACGTATGCAGAAACGGCCATGGCTTTTGTAGGCTATGCAGTGCTTATGGGTATTACGAGCTCTATGATTTTTATGATCTACACCATGTCATCAATTGCAATCTGCTTTGCTATTACATCGGGCATGTTTGCTTTAATGGCAGCGTATGGATATTTGACCAATGCGGATTTAAGCAGCCTTGGCAGCTTTTTAATTATGGGCTTGTGGGGATTAATCCTTGCAATGTTTGTTAATATATGGGCTCAAAGTTCAACGTTTCAGTTTATGATTTCACTTGCAGGTGTTGGTATTTTTACCTTGTTGACCGCATATGATACGCAGAAAATTAAACGTATGGCTGAGTCAATGATGGTTGACGAAGATACTCGTTCTAAAGTTGCTGTTATGGGTGCTTTAACGCTGTATTTAGATTTTATTAACTTGTTCTTTATGTTACTTAGACTTTTTGGCGATCAGCGTAAAAAATAGGTTATTTGTGATATATACGATTGTTTCTGTAATAGGATTAAGCGCCGCTACCGGTTTTTATCTGTATCGGCGCTTTATGCGTGGCGAATTTAAGGGTTCGGTTAAAGGTAAACCAAAAGGAATGGTTATCTTTGATTTTGATGGGACCTTGTGTGATTCGATTACGTGCTTGATCCATTCTTTAAAAAAGAATGCTGCTAAGTATGGCATTAAAGAATCGGTCATTATTTCGTTAGAAGAGATGCGTGATTATCAAGCGCGCGACCTGTTTAAAACATTACAGATTCCTTTTTATAAGATTCCGTTTTTGTTGCGTGATTTTAGATTGCAATGGGATTTAGAACGCCATTGCATTACGCAAAAAGTTAAGATGAAGACCCTTCTTGAGTATCTGCAGGAGAATAACTATGCGGTGGGAGTTGTGACTTCTAACTCGGTTGCTAACGTGCAATACTTTTTGGGCAAAGAAAAATTAGCACCATATTTTGATTTTATTGGTTCGTCGCCATCAATTTTTGGAAAGCAGCATGCGCTTAAAACAGCGCTTAAATTAGTTAAAAAACGTCCTGAGTATATCGTTTATATTGGCGATGAAGCGCGGGATGTTGATGCTGCTCGTGTTATAGGGGCTGAATGTGTTAGTGTTACATGGGGTATGAATTCAGAAAAAGCTTTGTATGAAGCTGGTCCCGATATTGTCTGTTCTACTCCAGAAGAAATTATAAATTACCTTAAGCGTACTCATGATTCATCTGAATAATCTCTGTCTCTCGTTTGGTTCACAAAAAGTATTTGATCAACTTTCTTACGCCGTATCGCCTGATCAAAGGCTCGGTTTGGTAGGAAGAAACGGATCTGGCAAATCAACACTGTTAAAAGTAATTGGTGGGCAAATTCCGCTTGATAGTGGCTCAGTCTCTGTAAGTGGCAATTGTACTGTTGCGTACATGCCTCAAGAGTTGGTGCTTTCAAGTACCCGTTCTATTTTTGACGAAGCATTTGTTTCGTACCACGCGCTTGGTGCGCTGTGGGAAAGAATGCAAATTCTTGAACAAAAAGTGGCAGAAGGTTGTGCTGATGCTGTACAAGAGTACGGTGAAATTTCGTACCATTACCAACAGTTATTGCCTGACCAAGCACGTTTAGAAACGAAGAACATGCTCTTAGGTCTTGGCTTTAAAGAAGCGCAATTGAATGAATCTGTGCAGACATTGTCTGTCGGTTGGCAGATGCGTGTGGTACTTGCAAAATTATTGTTACAAAAAGCAGACTTTTATCTGTTTGACGAACCTACAAACCATTTGGACATTGTCGCTAAAGATTGGTTCTTATCATTCTTAGCAAGTGCGCCGTTTGGCTTTATTTTGGTATGCCATGATAAGTACTTTTTAGATGAGCAGTGTTCTACTATTTTAGAACTTGATCGCGGTAAAGGTTCACTCTTTTATGGGAACTATTCAGATTACGAACGGGAAAAAGCTGAACAAGTAGAAGCGCTTATCTCTGCAAAGAAATTACAAGATAAAGAGATGGCTCATAAGCAAGAACTTATTGCCAAGTTTAAAGCTAAAGCTAGCAAAGCTAAGATGGCTAAAAGTATGGAAAAGGCTTTAGATAAAGTAGAACTTATTGAAGTGCCACAAGATGCTAAGCAAGTTCGCTTTAGATTTCCTGAGCCAAAACGTTCTGGCCGTATTGTGTTAGAAGCACACGATCTTGGTTTTAAATATGGTGATAAGCAGATTTTCCAGCATGTTGATTTAAAAATAGAGCGTGGCGAAAAGCTCGCAGTTATTGCTCCTAACGGTGTTGGTAAAACGACATTGTTTAATATTTTGTGTGGTAAATTTAAACCAACACAAGGTAAGTTCGATCTTGGTTCAGAAGTGTATGCAACTATCTTTGAACAAGAACAAACAAAAGTTTTAAATCCTAATAACACAGTTATTCAAGAAGTGTATGAGCACGTTGCTCATAAAACGGAACAAGAAATTAGAATGTTCTTGGGTGCGTTTTTGTTTGGCAAAGATGAAATTCAAAAGAAAACCAAAGTTTTAAGTGGTGGTGAACGTAACCGTCTAAGTATGGTCAAAGTGCTATTGCAAGATGCTAACTTCTTGCTGCTTGACGAACCTACGAACCATTTGGATATTCCTTCAAAAGAGATTTTGCTTAAAGCATTACAAGAGTACAAAGGTACTATCTTATTCGTGTCCCATGATCATGACTTTGTAAATCATCTAGCAAGCAGCATTTTAGAGCTTACTGCAGATGGTCTGTTACGTTACCATGGCAACTACGAATCATTCTTGGCACAAAAGCGTTTAAGTAATAAACAAACGGCATTTGAAAAGACTGCAGCGCCTTCAGCAACAGCTGGCGGTATGGCAGACGCAAAACCGGTCCGTAAAGATCTTAATCGGGTTGAACGTGCGATTGCTAAACTTGAGGGTGACAAAGAAAAGATCCAAGCATCATTTGCTGATCTAGAGTATGGCACACCTGAGTTTGATAAGGCACAAGAAAAGCTTGATGTGATTACTAAAGAACTTAAGGCGCTCACTAAAGAGTGGGAAGCGCTGACTGAAGTTTAAAGAGCTTATATTGTAACAGTGCAGGTTAGGCATGTACTTTGTCTACCTGCACTTTTTTTTTGATTGAGAACGATCTTTTTTTGTAGCTAGAGCTACAAGTTTGCGGCCTTGCATTTGCATAGCTATGCCCAATGTGCGAGCAGTGTCTCGTGTAAATGAACCTGCGTCAAGACCTGTTATAAAAAGTTCTTTTTTAAGATCGTTATCGTGTGTGCGAGCAAGTATGGCAAGTACTGCTTTTTGTCGTTGTTCGCTCTTATTTTGTGGGCAACCAGCTTGTACAAGATCTTGTATCTTGGCAGGAGATCTTTCCATAAAAGCACGCTTATATTTTTTAGTTTGATTATGCCAAGAGGTTGTACCAACCTCTTGCTGAGGGGTTTTAGACTGTTTGGTCTTTTTACTTTTTGTGTTGAGGTGTAGCGTTACAATACGCTCAGGTTGTGGATGCAGGCAGATAAATACACGTCGTTTTGGTTCTTGTAATGGCTGTTGTTCGCTTGCAAATAGAGAGAGTGAGGCTGTTAGTAATAACAGTAATAAGCGCTGCATAACTCCCCTTTTTTATTGGATAAATATAATGGCGTGCATCGTATAAAAGTACGGTGCTACAAACAAGAGTTTACGCAGATGGTATCTTGAAAGAAACTCGTTTGCGTAACAAAAAGATAGTGCTTATGTTGATCAGCAATAAGCATACACCTGTTAGTGACATGATCGTCATAATCTGAATCTCAGAGCCAATAAACGAGAAGAGTAAGAATGCGCATGTTGCATAGATAAAATAGGCACGTTCACCATACTTAGGTGATAAAATTTGTGCAGCCCGTTTACCCACGCTAAAGATTGCAATAATCGTTGAATAGCCAAGTAAGAAAATAAAGATTGGCCATATCCAGTCAACATGGGGAATATACTTGCCTAAGGCCATTGCAACTGCCCGTTCTTCGTGAATACCTTGATTCCATAAACCTGTTACTAAAATCAACATTACGCTGGTGGTGCAAACTATAAAGGTGTCGATAAAAATACCAAACACGCCAAGAGCGGCCTGTTTTGCAGGGTTAGTTTCTTCAGTTTCTGCATGAATAACTGAAGCGTATCCAATACCAATATCACCAGCATAACAAGCGCGCTTCATGCCTTGTGACATAGCGAGTAGCATGCCAGCGCCAGTAAAGGCACCAAGTGCTGCATGACCAGTAAAAGCTGAGGTAATAATCAGACGGAAAAGACCAGGGATTTGTGCGGCGTTATTAAAAAATACGACAGCGCTAATACCAATATAAGCAACTAAGAATGCAGGAATAATAATACTGCTTGCTTTACCAGCCCAGCCCAGCCCTTTTTTACCAGCGATCAAAATAGCGATTAAAAGAAACGCAATGACTGCGTACTGGTTGATATGCCATGAGGTAACAATACTGCGTGTCATGATTCTAAAAAGATACATATCTGCGCCATACACACAGAGTAAGAGACAGATAAGTTGAGGTACCCATTTTTTAGATGTTACTTGTTGTACAAAGTACATAGGTCCACCATTGTAAGTACCTAAGTTGTTAGGAATTCTGTAGGTGATACCTAAATAGATTTCTGAGTATTTTACAATCATGCCAAGGAACGACGCGATCCACATCCAAAAGATGGCGCCAGGGCCACCAATTTGTACAGCGCTGCACACGACTACAATGTTACCAATGCCAATGCAGCCACCAATAGAAGCAAAGAATGCTTGTAGGGGTGTTACGCCGCGGGTAGGTTCTTTATAGTTTGGATCGAGTTCTTCTTTTTTAAAGAATCCAAAGAAGATGCGCCATATTTTTGGCAGTTGAAATATTTGGAAAAAGCGACCGCGCACCGACAATAAAACACCTAATACTAAGATTGCAGGGATACCAGCGTAGCTCCACAGATAATCATCGACGGTGCTTAACAAATCAAAAAAATGGGTAATAAACATGAGGACCTTTAATCTTCTATTTCAACTTCTGGGTATTTATCAGGTTGTGCTTCGCAGTATTCTATAACGCGTTTTGATTTAGCTGGTACGTCAATATAATGGATGAATAAGCGTTCGGAAAAGGTACCTTTGTCGGTAGCTTTTTTAACGCGTGCGGTATCGACTTCTTTATTGGTAATGCCAAGTAGGTGTTTAAAAGAATGTAACGCTTCTTCTAAATCAGCAATTTCTTCTATGAGCTCTTTTTTATCTTGCGCAGCAAATACTTCTTCAAGTTCTTCAATAAGCTTTGCTGAGATTGCTTCTAGATATTGTTCGTTATCGGTAAGTGTTTCAACATTGGCGGTAACGCCTTCTGTTTTATATTTTTCTACCATGTTGTTACGTACTAATTTATTAAGAACAAATCGACGAATGCTCATGGATATCCTTATTTTGGAAGTAAAAATTGTTGGGCCTTTTGTAGAAAGGTAGCATCAAAGCCTTCTTCTTTCAAAATATGCAATGCTATTTTTTGTTCAGAGATCCCTGGTTCTAGTTTATAGCTACGTGCTAGAGAGCCATCAGGTTTATAACTGACCGAGACTTTATAGTTTGCAAAAGTACCCGTTTTTGCTGCAAGTAAGGGAACAGCCGGAAAGTGTGTTACGGTAATACACATGTTGTGTTTGTATGATCCAAGTTTTTCAATTAAAAAGTAGGCAGCAGCTTGGCCTTCTTCAAACGTTGTTCCATTAAAGACTTCATCAACTGCAGTTAAACTAAATCCTTTTGGTGCTGTTTCTTCAACATAACTAATAAGTTCTCGTGCACGTGCTGCCCCCGCTCTAAAGTGGGATTTTCCTGCGGCAATATCGTCAGTAATATTGAGATACGTACAGATGCATGAAAACGGGGTAAAGTTCAATGATTCTGCACATGCAATACCAAGCGATTGAGCACAGATAATAGTGAGCGTGAGGCCCTTCATAGTGGTTGATTTACCACCAGCGTTTGCGCCTGTTACAATAATATGTGCAGGCTGAGAGCCACCCAATTCAACACTGTTAGTTGCTGCGATTTGATATGGTATTGAAGGGTTCCAAAAGTTAGTTGCTTGTACGTGGGGTGTGCTTTCGCCTTCAATAAACGTTGGTAGGCAATAACCAGCTGCATGGCCTTGTGTTTCTAATAATAGTTGTGCGCATGACACATAAGCATCAAGTTCACCGATGCATACCATGGCTGGTACAAGAGCCGTTTTTATTTTATGGAGTAAGTTATAGGTTACGTAAATATTCCCGTATGAAGAAAAGAATGATGCTTCTTTGCCTTTAAACGTAGATGTATCGAGTAATGCGAAAAGTCTTTTAACGTCTTGAGAACTTGTTTCTAATTTTTTAAGTTCATCTTCAAGATTTGCAATGAGCGGGAGGTGTTCTTGAAGTACTTCATTTTTTTGTGTAAGCGCGCCAATGTCTTTTACCAATTTGATATACGAACTAATATACATGATCTTTTTTTGGAGACATTTTCTAAAAGAAACAATATTGCGCAGTGCATCACCCGCATAAAAAATACTGGTTGCGCCAGCAGGACCACCAATAATGTTTGCTGCACTATCAAGACCAGTAGCTGGGTTGCTTTCACTTTTATACCACCAATGGAGAGCGAGTAAGGCAAGTCCAGGTACGCTCATTTTGCAGACAGATTTAGCACCAATAGGTTCAATACATGCTTCTAGTGCTTTAGCAGTAGCTTCTTTATTGTAGTATGTTGCTACGCCTAATGCAGGGAGTAATGTTGCTCCAGCAGCAAGCATGAGATTGTTAGTAACTAAACTTATAACACGTGTATACGAGTTAATATCAATTAAAAAAGTACTGTTATTAATCCAAGCACTTAATTTTTCTGCTTTTGGTATAAACAGTTCTTCTTGTTTTAAAAGATTATAAAAAAGATCTTCGTTCCATAATGATAGGATGGCGCTTTCATCGGTATGCATAGCAGCAAGCTGATTGCTTAATGCATCAAATAATTTTCTGTTGTGTGTTAATTCTTTAATAATAGCTTGATGTTTGCGGAGTGTAGCTATGTGGTCAGTAGGGCTACAGAGGCGTTTAATCAGGGTAACTGAGCCAGCTTCTGTTTGGGTTCTATCAATATGAGCAGCAATATAAAATGATACATCAGACTTAGGTCCACAGATGAGATTTAGGTCTTGACGAGAGGTTCCATCTAGTACTGGCTTTATAAGTGAGTGTTGTAATGTTTCTTCATGTTCTGCAAAAAGCTTGAACATAAGCTTACGCTTCGTCTTTTTTGGTAGATGGGTATGTTCATAAAGGGTGTTTTCAAGCACTTGGCTAAAATTTTTACCTGTAGGACAATCTTCATGTTCATTTTCAGATGTTTGATGAGCCATGCTAGCAAGGTTTTCTTGCCCTAAAATAGCATAGGTATTGTCAGGGGTATAAGCCATGCAAGAAGAAGAAAGTAGAAACAAAAATAACATGAGCAATTGCATGAACACAAGACCCCTAGGTAAGACAAAACATTGATTATTAGCGAATAATGACCCCATAGTACTTATCGTAAAGCATCTTCTGGGGAGCGTCAAAATAAATAAAGTATTTAATTGCGGTTTTGATAGAAATGAGCATATCTTGATTTTCAGTCTTAAAAAAGGGAAAAAGCATGATAAAAAATAAAACAGTAATAATCTTAGTTCTGGGTCTTTTGTGCAACATGCATGCGGCGTTGCATGCCTCTATGGGTTATCCAACTTTGCTCTATGTAGTATGCCATGGTCCAACAGCTACGTTTGATTTTGAAGGTGTTTTAAGCATAGGGGGTCAAGCAGAGGCACAGGCTATGGCGGATCGAATTGCGAATTTTAATATTGAGACACTGCATGCTTCTTCTAAGCCGGCAACTCAAGAAATGGCAGCAATATTAGCCGCTCGTCTTGACGATAAGCCTGTTGTTGTGGATGTGGCTTTAGATCCTCAGGGAGGTTCGGAATCTCTTGAAGAGTATGCTGCTCGAATCAAGGCTTTTTTTAAAGATAAAGCGGCCTCAGGAACAGGGTTCGTTTTTATTGTTGGGCATACTGATCTGATTGCAAATATGTGTCATTCTTTGCAGGTTGATCCGGCATTAGACCCTTTGGTAGATGGTGTAATTCCTACTCATCAGATTTATGCATTTATATATCATCCTGTGGCTGATAGGGTTTTTTACTTAGGCACAGTAGCGGAGTAAAACTTGGTGAAGCTAAAGAGAAATTTCAAGATAATAGCGAGTGCGCTGGCGGTACTGAGTGTTGCTGGTTATTGGTACCATCATAATAAATCTTGCTCTTTAGTAACTGTGCATATTATTCGGCATGGTGTAACGGATGCGAATCAACAGGGTATTTTGTATGGCTCAGTTGATGTCCCCCTTAATCCTATTGGTCGCCAGCAGGCTGAAGCTATGGCACACAAATTAGCTGTTTTACACATTGCAGATCTGTACAGTTCTCCACAACAACGAGCACACGAGACAGCTTTGATTTTGGGTGCTCAATTACAGGTGCCGGTTATTGTTGATGAGCGGCTTAAAGAGCGTAACTTTGGCAAAGCGGAAGGTATTCGTACGCATCAGCTAGAGCAGTTTATTCAGGATAATCCGGATCATGCTATTGAACCATTAGAAGTGCATGTTGCGCGTATAACAGATTTCTTAAATGACATGGCAGTGCAACATAAAACTGAAGTGTATGTAGTTGGGCATAGTGGTATGGTAAAGAGTCTGTTTGATTATCTGAATATTGCACCAGAAGCAAAGATACAGGTGCCTAACTGTTCGTTGTTTACATTTGTGTATGACCCATGTTCTGGGCGTATTACCTACAGAAATTATCAAGAAAATTTAGATCGCTAACTGCGTTTTGTTATTTTGTAGAAAATAACTGTGCGCGTGACAATTTATCATGAATTGCAGCACCTAGTCCTATTTGTGGAATGGGCATAACTGCAATGCCGGTCGCGCCAGAATCTTCAAGTTGGTGTAAATAATCAAACAAGTTTGCAGCAGCTTCAACCAAATCGCCTGTTGGACTTAGATTCAGTATCGTATCAAACCCAAGTGGGAGTAATCCTGGTCCAAATGCAAGCAACGCTTCACCCGGTTTTGGATTATCAATCGTTAATCTTAGAGGGCAGCGTGGTGCATAATGGTGTAACAACATGCCTGGAGATTTAGGTGTTTTTGTATCAGTGCTGGTATGTGTATCTGCTGTATGTACGGTGCCAACAAGAGCCTCTAATATGGCGTGTGTAATAGGGCCATGGCGCAAAATAGTAGGTATATCTGTTGTAACATCAACAATAGTTGACTCTAGGCCTTGGGTAGTTTTTCCACCATCAAGAATCCAATTAATTTTTGTGCCTAAGCCCTTTTCTACCTGTTGTGCAGTAACAGGGCTTAAAAATCCAGAGGGGTTAGCGCTTGGCGCAACAATAGGCGTAGTACACATACGTAACAGTTCTAATGCAACAGGATGTGCTGGTACACGTACTGCAATGGTATCAAGGCCTGCTGTTGCAAGACCACAGACCCGAGAGCCCGGTTTTTTAGGTAGCACAAGCGTGAGTGGCCCAGGCCAAAAAGCGTGCGCTAGGGCTAATGCTTGGGGGCTAAAATGAGCGTCTGCTTGTGCAGCTTCTAGAGATGGATAATGGGCAATAAGCGGGTTAAATGTTGGCCGACCTTTAGCTTGATAAATAGCTGCTACGGCTTGTCTATTGGTTGCATCTGCCCCTAGACCGTAGACGGTCTCTGTGGGAAATGCTACTAACATGCCCTGTTTGAGCTTATCTGCTAGAAGAGCGATAGTGGTAGATGATGGTAGTAGAAGTTCTGCCATTGAGCTTATTCCCCTGTAAGAAAGCTTATTAATCCCTGATGATTAGTGTATATAAGCGCGTGTGATTGAGCAATACCCTCTATTCTAGGCCTCTTTTGACATTGTTGGTCAGATCTTGTACCTTTAAGAAATAGTTTTAGGCATCAGTTGCACAGCTATTTTTCTCGCAAACCAGATCTCATTAGGGTTTTCTTAAGAAAAATCTTCCTGTCATGCACTAGGGTGCTTTTACACTGTAATAAGGTGGTCGCAGGGATTCTTGAGAAAATGTGTTTGTAGCAGTCTTTCAATAATTCCGCGTATTTTTATCAAAGTTTTAACGAAAGACGTTATGAAAGATTTCCGTTCTCTTGGTTTACCCGAATTATTATTACAATCGCTCGAAGCGATGAAATTCGATGTTCCAACTCCTATTCAAGCACAAACAATACCTCTAGGTTTAGAAGGTAAAGATGTTCTTGGTTCAGCACAAACAGGTACAGGTAAAACTGCTGCGTTTGGTATTCCACTCGTCAATAATTTACTTGTGAATCCTAAGGCAAGCGCGCTTGTTCTTGCTCCAACTCGTGAACTTGCTGTGCAAGTTTTAGAAACACTAAAATTACTTATCGGTAAAAAGAGTGGTATTAAGTCTGCATTGTTAATTGGTGGTGAGCCAATTTTCAGACAATTGCGTCAACTTGATATGGATCCACGTATTATTATCGGTACACCAGGTCGTATCAACGATCATTTAGATCGTGGTTCATTAGACCTTTCAACAACACAATTCTTGGTTCTTGATGAAGCTGACCGTATGTTAGATATGGGCTTTGCTCCTCAACTTGAACAAATTGCTGATTATCTTCCTAAAGTACGTCAAACATTAATGTTCTCTGCAACGATGAATTCAACAATTGAACGTTTAGCAGGTGCTTACCTTAACTCTCCAGTACGAGTATCTGTTGGTTCAACATCTAAGCCAACTGAAAACGTTGAGCAAGAAATTGTACAAACAACAGAAGCAGAAAAGTTTGATGTTTTATTAGATAAAATTAAAACATTCCAAGGTTCTATTATCATCTTTGTAAAGACAAAGTTTGGTACAGAAAAGCTTGCAAAGAAATTATACGATGCTGGTTACAAAGCTGATGCGATCCATGGTGATCTTCGTCAAAGTGCTCGTGACCGCGTTATTAAAGCATTTCGTGATGGTAAGTATCAAATCTTAGTTGCAACTGACGTTGCTGCTCGTGGTTTGGATATTCCTCATATTGGTTGTGTGATCAACTTTGATCTTCCACAATGTCCAGAAGATTACATTCATCGTATTGGTAGAACAGGTCGTGCTGGCGCTAAAGGTAAAGCGATTAACATTATTACCCGTCAAGACGGTATGAAATGGCGCGCTATCTGCAGATTGATCAGCCCTGAAACATGCAAAGACGAACCTCGTGGTGAAAGATCAGGCTTTGGTGGCCGTTCAGGATCACGTTCTCGTTCAGGCGGTTCTTCTTCAGGATATGGCGGACGCCGTTCTTCAGGTGGATCATCATCAGGTTTTGGTGGACGTCGTTCTTCAAGCACCGGTGACCGTTCAGATCGTTATGGCGATCAAGGTTCAGAAGATCGTCCACGTCGTTCATCATCAAGCTTTGGTGGTGGATTCAAAAGACGTTCAGATGGTGAAGGTTCAGGCGTAAGCCGTGGTCGCTTTGGTACAAAAAAGCGCGGACCAAAATCTGAGTAAGATTTTATAAAGAAATTAAGGCAGCTGAAAAGCTGCCTTTTTTCTTGTCTGAATTATTGAGAAGAGTTTACTGATCTGAAGTTGTTGCTGGATGTGATATACATAAATCTGCTAGCAATAAGCTGCGTCTAGGTCTGTTGTACGTACTTTTATTGGATAATGGTCCATAATAGGCTACAGCACGCTGTGCACTTTTATCATCTTCATATTTTTTTTCGTAATGTGTGACCCATGCTTTGCTGTGTTTACAAAGTGTTATGCCTGGGGGTTCGTATGCTGGATGTTCTAGATCGATAGCTTTTATTGTTGAGCGAGTTGCGCGTATATGCAGTTTGTCTGGGTGCCTTAATTTGTTAATGCCAAATACAACACAGTTGCAATCAGTTAGGTGAAGCATAGTGCCTTGGTCATCAATGAGAGCAATTTTTTTGATAGGTGCCGGTTCTGCTGATGGGGTAGTATAGGTTATATATAATGCATCTTGGTAGCAGTGAACAACGTGGTTGCCAGGCAGCGCTCCTCTTCCAAGCTTTATGATATGTGGGTTACTTTCATGTTCTGAGCAATAGCTTGGAGTGTGTTGTAGTACAAGCAAAGTGCTGAGTATGCCGAGTGTGAATTTCATGGTGTGTTATTTTTTTTCTTTTATAAACGTAAAGCGGTCAGTAATGGTGCCGTTATATTCTACTACTTCTAAAAACATGCTTGCAGGGCGTGCCCAAAGCAGTTCTGGTTTATCAAGATCTTTATAGAAAACGAGTTCTTCTAATGTTTCAGAATGGCGACCTGTGCCCATGATTTCATACAAATTACCACTGTAATGTTTGTAGATGCCTGGTTTGATAGGGTGTTTGAGTGGTTGTAATGCTTCTTTCATAGCTAGTCTCCTGAATTGTTTAAAAAATATACGAAAAAAGACCATGAGTTTTACCCCATGGTCTTAAACTTTTATTCGCTCATTAAGAACGAATGGTAGTTACCAAGATTTCTTTGGACCACCAAAGCCACCACGGCTGCCGCCGCGATCTGAAGAACCACCACGGTCTGAACCGAATGATGGACGACGTTCGCTTGAGTAACCGCCTGTTCTAGGAGCACGGTCACCACCACGGTCTGAACCGCCTGTGCGTGGACCATTGTTATTTGCCATGTTAACGATCATCTTACGACCCATAACTTCAGTACCGTTAAGTGCTAAAGCATTTTCTGTGTCGCCTTCAGTTTCCATAGTAACGAAAGCGAAACCACGTGGGCGGTTTGTTTCACGGTTCAATGGGATTGAAACTTCAAGAACTGCGCCGTGAGCTGAGAATACTTCTGTAAGTTCTTCTTTGCTCATGTTGTAAGAAAGATTGCCAACGAATAATTTGTTTTTGTTTTCCATGTTTTTTTTAAACCTTAAATGGGAAAATGAGATATTTATATTCTTTTGTGAACTGCATGCAATACATGTGTGATTGTTCTGGGTTGATACATGCTTTATGAGATTTCAATTAATAGCCGTTACGGTCTTCCTCCTAATTTACAGTTCCACAGGGGGATATACTTTCTGCAAGAAGTCGACCGACTTTCTTGAACATACGCTATTATTGTTTCCCATGGCTTGTGCGGTTAAGCTAGCGGTGAAGCTAACTTTTTCAAATAAACACTATGAAGTATACCATACTTATGAGAATAAGGAATAGATAGAGTTTTATTAGAAATTTAAGCTTATTTGTTTTTCATGATCTAGTAACCATCGCTTTCTTTCTATGTTATAGCGATAGCCGCCATAGTCGCCAGTAGAGGTAATTACTCGATGGCAGGGGATAAGCAAAGCTATACGATTAGCTGCATTTGCGTTTGCTACCGCTCGATATGCAGTTGGTTTATCTATTGCTTGAGCAATCTGAGCATAACTAAGTGTAGCACCATAGGTAATATGGCATAGTTGTTGCCACGTTTGTTTTTGAAAATCTGTGCCTTCTAGATAAAAAGGCACTGTAAAAATAGTAAGTGTTCCTGCAAAATAAGCAGCTAATTCGTGTTTAAGAAGTTCAAGTACTGGATTAGTTTCTGACATAATTGATTTGTTTTTGTGCGCAAATGGCTTTGGATTATCTGTAAATTCTAGGGTGTGTAGTGTTGTGTGATCTGCAGTTGCGAGCATGTCGCCCAGAGGTGTTGGTATTGTTATTTGCCCTACTACGCATCGCTGTGCGCTAGCTTCAAAGGGTGTAAGAAGAATATGTTTTTGATTTGTCATGATAGCTTTAGCTCCTACAAATGTTAGTAAGAAGTAAAGCTAAGTTTGGTTTACCATACGAAGCTTTACGCGAAGTATGGAGGAGAGAGTGGGATTCGAACCCACGATCCGCTCATCACGGATAACGGTTTTCAAGACCGTCGCAATCGACCGCTCTGCCATCTCTCCACAAGTTCTACTCCGCAATCGAAAAACGATTGATTCGTAGAATGGTTTACCATACGAAGCTTTCTATTTGTTCTTCGGAGTTCGAAGAACAAATTATGCAAAGTATGGTGCGCCCGGAAGGAATCGAACCTACAGCCTTCAGATCCGTAGTCTGACGCTCTATCCAATTGAGCTACGGGCGCATATAATTTTCAAAGAATCTTATTCGGTCATGCTACATCGTCCGTCTTTGCTTTTGTCTGGAGCTTGTTTATTTCTCCTGACCTGATGCTTCGATCGGACAGTCTTCTTTTCGCATCGGCGTTAGCCAGACGAAGTTGCGTAGCAACGAAGACTGGTGGAGAGGAAGGGATTCGAACCCTCGATCCAGGTTTCCCCAGAAACTTGCTTAGCAGGCAAGCGCTTTAGACCACTCAGCCACCTCTCCTTATTCTACTCTATTTTTAAGAAGAATAAAGTGTTAGAAATAATACGTGATTCCGCCGTTAATGCAAGTTTTGCTCTATAAAAAATAACGAAAAGTTTCTTATGGCCCTTATTATTGAACTCACCGTAATTCCTCAATCGGCAAAATGCCAGATTTTTTTAGCTAAAAATGGTCTTCTTAAGTGCTCATTAAAAAGTGCTCCAGAAAAGGGCGCTGCTAATAAAGAGCTTATAAAGTATATAGCCAAAACGCTGGGCCTAACTCAGGATCTTATTGAAATAGTGGCAGGCTTAACGGTTCGAAAAAAGCGCATAAAGATACATACATCACTAACAGTTGAAGATTTTTATGCTGCTTTTGGTATTGCTTGGCAACAGGTATTTTCATAAATGTAGTGATTTTGTATCAAAAAGTATTGCAATTAAAGGCTTCCAGTTGACTATTAGAGCCTTTTCTTTTACCATTGCTTCTCATGTTTGAAATATTGCCGGGGTGGCGAAATGGTAGACGCACGGGACTCAAAATCCCGCGGTGGCGACACTGTGCCGGTTCGAGTCCGGCTCCCGGCACCAACTTAAATATCAGGAGATAATTATGAACGAACATAGCTGTATCTTCTGTAAAATAATCAACAATCAACTTCCTTCTACTAAAATTGCAGAAAATGATGACGTTCTTGTTATCAAAGATCTGTATCCAAAAGCTCCTATTCATTATTTAATTATTCCCAAAAAACATATTCGTGATATTGCACAAATAGAACCAAACGATGCGCATGTGGCATCTCAACTCTTATTGATGGCACAAGAGCTTTCAAAAAAAGATGAACAGCATGCAGAGTTCCGTTTAGTGTCTAATAATGGCGCGCGCGCAGGACAGTGTGTTTTCCATATTCATCTTCATTTTGTTGCCGGTAAACAGATGGACTTTTAGTTCGTCATCTGATTGTTATCTTGTTACACTAATAAGCTATTTTGATGTTTTGTATTGTGTAGAAAGATACGTATGATAACGACTATTTTAATAAGTATTTTGTTTGCCATTTTTTCAACCAGTGTGATGACCTATATTACTATTGCTACGCCAATTGGCCCATGGATGGGACCAACGCTTGCGATGCTTGGTATTTTAGGCATGCGTTGTATTGGACATTTTACCACGAATAATTTGCTGTATGCAGTAAGTGCAGGCTCTATTGGTGGTATTCTTGCAACAGCATTTGGGTTCTCTTTTCCCACCTATTATTTTTTAGATCCTGTAGCTTTTGATGCATTTATGCAAAAGCCATTTTTAGCTTGTTCTGTGATAGCATCGCTTGCATTAGCAGGCGGTCTTCTTGCTTGGTGGTTGTCGTGGCATATTAAAAAAACATTATTACATGATCAAGAATTGCCATTTCCCGTAGGTGTATTGGTCTATAAAATTGCAAGCGCTGCTCATGAAGTGGGGAATCTTAAACGGTTACTTGCAGGTGCTCTTACTACGTCGGTGTATTGTGCATTACAAGTAAAAACATGGATGCAAGGATATGTGATTCCTGCAGTTGTTACGGTATTGCCAGCATCGCGCTTGGGCTTATTAAAGATACCTGCAATTCAGTTTTCTATGGGTTATCTACCCATGTTGTGGGCAATAGGTTTTATTGCCGGCAGTATGATCACGGTACCATTATTAATTGGTACATTAACTCGTATTTTTTTTACCGATATTGTGCAAGCTCTTTATTTCTCGCATATCAGTAGCGCCGACTTTATTTTAGCCTTTTGTAGTGGCATGGTTGTTGCAGGTGCGTGTGGTGGTTTGATTGATACACCGCGCCAGTTGTTCGCTTTTTTTACTAAGCAACGTTCTGCAAAAACATCAGAATCTGCTCTTTCTGTGCGAGCGCTTATATTGTCACCTTTTTTTATGATAACAGTTGCCATTGTTATTGGAGTGTTGAGCTACTTTGAGCTTTCGTTTGCTGCACAAGTGTATACTATCTTTTTTACTTTAGTGTGTGCGTATCAGATAGCGGCTATAGCGGGGAAAATTGGTTTAGCGTTGTTAGGGCGTTTTGCCACGTTTGTTATGTTGCCGGGCCTTGTTATTTTTGGATTTACCGGACTACAAGCAACGGTGGTCGCAACACTTGTTGAAGCGTGTGGTGGGGTAACAACAGATATTCTGTTTGGTCAGCGAGCAGCAGCGTTAGCAAATTTATCTTCTCGCCGTATGTTTTATTTTCAGCTTTTGGGTATTGTCGTGAGTTCCATAACCATGGCATTCGTGTTTTGGCTCTTAGTGACGCACTTTCAATTAGGTTCTGAGTTGCTGTTTGCCGAACGTGGACAAGCACGTGCGCTCTTAGTAAAAGCAGTGACCTTCGATTATGTGGTTCTTGCATTAGGTGTTCTGTATGGCTTTGTGCTTAAGAAAATCAAGGTGCATCCTATGCTGGTATTAGGCGGTCTTTTGATGCCGTTATCGTTAAGTTTAGGTCTTGTGATTGGCGGATTATCTTCGCTTGTTGTTGCTGATCAAGAGCGCTGGGAACCATTCTGTTCAGGGATGTTTGCGGCAAATGCCTTATGGATGGTGTGGCAAGCATTATGGTAAACGATATGTTTTTTACTTTTGATTATGAAAAAACTGCATCTATTCATGATCATGTTATTAAAAGTGTTGCCTTTGATTATGAGATAGAAGCTGAGCTACGAGTCTTTCAAGAAACATTGGCGCGCGGCACGTATGTAACTTCTCATGCTTCGGTACTTTTACCGTTTGATACAGCATTGCATGAGCAAGCAAAACAGGTAGCAGCACAAAAAAAACTGTTAGCACCAACAGTTTTAGTTGTTGTTGGTATTGGCGGCTCTTCTCTTGGAGCCAAGGCTGTGCATCAGGCAATTCATGGTCGTTTTTATCATGCAAATGAGCCTGCATTACGCGTGTATTTTGCAGAGACTGTTGATGCTGATCGTATGTTTACGATTTTGACTGTTTTAGAGAAAGAGCTTTTAAAGGGGCATGCGGTTATTATTACTGTTATTACAAAATCTGGCACTACTACAGAAACTATCGCTAATTTTCATGTGTTGTTATCGCTTATTAAAAAGCACAGACCGCATGATTATAAAGAGTATATTGTCGCAATCACAGACCAGGGTTCGCCTTTGTGGCAGATTGCACAACAAGAAGGGTATGCACTTTTACCTATACCTAAAGTTGTGGGGGGGCGGTATTCAGTTTTTTCACCAGTTGGATTATTCCCTTTGTTAATGGCAGGTGTTGATACTGACCAATTGGTGCAAGGTGCGCAAGAAAGTGTGATGCGTTGTACGCAGTTTTCTTTTGAAACTAATCCTGCGCTCACGAGTGCGCTTGTACAGTTTATTCATTATAAGCGGGGCATCAGTATCAGTGATTTGTTTTTGTTTTCAGTTGATCTTGAATCGGTAGGTAAATGGTACCGACAATTGATGGGCGAAAGCATTGGTAAAGAGTTTGATAAGGACGGTAAAAAAGTAGGAGCGGGTATTACGCCTACCGTATCGCTTGGTAGTATTGATTTGCATTCGCTTGCACAATTATATCTTGGTGGGCCGCGTGATAAATTTACAACATTTGTAACGGTTGAACGCACTGCACATACGATTACCATTAATCCTGAATTGGCTATCGATAAAGTGTGCGGCTATCTGCAGGGCAAGCGTTTTGACGAAGTTATGTATGCGTTGGTAGAAGGGACTAAACGAGCGTATCTAAAAAACGATCGCCCCTATTGTTCTGTAGTATTGCCAGAAAAAACTGAGCGGTATATTGGGCAATTTTTACAGTTCAAAATGATGGAAATGATCTACTTGGCGTATTTGCTTAATGTTGATCCGTTTGATCAACCAAATGTTGAATTGTATAAACGCGAAACACATGCGCTTCTTGCTCAGTAAAATTGCTCTGAAGGGTATTAGGCGTATAATAGAACATGATACTATTAATTTTAATTGGTCAGGAGTTTATATGAAAAAACATATATTAGGTTTGTTGTTAGTTCTTACTAGTGGTGTAAGCGCGTCTGATAAAAATAATAATGACAAGAAAAATGTGCCAGAGCATGTACTGCAAAATGTATCTGATGGAACAGTTCGTGCAGGAGTATATGGTGTTGTGGCAGCAGGTGGCGTGGGGAGTGCTACATTAGCAATCCGTGCTTTGCAAAAAGGCTCAAAAGGGCGATATGTACCGATGGCTATTGGTGTTGCTGCGTGTGGTGCAGCTGGCGCTGTTGCAACCTTGCAGTCTATGTTTGCAGCATGTGAGTTGCATAGCTATCTCACACAAGACAAGAAGAACAGTTAAAGATTTTGATCTGTTGTACTATTGATAAAGTAGGCAGCCTTTTAAAGCTGCCTACTTCGTTTTGGAGCTGGTATGCAGTATACTTGCTTGCACTCATAATCATGTAACTTTGTAGGGGGTCGTATATATGAAAAAAATAATATTTTTACTATTAGCAGTAGTCAGTAGTCATAAAATGCGTACAGCTAATGAAGATGAAGTAAGAGGTATTATTCTACTTGCTGCATCAGGTGTAGCTGCGCGTAGTGCTTATAATCTATGTGATGGTCAATCAAATTTTCTTAAAGCCGCATGCAGTGCTGGCGCGGGTGTTTGTACTGCGTTATGTATAGCTGCAATTCCAGAAAAAAAAGTTGTACCTGCATTGACTACTGTTACAGCTCTATCATGTGTTGCTCATTTTGTGCATAAACGTTTGTTTCCAGGAGAAAGATTTGTCAGATATGAAGGATTTTATAGGGGTTACCAAACATACACATCAAAGAGCGGTCGATGTGCTTCTTCATGGGCTTTGCCTTTGGTGATAGGCTTACCTTTGCTCTATAAAACTAAAAGTTATATTGCTACGGGGGCAGGGTTATTAACAGTAAGCTCTCTAGTGCATCAAGTATTAAAATCAGTAAAAGGTGGAGCTGAGCCAGTATTACCACGGATTCCATTTAATGGATTTCCACAAGATCCGTTCATTCAAAATACATTTTCAAGTAATTCATTTTCACCGTCATCATCTTCGCAAAGTTCTTTTAATCAAAATCAAGCACAAGGTGATCGACAAACATTAAACGCTTTACGCGTTCTTGGATTACAAGATGATGCAACATTTGATCAAATAAAGACAGCGTATCATAAGTTGGCTCTGCGGTGGCATCCTGATAGACATTCACAAACATCAGAAACAAACAAACAAGAAGCTGAAGAAAAATTTAAGAAAATAAAAAAAGCGTATGAAGACTTAGAAGGCAGAGCATAAGGGAGACGCTTAAAAGTCTTTCTTAGTGTAGTACCTATGCGTATTCATGACTCTTTGCTACGGTAATCTTTTACAAAGTATCGTACATAAAAGGGTAGTAAGTGAAGCATATAATTTTTGTTCTGATGATAGTTCTTATAAACGCACACGGTTCTTTGTGTGCATCATATTCATTACTCGGTATTGGTGTAGGGGCTGCATCTCTGTTGGCATCAGCTTCTTATGGAGCGCAAGCAGTAGATGAGTTATGTAATGGATCTGCTAATGTTGGAGAACGGGCAATGGGAGCGTTGCTTGGAGTAACATCATGTACCACTGTAGCAATACACGAGCATGCGGTGCCTGTATGTTTATTATTGTTTGCGGCAAATGGTGTGGTTGATAGTGCTGAGCGATATGTGGTGCAGCAAACTGCTATGTTTAATTGCCAAGCGCCTTGTCGTGCCAACTATGCAAGAAGAAAAAAAGTGCATGGTATAGCGCGTACTATTGGAGCATTAGTAGTGCTAGAATGGTACAAGCATCAAGACACAACATCAACTGGTCTTGCAAGAATTGTTTGCCCTGCTGGATTGGTAGCGGTGCTGGTAGGTGCTGTCGTAGGACGTTTAGGAGTGACGCCTATTCTTGTAGATGTTTTTGCTCAAAAAAATGAGTGTTAATATTGCATGTATTTCTTGATCTGTGGGATGTTTAAGAGTACTCTTGTGCCGCGTTATTATTACTCTTATTTTTTCGGGAGACTTGTATGAAGAAATACATGTTGTTGTTGTTGTCAGTGTTATGTTTGCTGAGTGGTACTTCTTATGTATCTGCTTCTTCTGCACAGAATACACAATTAGCAGTTCTAGTAGCAGCGAGTGCAAGTGGAGCAGCCGTTGGATATAAATCGGCAGATGATTTTTGTATAAAAAGCAAACCAGGGAAAATAGGTTTAGCTCTAGGGACTGGGTTTCTTACTGGTATGACAGGTTTAATAGTTGCAGAAAGAAAAGGATATTATATCCCTGCGGTTGTAGGTGCTGTTGCAGTAGCTAAAATGGCCATCAAACATCCAAACCATGTAAGACCTGCATTGGTTGGCGGTATTACCGCGTTGAGTGCAAGCATGCTTATTAGTCAGTATGTTCTTCCTGAGTTAGCGCCGAGTCGCTTGTCGGGAGTATGTGCGATTGCTGGAATAACTCTTTTAGCATCAGCAGGTGCGTCTGAAGGAGTGTACCGTGCAGCACATAAAGCAATGAGTGTTTCAAGTTCTACATCAACCTTTAGTGTTATCGATTTCATAAGAGGTAAAAAATAGTAACAATTAGATATAATTTAAAAGGGGCCTTAAAGAGCCCCTTTTTTATTGCCCTTAACGCCAGCTTGCAAATTGCTGGATGCTTGTCCTATTAAGGCTTTTTGGTATTCTGAAGGTGAAGTTTATAAATATAATAATTCGTAAGGCTGGCCATATGAAAAAATATGCAGTTTTGTTATTAGCAGCAAGTTGTGTTGCTACTGCTCAAGTTAAGGCTTCATCTTCGGCAGAAATGGTTGCTGGAAGTGCAATATTGGGTTCTGTGGGTTTAATGGGTTCTGATGCCCATGAAGAAGTTTTTGGTAAAAAAAGTCCAATACATGTTGGAAGACTTGCAGCAGCTGGTAGTGCGATGGGTTCTCTGATGGCAGTGCTTGTGCAGTCTGTGGCGAATAAAGCAATAGGTGGCCAGGCAGGTAGAGTTGTCACGTCGGCAGCTTTGATTGCTTGGCTGACTACTTATGGTGTAGAAGGAAAAAAATCTGACAAAGCTGATACGTATAAGAACGTAAAGAGGTTTGGCGGTTTGGTGGGGGCAGCAGTTGGTGTTGCTTTTATGGATGCACAAACTCAATTATTGCAGAAGTTTGGGGTAGTACCGGTAGCGGTTTTGACAGCTGCTATGTTGGCTGGCCGTTATGGTGCGCAAGAGCTTGCAAAGCGTTATCATGAAAAATATCCACTTAAAAAAGCAGTTGTGGAGACAATAAAAAACTAATAATAAAAAGGGGCGTTTAAAAGCCCCTTTTTTGTTCTTACTTATTATGCATTCTTAATAAGATACTGTTCTATAAATTCCATCAAGTCGCCATCAAGCACCAAATCAGGTTGTGGAGATTCGCATTCAGTCCTGTGATCTTTTACCATCTTGTACGGATGCAGAACGTACGAACGTATTTGTGAGCCCCATTCAATCTTCTTTTTTTCAACAGAAGCAGTTTTTGCTGCTGCTTCTTCTTCTTGCTTTTGCGCTAACTTTGCTTTAAGCATTTTCATACATGTTTCTTTGTTTTGTAGTTGTGAGCGCTCACTTTGTGATTGCACTACAATACCGCTTGGCGCGTGGGTAATCCGCACTGCAGAGTCGGTTTTATTAACATGTTGACCACCAGCACCACCAGCACGGTAGGTATCAATACGCAAATCTTTAGGATCAATAGTAATATCGATTTTAGGTGTTTCTGGGGTAACATAGACACCAGCAAAGGAAGTATGTCTACGTTTATTGGCATCGTACGGAGAGATACGCACTAAGCGATGAATGCCATGTTCACTTTTTAAAAGACCGTACGCATTTTTACCTTTTACTAATAATGTTCCACTTTTAATACCTGCTTCTTCACCTACTTGGTGATCGATTAATGCAGTTTCAAGATTTTGTTTTTCACAGAAGCGCACAAACATACGTAAAAGAATTTCTGCCCAATCTTGTGACTCGGTACCACCAGCACCACAGTTTACACTGATGTAACAGTTTGAACGATCTTGTTCGCCTGACAGTAAAAGCTGCACTTTAAAAGAGCGAATAGCGCCGCCGAGCACTTTTAAATCTTGTGCAAGTTTTTCAAGTTCGCCCTCATCGGTTCCAAACAGTGCAACTAGTTCATGCATATCTTTAAATGATTGTGTGACATGCACATATTGTTCATGTTGTGTTTTGAGAGCTTGAAGTTCTTTTAAAAGGGGTGCGTATTGTGGATCTTGCCATACAATAGGATCTTCAGCCTTTTTGCTGAGCTCAGCAATTCGTTTTTCTGTAGGCGCATTTGCCCAGTAATCTTTGATGATGTTGATTATAGGTTCAAGGTCTTTAAGCTGCTGTTGAATGTCATCAATAAGCATGAAAATACTCCGTAGTAATAGGCGTAAATAAGCCTTTAGTATACCAGAATAGGGCTTTTGCAATAGTTTCAAAAATCTATTACAATTAGGATTATGAAGTTAAGTAAGGTTTTGCTATGAATAAAACTATTTTGAGCGTTATATTTCTAATGAGTTTTTCTGTTGCGGCTTCAAGCGACAAGACTTTTATTAAGAAATTTTGTGATGTTCAAACTGTAGAATCAAAATTGAACCTGTGGCAACCAACATTTATAAAAACATGTCAGACTATGTATCCTTATATGTATCAATATAAGCAACGTGCGGTATGTTATGCGATGTTTGGTTTTCAAGCTCTTTTATCGCAAGCGTCTAAAAGAAAATAATCTTCTCCCCCCATATCTTTATTGTGATAATGCACAGTTCTTAGATGGTAAGAGCGAGTGACTCTTTGTTTCTAAGACTTGTTTTTATGCGCTGAAACTTTTTTGGATCATGTGCAATCATGATTACGCCACGTATGGTGGTATCACTATGTTCGTATTTTTTCGCCCGAAGACTCTTTTTAATGGAATTATAAGGTTCGTGAAGTCCTTGTGGAAGTGGAATAGGAATAGTTGCGGTTGCATGAGGATTAATTGTAACAGCGAGGTTAACCTTGCAAGCGGGCAGAAAAGTTTTTCTAGAGGCGTGTGTATAGTAGTAGTCAACTCGTATGTCAATTTGAATGGTGACCGGTTTGTCGCTTGAGTTGGTAATGGTTAAGGGAGTGTGAATAGGTGGAGTGGTTGTGTTTTGAGGGGTAAGAGGCGCACTGTTTGGGCAGGATTTTATTGTTGGTGGGGTAGTATGTGGTGCGTGTGAACATATGGCTGTGTTGTAGAAAGCAAAAGATATCAGGAGAGAGAGGCATATTTTTATGAAATATTTCATAATCGTTCTTTCTGAATCACGTTTTCAGGATTAAAGTTTGCATGATACTAGCATGATTATGCCTATCAAAAGAAGGGTTCAACCTTTTAATATGGTAGAAAATCATACATGCTTCTTTAAGATATAACGTATCTATAATGTAATGTGCATTTTTTACTTTACAGGGAAACAGTATGAATAAGGGTCGTCTTTTTGTCATTTCTGCTCCTTCAGGAGCTGGTAAAACAAGTTTAGTAATGGCGTTGCTACAAAATGCTCCTTTTGGTTGTGCCGTTGAACGTGTTGTGACCTATACGACGCGCGCTCCTCGTCCAGGTGAAGTTCAAGATCAGGCCTACCATTTTATAACCAAAGCATTGTTTGAGGCCAAAATAAAGGCAGGCTTCTTTTTAGAGTGGAGTAGTTGGTATCAAGACTATTATGGCTCGGCGCGCGATGTTTTAAAAAAATTAGGGCTTGGTAAAAATTATATTATGATTCTTGACCGGGCTGGGGCCCAAGCGGTTAAGCAAGCATATCCAGCAGCGGAGCTTATTTGGATTCAACCGCCTTCTTTAGAAATTTTAAAAGCACGGTTAGAAAAACGGGGGGATACCCAAAGTTCATTAACATTTAGACTTGGGCGGGCCGCTTTTGAGATGCAAGAAGAGGCTGAAAAGAAGCTCTATGACCATGTTGTTATTAATGATTCTTTTGATCAAGCCTTGCAGGCGCTTAAGCTCATAATATGTGGATAAAAAATAAGCTTAAAAATCATCTTCTATACATTATTAATAAGGGGCCTTAAAAAATAGGCTTAAAATGGAGTTTCAAAAAAGGGTATTTTTTAGTTCTATTAGGCAATGGTCATCATGATCCGATTGTGTTTAAAAATGATTAGCCTAAAATGGTATATAACTTCTCATAGTTGGGTTAGGGAAAAGTAGAGTAGTAGTGAATCGTTCTTTAGAAAAAATAACTTATTTTTGTATCTAGGCGTAGTAATACGCTTATTTTTTATAAAAAAACATACGTTTTTAAAACTATTTTTTACGAAAATAAGCTTAAATTCATATTCTTTTCAAAAAAAATAAAAATAAATTAAAAAAAAGTTGCATTTAACCTTAAAGGAAGTACAATAGGGTCAACTTGAAATTTACGAAATCAGCAAACGTTGCAAACAAAAAAAACCAACAAAAAAAGAAAAACAAAATTACTTGACAACGCAACTAGCAACGATATAATGATAAGCAGATTTTAGCTCGAATCTTTCAAATAGAAACGAGCAAAAAGTAAAAAATTTAATTGAAAAAAGTTCTTTGAAATCGCAAGAAATTTTAAAAATTTGTCCACAGAGAATAAGTGCGGAATAAGTCCCCTAACAAAAACAATTTTTGTGATGGAGAGTTTGATTCTGGCTCAGAATGAACGCTGGCGGCGTGCTTAACACATGCAAGTCGAGCGAGAAAGTTCCTTCGGGAATTAGTACAGCGGCAGACGGGTGAGTAATACATGGGAATCTGCCTTTAAGTGAAGGATACCTTTGGGAAATCAAAGTTAATACTGCATATCTCCTCCGGGAGAAAGATGGCTTTTATGCTGTCGCTTGAAGATGAGCCCATGCGCTATTAGCTAGTTGGTGGGGTAAAGGCCTACCAAGGCGATGATGGCTAGCCGGCCTGAGAGGGTGAACGGCCACACTGGAACTGAGACACGGTCCAGACTCCTACGGGAGGCAGCAGTGAGGAATATTGCACAATGGGCGAAAGCCTGATGCAGCGACGCCGCGTGGAGGATGAAGGTCTTAGGATTGTAAACTCCTGTTAAGTGAGAAGAAAGTACCATTTTTAATAGAAGTGGGAGATGACGTTATCACTAGAGAAAGCACCGGCTAACTTCGTGCCAGCAGCCGCGGTAATACGAGGGGTGCAAGCGTTATTCGGAATGACTGGGCGTAAAGGGTGCGTAGACGGCACGTTAAGTCTTTTGTTAAATACCTCAGCCTAACTGAGGATCAGCAGGGGAAACTGGCGAGCTTGAGATTGGAAGAGAGAAGTGGAATTCTCGGAGTAGCGGTAAAATGCGTAGATCTCGAGAGGAACACCAATGGCGAAGGCAGCTTCTTGGTCCAATTCTGACCTTGAGGCACGAAAGCGTGGGGAGCAAACAGGATT
>JACCDN011164247.1_pt1 | contig 60653 bp, 56 predicted proteins | sample 7441691 | NCBI WGS metagenome assembly JACCDN01 (sample SAMN15323439, study PRJNA562643) | freshwater metagenome | isolation source: river surface water | place: USA:Blue River Watershed | collected 2017-08-16 | reverse complement strand
TAGTGTTTCGGCGGCCATAGCGAAGGGGAAACGCCCGGTTACATTCCGAACCCGGAAGCTAAGACCTTCAGCGCCGATGGTACTGCGAGGGGGACCTCGTGGGAGAGTAGGACACCGCCGGACTTAATTTAGAAAATGGCCACCTTTTTCAAGGTGGCCATTTTCGCTTAACAAAGATATTCGGGAGAATTCATGTCAGATCAGGATAGGTCGCGCAATCATCGCGACCGCCAGCCTAGGCCTGAGCAAGCCGAACGACCTCAATGGCAGCAGCGTGTAGATCGTCCAGAGCGCGCCGACAAGCCAAAGAGCCCGCTGATTCCTCACGAAATCACACCAGAAGACCTCGAGATGGGCGTCCGCGTTCAGCTCAAGACTCTTACTGCCGAGAACGCCGAGATGGTCGCTCGTCACCTTGCGATGGTCGCGATCGTTGCCGACCAGGACCCAGAACTTGCACATCGACATGCCCTTGCAGCCGCATCCCGTGCCGGTCGAATCGCCGTTGTGCGCGAGACCGTCGCAATTACTGCCTATTTCGTCGAAGATTGGGCGATGTCGCTGCGTGAATTCTTGGCTCACCGCCGGATGACGGCGTCGAACGAGCACCTTCCGATGATGGTCGACTGTGAGCGAGGGCTCGAGCGTCCCAAGCGTGCTCTCGAGCTAGGTCGAAGCGTCGATCGTGAATCCCTGCCTGCGGCCGTTCGCGTCAATCTTGCGATTGCGATGTCCGGTGCGCGTTTGGACCTAGGAGAGAACGAGCAGGCTTTGGCCGAGCTTGAGATTCGCGAATTGGATCCGACTAAGGTTTTTGAGTACTCTGCACCACTGTTCTGGGCCTACAGCGACACACTTGAGGTGCTCGGCAAGACTGCCGAGGCCAAGAAGTGGGCCGAATTGGGTGATCGTGCCGCTAAGGCCGTCGCCGCCAAGAATGATTCTGGTGAAGAATCTCTCGAGGTAATCGAAGAGTTGACCATTCCGCAAGCGTCCGAGTTTGTTCGCCGCGAACCTCGAGAGGGCTTTAGCCCCCGTCCGCGTGAATCACGCCCAGGTTTTGATCGCGGTGATCGCCCGCGCCGTGATGGTGACCGCCCTGCGCGTCCAACACGTGAGGGTGGTCGTCCCGCACGTACGCCTCGTGATGGAGAACGCCCCCGAACCGGCGGAGGTTTCCGTGATGGTGAGCGTTCGGATCGTCCGCGCCGTGACGGTGACCGCCCTTCGCGTCCACCGCGCGACGGAAACTCAGGACCCCGCACCGGAGGTCCTCGTTCCGGAGGTCCAAGACCTGGCAACGGTCCTCGTCCTGGTGGCGGCCCGAGAGGTGGAGCACCGAGGGGTGGTCGTCCGGGAGGTAGCCGTGGGCGCTAGTCTTCTGTCGCCTTATGACTGCCTGCTTGCAGACCTAGATGGCGTCGTCTATGAGGGCACCCTCGCAATCAAGGGTGCCGTTGAGTCGATCAACAAGGTTCAAAAATCTGGCTTGCCTGTTGGCTACGTCACCAATAATTCGTCAAGAAAGCCTGAAACCATCAGCGACCAGCTGCGCGGTTTCGGGCTAGACGCGCATCCGGAGCAAATCGTCTCCTCGGGTCAAACCGGCGTTGAACTTCTTTCCACCATGATTCCCGCGGCATCGAAAGTGCTTGTCGTCGGCGGTGAAGGGCTTCGTCAGCGAGTCACAGACGCTGGTTTCGAATTGGTTGAGTCTTCTGACGATTCTCCAGCGGGTGTCATTCAAGGATTCGCACCCGATGTTGCCTGGCGAAACCTAGCGGAAGCGGCATACGCCATCCAAAAAGGTGCGAAGTGGGTTGCTACCAACTCTGACTGGACGCTCCCGCAAGAAAAGGGGCTAGCCCCTGGCAATGGAACACTAGTTTCCGCGGTGCACACCGCTGTTGGACAACTTCCAGCGGTAGCCGGCAAGCCAGAGCCCGCCATCTTCGAGACCGCCAAGCGTGCCTTCAAGAGCGTGAATCCGCTTTTTGTCGGCGATCGTATCGACACCGACATCGTTGGCGCTAATCGCGCGGGAATCGATAGCGCACTGGTACTGACCGGAGTTAGCACACGCAAAGAATTACTCGGCATCGGCGCGGATGGGCGTCCAACGTACATCCTTGGAAACCTGTCGGAACTGCACCAAAAATACTCGGCTCCAAAGGAGACGAAGTTTGGTTTCAGTTGTGATGGGGCAAAGGTAGAACTTTTGGCGGGCAAGGTGCGGGTAGTCGCGGGTGATCCGAAGTCGCTTGGTGCGCTCAAGGCCGCTTGTGCAGTGATTTGGACCTCGCCAACCCCCATCTATGGGCTGGATGTTGAGCCAGCGCTCTATGAATAAGCCGTAGTCTGGAGAAGAAATGTCTGAACAAGAACAGCAGTCCACCAACGAGCAGGCCGACTTTGCCGCGCGTGTGCAAGCCGAACTCGACCGTATTTCGAGCTTGGATCAGGCCGAACAAATCGAAGCACTCAAGTCGCTTCATGCGCTTCTCGAAAACACGCTCGACGAGGGCAAGTAGTTGCGAGCCGACCTCGCTCTAGTTGAGCGCGGTTTGGCGCGTTCGCGTTCTCAAGCCGCGGCCCTCATCGATGCCGAGCGGGTTTTAGTCAACTCCCAAACCTGCCGCAAGGCGTCTCAAATCATCGCGGATGGCGCATCCCTTGTTGTTCTTGAAGCCGTCGACTTTGTTTCTCGCGCCGGGCACAAACTAGCAACGGCCCTGGGCGAATTCGGTGCCCTCGAACTAGTCGGCAAGCGAGCGCTAGACGTCGGAGCGTCGACCGGAGGTTTTACCGACGTGCTGCTTCGCCACGGGGTGAGCTCGGTTGTGGCCATCGATGTCGGTCACGATCAGATGGTTCCCGAACTTCGCGAAAATTCTCGGGTCACCTGCATTGAGGGGTTCAATGCTCGTGAGCTTTCGCCCGCATCCCTGGCCGCTGTTGGAGTCACGGACACGAACTTTGACGTGGTCGTCGCCGACCTTTCGTTCATATCGCTGACTTTGGTTTTGGAACAGATCGTCGCAACGGCACCTAAAGCCGACATGATTTTGTTGGTCAAACCGCAGTTCGAGGTTGGCAAGCAGTCACTCTCGGCGAGGGGAGTGGTGAATCATCACGGGCTTCGCGCTAGGGCCATCCACCAGGTCGTCGACTTTGCCAATGGGCTGGGATGCGGCATCCGTGGTCTCGTGCGTTCAAGTTTGGTTGGCACTCATGGGAACATTGAGTATGTCTTGTGGATTAGTCCACAGGAACCCCAAAATTCGGGACAATGGACAGACAGAATTGACGAACTCGCTAAGGAGGGCAAATGAGTAAGCGTTATGTGCTTGTCGTTTCGCACACCGGCCGCGAAGACGCTCTTCTGGCGGGTCAAGAGGTTTGCGCCCAACTGCTGGCTTCTGGCATCACTCCCGTGATGACCGCGACCGAGTTGAGCGACTACAAAGTTTTTGCACAGTCGCAGGTTGCGCCCGCATCCTCCATCGATTCCGTGGTGGCCCTCGGCGAGGGTGTTGAGGCGAGTGCTCTCGAGGTCGTGATGGTGCTCGGCGGCGATGGCACCATCCTGAAAGCAGCCGAGATCGTTCGCGAGGCGGCAACGCCTCTGCTCGGAATCAACCTTGGCCACGTCGGCTTTTTGGCCGAAAGTGAACGCGACGGTCTTTCGGATGCGGTGGCCAGGGTCGTGCACCGCGATTACCTAGTCAAGTCTCGACTTGCACTGGATGTTCGGGTGATCGTCAACGGGCACGAAGAGTTTGCAACCTGGGCGCTTAACGAGGCGACCATTGAAAAAAGTGCGAGCGAGCGGATGCTCGAGGTAGTCGTTGAAATCGACAAGCGTCCACTATCTTCTTTCGGCTGTGACGGTGTTGTCATGTCCACGCCAACCGGTTCGACCGCCTATTCGTTCTCGGCAGGTGGCCCGGTTGTCTGGCCGTCGGTCGAAGCTTTACTGCTTGTGCCGCTGAGCGCACACGCGCTCTTTGCTCGTCCGCTGGTAATCAATCCAAACTCTCTGCTTGCCGTTGAAGTGATGCAACGCTCGTCCGGACACGGCGTGCTTTGGTGTGACGGTCGTCGCACTTGGAAGCTTCCACCGGGTGCTCGCGTCGAGGTTCGCAAGTCTGAACTCCCCGTGCGATTGGCCCGATTCCGTCAGGGTCCATTCACCGACCGATTGGTTCGCAAGTTCTCTCTTCCGGTCGACGGCTGGCGCGGACCGGACATCAACTCCGACAGGGACTAAGTTGATCGAAGAAATTTCGATTCGCGATCTCGGTGTGATTCGCGAGGCAAGACTCGAGTTTGGTCGCGGCCTGACCGTTTTGACCGGTGAAACCGGTGCCGGCAAGACCATGGTGCTGACCGCACTCGGCTTGCTGCTTGGTGAACGAGCCGACTCCAGCGCCGTTCGCCAAGGCCAAGAACAGGCGAGCGTTGAAGGCCGATGGCTACTGCCACCAGAAGCCGAGGTTCTAGCCCGAGTCGTTGAGGCCGGAGGTTTGTGCGAGCAGGGCGAACTCCTGCTAAACCGTTCGGTCTCGGTCGAAGGTCGCTCGCGGGCCGCTGCCGGCGGGCGTTCCGTTCCGGCCGGGCTGCTGGCCGAACTTGCTGAGAAACTCGTCGTGATTCACGGGCAATCCGATCAACTTCGACTTCGGTCATCCGCGGCCCAGCGAGAAGCACTCGATTCATTTGCTGGGGATGCGCTTGCCGAGGTTTTGAGCGAGTTTCAAGCTCACCATTTGGCGTGGCGAAAGGCCACCGCTGAGCTTGCCGAGATCACATCTGCTCATCAGAATCGAACCGCGGAGTTGGCCGAGCTTCGCGAAGCCGTGGAAGCCATCGACGAGGTTTCCCCACAGGTTGGCGAAGACGTCGCGTTGGCCGAGCAAGCCGACCGACTTACGCACGCCGAGGACATTCGCCTGGCGGTTATTGCCGCACACGAAGCGCTTTCGAGTGAAGCGTTTGACTCGTTAGACGCGATCAATCGGCTTGGCGAGGCACGCAAGTTTTTAGAACACGTTTCGTCACATGACCCTCAACTTGAGCAACAGGCGCAGCGTTTGCGCCAGCTCGGCTTCGAACTCAACGACGTCGCGGCTGCACTAAACGGTTATCTGGCCGGGCTCGATGCCGACTCAGCGGTGAGCCTCGAGGCCGTGCAGGAGCGGCGAGCCAAACTCAACGGACTGATGCGACGCTTTGGTCCGAGCCTCCAAGAAGTGATCGATTATCGCGAGCGAGCCGGGCAGCGATTGTTGCAGTTGGACAATTCGGAGCAGACCGTGGATGCCCTCACCGAGCTCGTTGCTCACGAACACGCACGCGTGGTTGAGTTCGGCGCAAGGCTGACGGAGCTTCGACGAGCTGCCGCTGCATCCCTGTCGCAAAAAATCACCATCGAGTTGGCCGGACTGGCCATGGGCGGCGCAAGCGTGTCGGTGGATGTCACAACGGGCGAACTCACCACGACGGGTTTCGACCAGGTTGCGATTTTGCTAAGCGCCTACCCGGGTGCCGAACCTCGCCCAGTGGCCAAGTCTGCCTCGGGCGGTGAACTGTCTCGAATCATGCTCGCCATCGAGGTGGTGCTGGCCGGAAGTGAAGAGGCTCCGACCTTCATTTTTGACGAGGTTGACGCAGGAGTCGGTGGCGCGGCGGCGATCGAAGTCGGCAAGCGCCTCAAGCAGTTGGCCCAGAGCGCACAGGTGATCGTGGTCACGCATCTTGCTCAGGTTGCCGCGTTTGCGAACCACCACCTGCGGGTCAACAAAACGGTCGGCGAAGAGTTCACCGTGTCTGACGTGTCAAGCCTGACGCAAGACGAGCGCGTCGAAGAACTCGCCCGCATGCTTTCGGGGCTCAGCGATTCGAGCGCTGCTCAGAGTCACGCCCGTGAGCTTTTGCTGCTGGGGGAGACCGCCTAGAACCTGTTTTTCGAAGAACTTTACAAATTCTTTACACGGATTCGGGCGTTGCGACTTTTCGGACATGCTCACGCTGGTAGGCTGTAATTCCATGGCAGGCGCGATGGACCACGGTACGAGTAAGCATATTTTCGTCACTGGAGGCGTCGCATCCTCCCTCGGTAAGGGCCTTACCGCAGCATCCCTTGGAAACCTTTTGACCGCTCGCGGCTTGCGCGTGGTGATGCAAAAGCTCGATCCATATCTAAACGTCGACCCGGGAACGATGAACCCGTTCCAGCACGGCGAGGTCTATGTGACCGAGGATGGGGCAGAGACCGACCTCGACATCGGCCACTACGAACGCTTTCTAAACATCAATCTGGCTCAGTCGGCAAACGTCACGACCGGTCAGATTTACTCAACGGTGATTCGTCGCGAGCGTGCCGGCGAATACTTGGGCGACACCGTTCAGGTCATTCCGCACATCACCGACGAAATCAAACGACGCATGCGCCTGCAGGCTCATGAGACCCCCGCTCCAGACGTGATCATCACCGAAATCGGTGGAACCGTCGGTGACATCGAATCGCTCCCGTTCATCGAAGCGGCTCGCCAACTTCGTCACGAGGTTGGTCGCGATAACGTGTTCTTCGTGCACGTTTCACTCGTGCCATACATCGGACCTTCGGGTGAACTCAAGACCAAGCCGACTCAGCACTCGGTGGCCACCCTGCGCTCGATCGGTATCCAGCCGGATGCGATCGTATGTCGCTCCGACCGCACTCTTCCGGAGGGCATCAAAAACAAGATTGCTCTCATGTGTGACGTCGACCTCAAGGCCGTGATCAATGCAGCGGATGCAAGCAGCATCTATGACATTCCGACCGTGCTCAACGACCAGGGACTCGACTCCTACATCATCAAACACCTCGGTCTAGAGGCGGGCGATGTCGACTGGAGTCGCTGGCAGAGTGTGCTCGATGCGGTGCACAAACCGAAGCATGAAGTCACCGTGGCCATGGTTGGCAAGTACATCGAACTTCCCGACGCTTACCTGTCGGTTACCGAGGCCCTGCGTGCCGGTGGTTTTGCAAACCGCGCAAAGGTCAAAATCAAGTGGGTTCCATCCGACACGTGTGAGACCGAGGCAGGTGCTCGCGAACAACTCGGCGACGTCGATGCCGTTCTGGTTCCCGGTGGATTCGGTGTTCGAGGCATCGAAGGCAAGCTTGGAGCACTCAAGTTCGCTCGCGAACAACGAATCCCGACTTTAGGTATCTGCCTTGGACTTCAGTGCATGGTGATCGAATACGCCCGCAACATCGTCGGCTTGAGCGGCGCATCGTCTACCGAGTTTGACCCGGAGGCGCAGCATCCTGTGATTGCAACCATCGCCGAGCAAGTCGAAATCTTGAAGGCTGGTGAAATGGGCGGCACCATGCGTTTGGGTCGTTACACGGCCAAGCTGAAGCCTGGCTCGATCGTCGAATCGCTTTATGACGCACCTACTTCTGAGGAGCGTCACCGTCACCGCTACGAAGTGAACAACGCATATCGCACGCAGATTTCGGATGCTGGGCTCGTGTTCTCGGGAACATCGCCAGATGACCACCTCGTGGAATACGTCGAGCTTCCTCGGGAGGTTCACCCGTTCTATGTTGCGACCCAGGCGCACCCAGAGTTCAAGTCTCGACCGACTCACGCCCACCCTCTTTTCCGCGGTCTGATCGTGGCGGCGCTCGAGCGTCAAGAAGCCAGCCGCCTGTTTGAAGTCGAAGCCGGTGCCTAAAGACCAATCGGTCGAATTCGAGATTCTCGAGACTCAACTCGCCTTCAAAGGGCGGGTCTGGGACGTGGTGTCAGATCGTTTTGACTACCAAGGACAACCCTTGGTGCGCGACTACATAAAGCACCCGGGCGCGGTTGCGACCATCGCTCTCAACGAATCTCGGCAAATCCTGATGGTTCGCCAATATCGGCACCCGGTGCGCAAGTTTCTCTGGGAAATCCCCGCTGGTTTGCTGGATGTGCCGGGCGAACCACTCGAAGCAGCGGCGCGGCGTGAGCTGATTGAAGAAACCAGCCACGACGCATCCTCGTGGGAGCATCTGATCAGTTTTCACCCATCTCCGGGTGGCAACAGCGAAACAATCACCGTCTTTCTAGCCACCGACGTTAGGCCGATTTCGAGCGATTACGAAGCCACCGGCGAAGAGAGAGACATGATTGTTGAATGGGTTGATTTCGACGAGGCTCTAAAGTCTGTGCTCGCGTCTGAGATACAGAACCCAAGCGCTGTTGTGGCGATTCTCGCCCTTGCCGCGCGGCTCAAGTAGTTTGTTTCCATGAGCATCGCAAATCAGGTCGAAGGCTACCTGCGTCACTTGCGAGTCGAGCGTGGCTCCTCGAAAAACACCATCGCCGCATACCGACGTGATCTTGCTCGTTACGAACAATTTTTGACCCAGCATCATGTCGATTCGATTGATGCCGTCGACGAACTTTTGGTCACCGAGTTTTCTATCGCTCTCACCACGAAATGGGGGATGGCTGCCACGAGCGTAGCTCGCGTGCTCAGTGGAGTGCGCGGATTCCACAAGTACCTGTTGCTCGAAGGGGTCACCCAGGTTGATGGTGCCGCCAGGGTCAAACCGCCTAAGCCGCCTCGCCGACTCCCTAAGGCAATCACTTTGCCGGAGGTCGAGTCTCTCTTGGCCGCCGCCGGCCCTGACCCTGCCGACGTGGATGCGGTCGCATTGAATCCGATTCGCGTTCGAGACAGGGCGATTCTCGAACTGCTTTATGCCACCGGGGCTCGCGTGAGCGAGATCGTTGCACTCGATGTCGACGACGTGATCGATCCAACGCTCATCCGCCTGTTCGGTAAGGGCTCGAAAGAGCGACTCGTTCCCGTAGGTTCCTATGCTCAAAGGGCACTCGATGCCTACTTGGTGCGGGTTCGCCCGACGTTGGCCGTGCTAGGCAAGGGCACACCGGCGTTATTTTTGAATCAACGCGGAAGTCGCCTAAGTCGACAGTCGATTTGGCAGATCATCTCGGATGCTGCCGCAAAGGCCAAGCTCACCGCCGAGGTTTCTCCGCACACCCTGAGACACTCGTTTGCCACCCATCTTTTGGAGGGCGGGGCCGATGTTCGTGTCGTTCAAGAGCTGCTCGGGCACTCTTCGGTAGCTACAACGCAGATTTACACTTTGATAACGGTTGATGCCTTGCGAGAGGTGTATGCGTCGGCGCACCCTCGTGCACGGCGGTAGGCTTAGAGGCAACATTCGAGCGTGATGTGGAGGAAACATGGCTGCTAAGGCAAAGAACGAAGACACTCGTTTTCCTAAGCCAAAACCACTGACCTCGCACGGTCCTGCGCGCATCATCGCGATGTGCAACCAAAAGGGCGGCGTCGGAAAGACCACCACCGCAATCAACATGTCGGCGGCTCTAGTTGAATACGGCCGCAAGGTTCTATTGGTCGACTATGACCCTCAGGGCGCTCTATCGGCTGGGCTCGGCATAATCGCACACGACGAAATCACAATTTACGAGTTGATGCTTGACTCGAGCATCGACCCCAAGACCGCAATCAAGCACACCAAGATTCCAGGGCTAGACCTGATTCCGGCAAACATCGAGCTCTCGGCGGCTGAGATGAAGCTGGTCAACGAGTTTTCTCGCGAGAAGATCTTGGCTCGCATCCTTAAGAAGGTCGCTCCCGATTACGACGTAATCATCATCGACTGCCAGCCTTCGCTCGGACTCCTGACCGTAAACGCGCTTACCGCGGCTCATGGCGTATTGATTCCGCTCGCCTGCGAATACTTTGCTCTTCGCGGTGTTGCGATTCTCGAAGACATCATCAAGAAGGTTCAAGAAACAACCAACGACACCCTCGTGCTCGACGGCGTGCTTGCAACTATGTATGACCCTCGCACCCTGCACGCCCGAGAGGTTATGGATCGCCTCCACGACCACTTCGGCCCGAAGGTATTCCGTTCGGTGATTAACCGCACCGTCAAGTTCCCAGACGCGACCGTGGCCGCCGAGCCGATCACCTCGTTCGCGTCGAGTTCGGTAGGTGCCGAGTCTTATCGCACAGTGGCTAGAGAGCTAGTCGCCCGTGGCTCAGCTCCATAACCCCGAGCTGGTCGAGGCATCAGAAAAGGGTTCCGCCTTCGCGGTGACCCTAGCTAACTTTGAAGGCCCGTTCGACCTGCTCCTGAGTCTCATTTCTAAGCACCAGCTCGACATCACCGAGATTTCGCTTTCCAAAGTCACCGACGAGTTCATCGCCTATCTAAAGGGGCTCGATTCCGGCGAAGAGATGGATCAGGCATCCGAGTTTTTGGTGATCGCCGCCACCTTGCTCGACCTCAAGATCGCCGGATTGTTGCCTCGCGGCGAGGTAGTCGACGCCGAAGACGTTGCCTTGCTCGAGGCGCGCGACCTGCTGTTTGCCCGCCTTCTGCAATACCGCGCCTTCAAGGAGATTTCGACCTGGTTCAACACCGCGCTCAACCTAGAGTCTTCACGCATCGCCAGGGATGTTCGCATCGAGGATCGCTTCAAGCAGCAGCAGCCCGAGCTCATCTGGACGCTCACCCCTGAAGAACTCGCTCGACTTGCCGAAGACACTCTGCGACCCAAAGAGATTCCGATGGTCGGACTCACTCACCTTCACGCATCGCGGGTGAGCATTCGTGAGCAGGCAACGATAGTCGTCGACATGGTTAGGTCACGTCAGCGCGTGACCTTCTTCGAGCTCATCAGCGAGGTCAAAGAGCGCGCCATCGTGGTCGCCCGATTCTTGTCGGTTCTCGAGCTCTATCGGCTCGATGCCATCGGATTTAGCCAAGACAATCCGCTCGGCGAACTAACCCTGATTTGGCGATCAGCCAACTTTGACGATGACCAACTTGCCACCCTAGGAGCAGATTATGACGAATGAACCGGATGTCGTGCCGGCGGTAACCGATGAGGAGCTCGCCCCCGCACTCGAGGCAATCCTCATGATCACCGATGCCCCGGTGAGCCTGGTGGCCTTGGCCACAGCACTAGAGCGTCCAGTCAACATCATCCGCGACGCCGTGAACGCGCTCAAGGAAAGTTATGACGGCCAGAATCGTGGCTTCGAGCTTCGCGAGGTTGGCGGAGGCTGGCGCATTTATGTGCGGCAAGAGTTCGACTGGGCCGTGCGCATGTTCATCGCCAACGAGAACCCAACCAAGTTGAGCCAGGCGGCCCTCGAAACCCTCGCCGTGATCGCCTACAAACAGCCGATTTCGCGCGGGCAGGTAGCCAGCATCCGTGCCGTAAATGTCGACAGCGTGGTCAAGACGCTGCTCAACCGCGGGTTGATCACCGAGTTATACACTGACAGCGAAACGGGTGCCGTTCACTTCGGCACCACCGACTTGATGCTCGAACTGCTCGGCATCAACTCGCTCGACGAGCTGCCGCGCATCAGCCCATACCTGCCGGATGCAAGCGCGGAGTTCGATGAACACCACTAGAGACCGCGAAGATTCGACCGACTCAGCGGGCACGAATCTAAACGCCGAGGTACGACTGCAAAAGGCTCTGGCTTCTGCCGGCGTTGCCTCCCGTCGAGCCTGCGAAGAGTTAATCGTGAAGGGCGCTGTGAAGGTCAACGGAAAGCTCGTTACCGAGCTCGGTTCGCGCATCAATCCCGCGGTCGATAAGGTTACGGTCAAGGGAGTGCCGATTCAGTTCGACACCTCACGCGTCTACCTAGCGCTAAACAAACCGGTCGGTGTGATCTCGACCATGCGTGACGAAGAGGGTCGTCCAGACCTGAGCCAGTATGTGCTCGATTACGATCGTGTCTTCAACATCGGCCGTTTGGATGCGGAAACCACGGGCCTCCTGCTGCTTACCAACGACGGCGAACTAGCCAATCAGTTGGCTCATCCGTCTTTCGGAGTAGAAAAAACCTATGTCGCCAAAGTTGTCGGTGACATGAGTCCGCAGGCAGTCACCGCCTTGACCGACGGGTTTGAACTCGAGGATGGATTCATCCAAGCCGACCGGGCACACGTGATCGATCGGTCCAAGGGGCAAACGCTGATTGAAATCGTGCTTCACTCTGGTCGAAATCGAATCGTTCGCCGCATGCTCGACCATGTCGGTCATCCAGTGGTCGGGTTGGTGCGCAAACAGTTCGGGCCGATTCACCTGAGCACTTTGAAGGTTGGGCACGTGCGCCAACTGAGTAAAATTGAGATCGGTGCTTTATTGAAGGCCGCTACCGGCAAGCCTTCTCGAGGCCCAAGACCACCAAAGCAACACGCCAGTTCGCAAAAGAAGCGCGGCGGCGGGCCACAGAAGAGGAAATAGCCGTGATCAGAGCAATCCGCGGAGCGATCCAGCTCGATGTTGACGAGCGCGAGCACCTGCTCAAGTCGACGGCCGAACTGATCTCGAAGACTCTGCACGCGAACGACATCGACTCGTCTCAGTTGATTTCGATCCTCTTCACGGCCACACCAGACATCACCTCAGAGTTTCCTGCCATGGCGGCACGCGAGCTGGGACTGGGGGATGTGCCTCTGATGTGCTTTGTTGAAATGGACGTCAAAAAGGCGATGCCTCGAGTCATTCGCATCATGATCAACGCCGAGACCAATAAGGCCAGAGGCGAAATCCAGCACGTCTACCTGCGCGGTGCCACGGCGCTGAGAGTGGATCTGGCTCAGTGACCCAATCCAGAATCTCCGGAACCGTTCGAATCGTTGGGGCCGGCTTGCTCGGTACATCGATTGGGTTGGCTCTGAGCAAGCACGGTGTCGACGTAGTGGTCGACGACAACTCCCCGGCAAATCAACGCCTCGCCATCGAATACGGTGCGGGTCGCAAACCCGCAGTATCGGATTCGCCCGCGCTGGTCGTGGTTTGCGTGCCACCGGATGTCACGGCTCGCACGGTCGCTGCTGAGTTGGTTGCCCATCCTCAGGCTGTAGTTACCGATGTCGCCTCGGTGAAACTCGAAATCGCGCGCGAACTTTCCGAATCGGGCGCAGACTTGAGTCGCTATGTCGGATCGCACCCGATGGCAGGACGTGAGCGCGGGGGAGCACTTGCCGGTCGTGCAGATCTTTTCTTCACTCGTCCCTGGGTAATCGCGCCAAATGCAACTTCGAGCTCAGACGCGGTTCGCCTTGTCGAGTCACTGGCGCTCGAACTAGGTGCCGCGCCTATCCGCATGGATGCCGCCACTCACGACCGCGCGGTAGCCGTGGTCTCGCACGTGCCGCAGGTTGTCTCGAGCCTGCTGGCTGCGCGGTTGAACGATGTCGCTGCCGATGACGTTGCATTGGCAGGACAGGGGTTGCGCGACACTACTCGCATCGCAGCCAGCGACCCTAACCTTTGGATTCAGATCTTGAGTGCGAATGCCGACCAGGTTCGCCCCATCCTTGAAGCTTTGAATCAAGATTTGGCGAAGGTGGTCGCCGCACTCGACGACGTGGAGGCCGCCGGTTCCCTCACCGTATTGGGAGACGCTCTCAAACGAGGCAACTCTGGAGTTTCTCTGATTCCAGGTAAGCACGGTGCGCAGGCTCAAAACTACGCTCGCGTGGTCGTCATGATCGATGACAAGCCAGGGCAAATGGCTCGCTTGCTCACCGAAATTGGTGAAATCGGTGTGAACCTCGAAGACCTGAAGCTGGAACACTCACCTGGTGCTCAAATCGGTCTAACCGAGCTCTTCGTCTTGCCCGAGGTCGAGGGTAAGTTGATCGAATCGCTTAGCGCTCGCGGATGGCGCATCGCCGGCTGATGACCGAAATCATTGCCATCGATGGTCCAGCAGGGTCTGGCAAGTCGAGCGTATCCAAGCAGGTTGCCCGCGAACTCGGCTTCGGCTATCTAGATACCGGTGCCGCCTACCGAGCGCTTGCCTGGGCGGTCGCTCAAGGTCTGGTAGCCATCGAAACCGGGGATGCGCAAACGCGCGTCACCCTCGAAGATTTCGACTATTCGATCTCGCTCGACCCTGATGACTTTTGGGTGAGAGTATCTGGGCACGATGTAACCGACGCGATTCGCGAACCAAAGATCGCGCAATCTGTGAGTACGGTTGCTCAGATCCCAGAGGTTCGCGGCTACATGAAAAACCTGACTCGCGCGCTGGTAGCCGACTCTGGCAGGCCCGGAGTTGTGGTCGAGGGGCGGGACATCACGACGGTGGTCGCACCCGAAGCCAAAAATCGGATACTGCTAACCGCGACCGAAGAAGTTAGACTTAAGAGACGTTCCGCTGAACTTGCCCCAGAGCAAGCCAAGAACGTCGAACGCCAGGTTTCGGAGCGAGATGCTCAAGATTCCAAGGTTGTAGATTTCATGACTCCCGCGCCGGGGGTCACCCTCGTAGATTCCACCGAACTCAACTTCGAGCAAACCGTTGCTGCTGTTTTGTCGGTAATCCGCGCCTAGCAAGGAGACGCCATGTCCAACGAAGATTTTGACGCAGAACCAATCGACCCTGCGTTTCTTCAGCGTCTTCGCGAGCTGGATGACACCGAAGCCGAAGCCAAAGAACGTGCCCTTAGAGCCGGGCTAGACGACTATGAACTTGAGGTCGAAGACTTCGATGTTCTCGACATCGAACTCGACCAACTCGACGGTCCCGTTTATCTGCCTGCTTTGCCGGTGCTGGCCATCGTCGGCCGACCCAACGTGGGAAAGTCGGCACTCGTGAACCGCATCCTGGGCCGTCGTGAGGCTGTCGTCGAAGACAAGCCGGGCGTGACTCGCGACCGCATCTCTTACAAAGCCGAATGGAACGAGCGCAAGTTCACGCTCGTCGACACCGGAGGCTGGGAGCCAGATGCCAAGGGCATAGACCTGAGCGTCGCTCTCCAATCGGAAATCGCGGTCGAGCTCGCCGACGCCGTGCTCTTCGTGGTTGACGCAACCGTAGGCCCAACCTCGACCGATGAGCGCGTGGTCAAAATGCTCCGCGCCAGCAAGAAGCCGGTCATCCTCGTTGCTAACAAGATCGATGACTCGCGCCAAGAACCAGAAGCGGCCAGCCTCTGGTCGCTCGGTCTGGGTGAGCCATACCCGGTTTCGGCCCTGCACGGACGAGGCGTTGCTGACATGCTCGATGCAGCCATGAAGGTGCTGCCGAAGATCAGCAACGTGGCGAAGCAAGAAGTCGGTGGACCACGACGAGTGGCTCTCATCGGCCGCCCGAACGTTGGAAAGTCGTCGCTCTTGAACAAGGCTGTCGGAAGTGAACGCGCCGTGGTCAACGACTTGGCCGGCACGACACGCGACCCGATCGACGAGCAAGTCGAACTAGCCGGCAAGGTGTGGCGCTTCGTGGACACCGCCGGTATTCGCCGTCGAGTTCACCTTCAGCAAGGTGCCGATTTTTATGCGTCACTTCGCACCGCCGCCGCTCTTGAGCGTGCCGAGGTTGCTGTGGTGCTGCTCGATGTAACCCAACCAATCAGCGAAGCCGACATCCGCATCGTCGACATGGTTCTCGAATCCGGTCGCGCCCTGGTGCTCGCCTTCAACAAATGGGACATGCTTGACGACGAACGTCGTCGTTATCTCGAGCGCGAAATCGAGCAAGACCTCGCACACGTCGACTGGGCGCCACGAGTCAACATTTCGGCAAAGACCGGCCGACACCTCGAGAAGCTTGTGCCCGCGCTAGAAGTTGCACTCGACTCGTGGGACCAGCGCATCCAGACCGGCAAGCTCAACGCGTTCATCCAAGAACTGGTCATGGAGAACCCGCACCCGGTTCGCGGTGGAAAGCAGCCGCGCATCCTGTTTGCGACCCAGGCGAGCAGCCGTCCGCCGAAGTTCGTGCTCTTCACCACCGGATTCCTCGACCCCGGATATCGTCGATTCATTCAGCGACGTCTTCGCGAAACCTACGGTTTCGAAGGCACCCCGATCGAGGTTTCAATGCGAGTGCGCGAAAAGCGCAAGCGCACCTAGGTCTTAGACTTATTGCCGTCGCTAGTGCGACAACGGGCTATAGCGCAGCTTGGTAGCGCACTTGTCTGGGGGACAAGGGGTCGCCGGTTCAAATCCGGCTAGCCCGACCATAACGTTTCAAAATCGGCCGCCTCAGGCGCAAAACGAGAGCATAGAATCGCAACATGGCTGAGATGAGCATCGCAAGACAACTGCTCACGGTTCCCAATATGCTCAGCCTTCTGCGCCTGGCACTAGTGCCGGTTTTTCTTTGGTTGGTCTTGACCGAGCAAAACGGTTTTGCACTTCTCACGTTGGTCATCGCAAGCGCGACCGACTACCTTGACGGTTACTTTGCCCGCAAACTTGGTCAGGTCACTAGAATGGGGCAACTGCTCGATCCCGCAGCCGACCGGCTCTACATCCTGGCGACTTTGATTGGGTTGGCGGTTACCGGAACGATCCCGGTTTGGCTGCCTTTTGTCATCATCGGCAGGGATGTGCTTCTGCTGGTCACCTACCCGATGCTCGCATCGCGTGGCTTCGGTCCACTGCCCGTGCACTTTCTCGGCAAGGCTGGAACGTTCGCTCTGCTCTATGCGTTCCCGCTTTTGCTCATGGTCAAGGTCTGGCCAGGGGCCGAATTGGTCATCTTGCCGATCGCGTGGGCCTTTGCGATTTGGGGCGTCGGGCTCTATTGGTGGTCGGGATTTATCTATCTCAAGCAGCTTTCCTCGGTCGTAAAATCGACACCAAAATTAACCACTAGGCTTAGGGAAATGAAAGGAGAGCAATGACCGCCGATGACTTCAATTCAGACGAAGTTGAATCGACCCAAAACTTCGCCGAAGCACTTGTCGAAGACCAAAACAGCGGTCTAGATGCTCGCGATATCGCCGCCATCGAAGCTCTTCCAGCTGGCCACGCCCTGCTAATAATCACTCGAGGATATGAAGAGGGATCGCGCTTTCTGATTGACTCCGACGTTACTCTGGTTGGTCGTCATCCAAAGGCCGACATTTTTCTCGACGACGTAACCGTGTCTCGCCGTCACGCCGAGTTTGTTCGAACCGAAAACTCTTTCAAAGTTCGCGATCTTGCTTCGCTCAACGGAACCTATTACAACGGTCGCCGCGTCGACGAGGTTCTGCTCGAAGACGGTGCCGAGGTTCAAATCGGCAAGTTCAAACTTTCGTTCTTCTCCTCGAAGGCGGGCCGATAGTCGTGGCTCAGGTTTCTTCGGTAACTAACATTCAACCGCGCTCGGTCAAGCTGCTAACCATCGGCCAGGTTCTGACCCTGCTCCAACCAGAGTTCGCCGAACTCAGCCCTTCCAAACTTCGTTTTCTCGAAGAGCAAGAGTTGGTCACACCTCAGCGCACTGCATCCGGTTATCGCAAATACACCGAACTCGATGTCGACCGCGTTCGCATTGTGCTCGAACTGCAGCGCGACAAGTACTTGCCACTCAAGGTGATTCGCCAATACTTGGCCGACATCGACGCAGGCAAAGCGCCGACCTTGCCGGGTACTAACGCCCCCGTCGTCGAGCATCTGCGTCAGTCAAAGGGCAAGCGATTCACCGAGATCGAGCTAATCGCTGAGACCGCCATTACTCCAGCCATCATCGCGGATGCGCAAGCCTCCGGTCTTCTGGGCCAAGAACCTTTCGAGGGTTCCGATATCGAGATCGCGCGCGCGTTGATGCACCTGCAACGGTTCGGCATTCAGCCTCGCCACCTGCGCGGCATCAAGGCAGCGGCCGACCGAGAGATCGGAATCGTTGAGGGCGTTGTAGCTCCGGTTCTGGCCAAGAAAGACACCTCGAGTCGTTCACGTGCAGCACACTACGCCATGGAGATTTCGAACCAGTTCGCAGCGATTCACGCCGAATTGGTGCGCTCTGTCATCGCAAAGATGGACAAGTAGCAGTTCGCGACACGCCGAACAAAAAAATTAACGCCTCATTACTCGCCGAGTGGTCAACAATTAAACCTGTACTTGAACCTGAAGGGAGCTGCGATGACTGATATCGACGCACCCGATGGCGACTACACCAGCGACATGCTGTTCACCGAGGGCTTGCCTTCGGTTGACCCTAAGCTCGGCTACCGAGGAATCCCGGCCGCTGCAGCCGCAGGAATTTCTTATCGACAGCTCGATTACTGGGACCGAACCGGTCTAGTCGAGCCAAGCGTGCGCCACGCCAGCGGGTCTGGTAGTCAACGCTTATACGCTTTCCGCGACATCCTGGTTTTGAAGCTAGTCAAGCGTCTGCTCGATACCGGAGTTTCACTTCAGCAGATTCGACTTGCCGTCGATCAACTCAGAGCAGCTGGATTCAACGATCTCGCCAAAATCACTCTGATGTCTGATGGCGCTCGCGTTTATTTGTGCACCACGCAAGACGAAGTGATTGACCTCGTCGGCCGCGGTCAGGGCGTATTTGGAATCGCGGTCGGTCGCGTGCTGCGCGAAGTCGAGGCGACTCTGGTCAACATGACTCCATCCTCACTCGAAGAGGTCGATGAGTTGGCTGCCCGTCGCAGCGCACGCAAAGCGGTCTAGTACCTATTTAGATTCTTGGCTCGAAGATTCGGTGGAGTCACCCGTGATTGTCGACAAATCGTCTTGGTCAACATCCTTGCCCGAATTGCCAATCAAGGTTTCGATGCTCTTGCCTCGTTTGGTCTTGATCAATCGCTTCTGACGGCGCGGGCGTCTGGCTAACTCGACATCCTCGTCATAGGGGTTCTCGTTGAAATCTAGCAACAGTCGGTCGAGCACAGCGTCGAACATTTCGGCTACCAAACTCGCGGTTTCGCCAGGCCACCCGTGGATCGGGCGAGCAGCACCCTGAGCCTGCTGAATCGTCGACTTCTCTTCAAAATACTGGGGGATGAGGCGGCCAGGGTATTTCTCGGTCAGCTCGTTCAAGCGAAACTGGTGTTCTTTGCTTAGCGGTTTGTAGCGGTTGACCACCACGCCGAACAGTCTTAGCCTTCTGGTCACCTCTTTGCGCATTGTGTTTACGGCTCGGGTGCTGCGTTCGGCGGCAACCACCGAGAACAGGCTCGGTTCGGTGACAATCAGGATCCGATCCGAGGCTACCCAAGCGGTTTTGGTTAGTCCGTTCAACGACGGGGGAGTGTCGATGATGACTAGGTCATAGTCTTCTTCGACGCGACTCAGGGCAACTTCGAGACGCCAGAGTTCCTTCGCGTGCGGTGCGGGATCGTCGTTGCTCTGAATGTATGGGCTACCGACCAGCACATCTAGCTTCGAAGGCTGAATTTTGTTCCAACTAGCGGATACGATTGCTTTATGCACAACGTTGTGCCGGGGCTTTTTCAGCACGTTGGCAACTGTCGTGTCGAACTCCCCAATGGCGCCTAAACCGGTGGTCGCATCACACTGCGGGTCGAGGTCTACCACGAGAGTGCGTAGTCCACGAGCATAAGCAGCGGAGGCAACACCAAGGGCTATCGTGGTCTTGCCTACGCCCCCTTTCAGGGAGCTCACGCTTAGAACATGCACGCCTATAGGCTACCTTTTTATCAGCGCCAGTTGAATCAACAACCACCGAGCCTTAGGACCTAATGTTCAAAAAGATTCTCGTAGCCAACCGTGGTGAGATCGCTATTCGCGCCTTTCGCGCCGCTTATGAACTCGGTTCAGCCACCGTCGCTGTTTTTCCCTACGAGGACCGCAACTCCAGTCACCGCTTGAAGGCGGACGAGGCCTATCAGATTGGTGTCGAGGGGCACCCGGTTCGCGCATACCTTGACGTAGCCGAGATCATTCGTGTGGCCAAGGAATCTGGCGCGGATGCGATTTATCCGGGCTACGGCTTCTTGTCGGAAAACCCAGATCTCGCTCGAGCTGCCGCAGAGAACGGCATCACTTTTATCGGCCCGAAGGCAGATGTTCTCGAACTCGCCGGTAACAAGGTAAACGCAAAAGAGGCTGCCATTGCCGCTGGCGTGCCTGTGCTCAAGTCGAGCCCGTCGTCGGCGGATGTCGATGAGTTGCTTTCCCAAGCCGATGCCATCGGTTTCCCGCTTTTCGTCAAGGCCGTTGCCGGCGGTGGTGGTCGCGGTATGCGACGAGTCGCCGAGAAGTCCCTTCTAGCGGCAGCGCTCGCCGAAGCGATGCGAGAGGCCGACGCTGCGTTCGGAGACGCTCGAGTGTTCCTCGAGCAGGCTGTGCTTCGTCCTCGTCACATCGAGGTTCAGATTCTCGCCGATGCTGGAGGCAACGTCGTGCACATGTTCGAGCGTGACTGCTCGGTTCAGCGTCGCAACCAAAAGGTCGTGGAGATCGCACCAGCGCCTTTGCTTGACGAAGATCTCCGTCAAGCTCTCTACCGCGATGCTGTGGCATTCGCCAAGCAGATCGGATATTCGAATGCGGGAACCGTCGAGTTCCTGATCGACACCGTCGGGCCAAACGCCGGCAAGCACGTATTCATCGAGATGAACCCCCGCATTCAGGTGGAGCACACGGTTTCAGAAGAGATCACGGATGTCGACCTTGTGCAGAGCCAGATGCGAATCGCATCGGGCGAGACCCTCCCTGAACTCGGCTTGAGCCAAGACACCATCACGATGCACGGCTTTGCGATTCAGTGCCGCATCACCACCGAAGATCCATCGCAGGGCTTCCGTCCCGACACCGGAAAGATCACTACTTACCGTTCGCCGGGAGGCGCTGGAATTCGTCTCGATGGTGGAACGATCTCGGCAGGTAGCGAGGTCAGTCCGCACTTCGATTCCTTGCTCGTCAAGCTAATTTCCAAGGGCAAGGACTTTCCGACCGCGGTCATTCGTGCCCGTCGCGCGCTAGCCGAGTTCCGCATCCGAGGTGTTTCTACCAACATCGCTTTCTTGCAAGCCGTGATGGCCGACGAAACCTTCGCCAGCGGAGACCTCAGCACCGCGTTCATCGATGAGCGCCCGCAACTCTTCACCGCTGCACCGTCTAAAGACCGTGGCACCAAGATCATCACCTTCTTGGCCGATGTGACGGTCAACCAGCCCTACGGCCCTCGAAGCGGGCGTCTCTCGCCTGCGGTCAAGCTGCCGAAGATCGATGTGAGTGCTCCGGCTCCGGCAGGCTCGCGACAGGCGCTGCTCGAGCTTGGCCCGAAAAAGTTCGCTCAGGCTCTGCGCGAACAGAGTGCCGTGGCGATTACCGACACTACCTTCCGTGACGCCCACCAATCGCTGCTTGCCACTCGAGTTCGCGGTCGTGACTTGGTTCAGGTTGCGCCTTTTGTGGCTCGACTGACCCCACAGTTGCTTTCGGTCGAAGCCTGGGGCGGCGCCACCTACGATGTGGCACTGCGCTTCCTTGGTGAAGACCCGTGGGAACGACTAGCGGCTCTGCGCGCGGCAATGCCAAACCTGTGCATCCAGATGCTGCTGCGCGGTCGCAACACGGTCGGCTACACGCCTTATCCAACCGAGGTGACCGAAGCCTTCGTCAAAGAAGCTGCTGCCACCGGAATCGACATTTTCCGAATCTTCGACGCGCTGAACGATGTTGAGCAAATGCGCCCAGCAATCGAGGCAGTGCTTCGAACCGAAACTGCGCTCGCCGAAGTGGCGCTCTGCTACACGGCCGACCTGCTCGATCCGAATGAGAAGCTCTACACCCTTGACTACTACCTGAACCTAGCCGATGAAATCGTCAAGGCCGGAGCCCACATCCTTGCGATTAAGGACATGGCCGGCCTACTTCGCCCTGCCGCTGCGGCGAAGCTGGTGAAAGCCCTACGCGAGCGTTTTGATCTTCCGGTGCATCTGCACACCCACGACACCGCTGGTGGTCAGTTGGCAACCCTGATGGCCGCCATTGACGCCGGGGTTGACGCTGTCGACGTTGCATCGGCCCCTATGGCTGGCACCACCAGCCAGCCTTCGGCATCCGCTCTCGTCGCGGCCTTGGCTCACACCGAACGTGACTCCGGCATTCCGCTTGACTCGGTTACCGCTCTCGAGCCTTACTGGGAGTCGGTGCGCACCGTGTATGCACCGTTCGAGTCCGGTTTACCAGGCCCGACCGGGCGAGTCTACAAGCACGAAATTCCGGGCGGTCAGCTGTCTAACCTGCGTCAGCAGGCAATCGCTCTCGGTTTGGGAAACCAGTTCGAACGAGTCGAAGACATGTATGCCGCAGCAAACCTGATTCTCGGCCGTCCGACCAAGGTGACCCCATCATCCAAGGTGGTCGGCGACTTGGCGCTTCACCTGGTTGCCGTTGGTGCCGACCCTGCAGACTTTGCCGAAAACCCGCAGAACTACGACATTCCAGACTCGGTGATTGGCTTCATGGCAGGAGAGTTGGGCGACCTGCCCGGTGGCTGGCCAGAACCGTTCCGCACCAAGGTACTTCAGGGCAAATCTCCCAAGTTTGGCCTCACCGCAGTATCGGCAGAAGACCTAGAAAAGCTTGGTTCAATGGATGCACGCATCCGTCGCTCGACCTTGAACAGGCTTCTGTTCCCAGGCCCTACCGCTGACTTCGAAAAGTCGCGCGAAACCTACGGCAACCTCGACCAGGTAGACACCGTCGATTACCTATATGGACTCGAGGCTGGTCGCGAGCACGTGGTGCAAATCACCAAGGGAATCCGTTTGTATGTTGGACTCGAAGCCATCGGTACGCCGGATGCCAAGGGTTTCAGAACCGTTATGGCTACCCTCAACGGTCAGCTTCGTCCGATCAACATTCGCGACCGCAAGATCTCGGTTAACTTGCCTCAGGCCGAGAAGGCCGACACCAAGAATCTCGGTCACGTAGCCGCGCCATTCCAAGGCGTGGTCACCGTGCAAACCGTCGTGGGCGCGCACATTGAGATTGGTCAGGCCGTTGCCACGATCGAAGCCATGAAGATGGAGGCGACGATCACCGCCAGTGCATCCGGTGTGGTCAAGCGCATCGCGATTGGCAAGACTCAGAGTGTCGACGCTGGCGATCTCATCCTGGTGGTCGAGCCAGAATAAGTCGCTGGCCTCGGCTAGACTTTCCAAAAGCCAGTGGATTTCACTGCACTAGCATCACGGGAGTGACATGGGTTTTTTTGACAAGAACGAGAGCGAGCTCGAAAACGAGCAGGTCGAATCGGTCGGCACCCACTCACTGGCAGAAACAGCCGTAGAGCCAGGGGTTGTCGATGTAGCTCCAGCCACCGCATCCGTCGAAATCATCAGGGATGAGCGCCCAGTAGTCGAGGCTCCAATCGAGGCTCAGCCGCTCTCTCGTCGCACCAACTACACCCGCCGGGACTCGCTTCGAGGCGAAACCTTCGACCAACCCGAGCCTGCCGCCATGCTCACCGCCGACCGTCTGATCGACAGTACGCGACGCAACCGCCCGGCTCCAGAATCGGGCTTCCGCCGCTTTCTTTACTTTGCAACCCTGAAGTTGGTCAACCTCGGCGACTCGGCCAAGGTTCGCGCCCGCAAGGCCATCGACGCCCGAATCGGAGCGCCTCTCGATGGTCGAGCCAAGTTTGTTCCCGTGCTAACCCGAAAGGGTGGAGTGGGAAAGACCACCGTCAGCACCCTGCTGGGAATGGCTCTCGCACTGTCACGTGAAGACCGAATCATTGCGATTGACGCCAACCCAGACCGTGGAACACTTGCCGAGCGTGTTAGCAAGTCGACCCGATTCACCGTTCGCGACGTGGTCAACCGTGCCGCCGCAATTGACGGCTTCACCGACTTCTCGACCATGGTTTCGCGAGATATCACTCGTCTCGACGTTCTTGCGTCAGACCCAGACCCAATGCTTTCCGAGGCGTTCGACGAAGGCGACTACAACGTTGTGGCCGATATGGCTGCGCGCTATTACTCGATCGTGCTCACCGACTGCGGAACCGGCATCGTGCACTCGGTAATGCGTCCGACTCTTCAGCGTGCAAGCGGACTCGTCATCGTTTCGGGTGGATCGGTGGACGAGGCTCGACTCGCATCAGAGACCCTCACCTGGCTCGAGGCCAACGGTTATGGCGACCTAGTTCGACAGTCGGTAGTTGCCCTGAACACGGCAACCCAAGCGACTCAGCTGGTCAAGCTTGATGAAATCGAACAGCACTTTCGCACTCGCGTGCGCCACGTGGTTCGCATCCCTTACGACCCAGCCTTGGCTGCCGGCTCGGTCATCAAGTTCTCGAGCCTTCGCAAGGCCACCCAAGAAGCCGCTCGTGAGCTCGCAGCCATCGTCGTAGACGGACTCACCGAGAACATCTAGAGTTGGCCGTTCGCGAGATACGCCTGCTCGGCGACCCGGTTTTGAAGACCGTTTGCGCCCCCGTCATAAACCTCGCCGAAGCCGCATCCCTGATTGAAGACCTGCTAGAAACCACTCAATTGCCAGGTCGCGCCGGCGTTGCGGCACCTCAGATCGGCGTTGGGCTGCGCGCGTTCAGCTATCACGTGGACAAACAGCTCGGCTACCTCATCAACCCAAAAATCGTCGAAACGATCGGCGAAAAGGTGCTGCTCGAAGAGGGCTGCCTTTCGGTTCCCGGTCTCTGGCATAAGACGCCTCGATTTGAAGAGGTTGTTGCAGAAGGTGTCGATCTTGACGGTCAGACGGTGCGCATTCACGGCAAGGGTTTGTTAGCGCAAGCGCTTCAGCACGAGTGCGATCACCTCGACGGTATGGTCTATCTGGACCGACTCGAACTCGACGACCGCAAGGATGCGATGCGCAAGCTGCGCGAAACAGACTGGTTCCTGAAGGGCTAGTGGTTGACTGCGGCTTCGACTGTGGTGGGGCCGGTGCCGTAAATCTCGTCGACGACCGGGGAGAAGTCCTTGAGCACCTGAGCACGCTTAATCTTGAGCGATGGCGTTAGGTGTCCGGATTCTTCCGTCAACTCGGTCTGGATGATCGAGAATTTGCGAATCGACTCGGCCTTCGAAACCCCTGCATTCACCGCATCCACGGCTTTTTGAACTTCGGCTAGCACCAGGGGAGACTTCGCCGCTTCGGCAACCGATAGGTTCTTGTCGCCGCCGTTGTTGGAGAGCCAAATCGGAAGCATTTCGGAGTCGAGCGAAATCAACGCCGCAATGAATGGGCGCTGATCACCGATGACCACGGCCTGACCAATCAGAGGATTCGCTCGCAGTGGGTCTTCCATGGGAGCAGGGGCGACATTCTTGCCTCCGGCGGTAACCAAGAGTTCCTTCTTGCGGCCTGTGATTGCCAAGAACCCGTCAGCATCCAACTCACCGATGTCTCCGGTGCGGAACCAGCCATCCTGAATAGCCTCGGCAGTAGCCTCTGGGTTGCGCCAGTATCCGCGCAGCAGGTTGTAGCCACCGAGCAGCACCTCACCATCATCCGCAATACGAACGCTGGTTCCGGGCAGGGCGTAGCCAACCTTGCCGATCTTTACGTTGCTCGGGCGCCCGATGGTGGCTGGGGCAGTGGTTTCGGTCAAGCCGTAGCCTTCGAGCACGGTCAATCCGATTGCGCGGTAGAAGTGTCCTAGACGCTCACCAAGCGGAGCACCGCCCGACACGGCGAAGCGAACCTGTCCGCCCATGGCTGCGCGGAGTTTCTTATAAACCAGAACATCGAACAGCTTGTGCTTGAGTGCCAAACCGACCGGAACCTTGCCAGCTTCGTTTGCCCTTGACCACGCGATCGCGGTCTCGACTGCCGACTGGAAGATCTTGGCTTTGCCTCCGGCTGCGGCCTTCTGCTCGGCGCTGTTGTAAACCTTTTCGAATACGCGAGGAACGGCAAGCAAGAAGTTCGGGTGGAAACTGGCCATCGCAGGCGCAACATTCTTGGCGTCCGGCTGGTGACCAACCTTGACGCCGGAGTGCACCGCGATTACCTCGATGAAGCGTGCGAACACGTGAGCGAGTGGCAGAAACAGGAGTGTCGAGGTTCCTTCCCAGAGAACTTCAGGAAGCTCAACCTGAGCATTTCGCGATAGCTCAACGAATCCTCGGTGGGTCAACTCGCAACCCTTTGGCTTTCCGGTTGTACCCGAGGTGTAAATAATCGTGGCTAGATCTGCCAGGCCGGCTGCACGGCGGCGTTTTTCGACCTGGTCGTCGGCAATCTCGCGTCCAAGTTCGACAAGACGATCAATCGCGCCATCATCCATGCGCCAAACGTTGCGAATCAGGGGAGTGCTCGCCTTGATTTGCGAATAGCGCTGTTCGTGCTCTTCGTTTTCAAGCCAAAGAGCCACCGCGTCGCTGTTCGAGAGAATCCACTCGAGCTGCGCTGGAGCCGATGTTTCGTAAACCGGCACGGATACGGCACCTGCATACCAAATCGCAAAGTCGATTAGAGACCATTCAAAGCGTGTGCGAGACATGATTCCGATGGCTTGACCGGGCTGGATTCCTGCGGCAATGAAACCCTTGGCCAGCGCTATGACCTTCTGCTCGAACTCTTCGGCGCTCATATCCGACCAGTTGCCGGCGGCATCCTGAGTGGCATAGAGGGGGAGTTTCGGAGTCCGTTTTACGCGCTCAACCAGAAGGTCGGTGATGTTGTCGGTTTCGGCAGATTTTACGTGTGCCGGAATCTCATAGGTTTGCATCGTTACTCCCTGTTAGTTAGGAAAATCCTAGTTTGCTATCGCGTTACTTTCATAGAACAAAGAGAGAGAACTCTTGGATTGTTTATTTCGCTCTTTGGCTAAACTTACACAGATAACTCTCGGAATACGAACAAATTAAGGCGAGCATGTACGCGGTTGGTATCGACATCGGTGGCACCAAAATCGGTGGCGCTTTGGTCGACGAATCTGGAAGCATCATTCGTGAGTCACGGGTTCCGACTCCGGCCCAAGATTCCGAAGCAATCACGGATGCTGTGGTGCAACTTATTCAAGAGCTTTCCGAGGGTGTCGAAGTTCTAGCCGTGGGTGTAGCGGCAGCCGGTTTTGTCGATGCCGAACGCTCCAACATCGTTTACGCTCCAAACCTTTCTTGGCGTAACGAACCGCTTAAGGCGAAAATCCAAGCCAAAGTGACGATGCCGGTATTCATCGAGAACGATGCCAACGCGGCGGGTTGGGCCGAATACAAGTTCGGCGCCGGAGCAGGGGCCAAACACGTCGTCATGTTGACCATCGGAACCGGCGTCGGAGGCGCAATCATCGTCGATGGCAAACTCTTGCGCGGAGGTTTCGGTCTAGCCGCCGAGTTGGGGCACGTTCCGCTCAACGGAGGAGATCGTCCGTGTGGCTGTGGTCAAGTCGGATGCATCGAACCCTACGGATCGGGAACCTCGCTTTTGAAAGCGGCTCGCCAATTGGCGGCCTCGGGTGAGGCGAAAGGTTACCGATTGGCTCAACTGGAAGAAGAGAATGGCGAACTGACCGGCGCTCAGGTTTATCAGGCCATAGTGGAGCAGGATGCTGGAGCGTTAGAGCTGCTCTCGAACCTCGGCGCCGCGCTGGGCAAGACGGTAGCCGGCATCTGCGCCGTTTTGGACCCTGAAGTGGTCATCATCGGTGGTGGAGTGAGTGCCGCGGGCGAACTTATTTTGAACCCGATACGCGAAAGCTACGAGAAGCATCTTTCGGCGGCGGCGTTCAGACCGCACGTGCGTTTTGCGATCGCTCAGTTTGTCAATGATGCCGGGGTGGTCGGTGCTGCCGACCTGGCTCGGCTAGAACTGGGCACGCTATAAACTTGAAGTTCGCTCGTTCAGAGCACAACGGCTAGTAAATGCGGGAGGTATCGTGGCGTATTTCATTTTGAAGTCGCTCATCCTTGGCCCGCTTCTCAGACTGTTGTTTCGACCTTGGGTTCGCGGAATGGAAAACATTCCAAGCACGGGCGCTGCCATTCTGGCGAGCAACCACCTGTCGTTTAGTGACAGCATCTTTCTCCCGTTGCAGTCGCGAAGGCCCGTGGTGTTTCTCGCCAAGTCTGAGTACTTCACCGGCAAGGGGCTAAAAGGGGCGCTAACCCGCTGGTTCTTCAAATCAACCGGCCAGCTTCCGATTGACCGCAGTGGCGGTAAGGCGTCTGAGGCGTCGCTCAACACCGGACTCAAGGTTTTGGCGCAAGGTCAACTTCTAGGGATTTATCCAGAAGGCACCCGCAGCCCAGATGGTCGCCTCTTCCGCGGGCGCACCGGAATCGCACGCATGGTGCTCGAGGCCAAGGTGCCGATCATCCCGGTTGCCATGATTGACACCGAAAAGGTGCAACCCATCGGCAAGCGTCTGCCGCGCATCCGCCGAATTGGAATCATCGTTGGCGAACCGCTCGACTTTTCGCGTTTCGCCGGCATGGAAGGCGACCGAATCGTGTTGCGCGCGATCACCGACGAGATCATGTATGAACTCATGAAGCTCAGCGGCCAGGAATACGTAGACGTGTATGCCTCGTCAATGAAAAAGCCCAAGGGTTCGCCGGCAAAGGCCTCAACCTCCAGAGAAACACCAGCAGTCAGGACAGCAGAGTAATGAATGAACCAGTAGTTGCAGCAGACCCAGCGGTCATCGCAGGGCTCGACAACTATGTCAACCTGCCTGCTGCCCAGCAGCCGACCTGGCCTAACACGGATGCGGTGCTCGATGCCCGTGCCAAGCTCGCCAAGTTGCCGCCACTCGTGTTCGCCGGTGAAGTTGACATTCTTCGTGCTCGTCTGGCCTCGGCTGCCGAAGGCAAGGCCTTCCTGTTGCAGGGCGGCGACTGCGCCGAAACCTTTGTAGATGCAACCGCCGACCGCATCCGCAACCGGGTCAAGACCTTGTTGCAGATGGCCGTCGTTTTGACCTACGGCGCTTCGATGCCGGTGATCAAGATGGGTCGAATGGCCGGTCAGTTCGCAAAGCCACGCTCGTCGAACGACGAGACCCGTGAGGGTGTGACGCTGCCCGCATACCGTGGAGATGCGGTCAACGGTTATGACTTCACACTCGAGTCGCGCACCGCCAACCCTGAACGGTTGTTGAGTGCGTACCACACGTCAGCCTCGACCCTGAACCTTATCCGCGCCTTCACCCAGGGTGGATTCGCCGACCTACGTTCAGTTCACGAATGGAATCGCGGCTTCACCACAAACCCTGCCAACGTTCGTTACGAATCTCTCGCGCAGGAAATCGACCGCGCCATCAAGTTCATGGCTGCCTGTGGAGCAGACTTTGATGCGCTAAAGACCACCGAGTTCTATGTGAGCCACGAAGCCCTGCTATTCGACTACGAACGTCCGATGACTCGCATCGATTCGCGCACAGGAACCCCTTACTCAACTTCGGGCCACTTCGTTTGGATTGGCGAGCGAACCCGCCAACTCGATGGTGCTCACGTCGATTTCATGTCGCGCATCCGCAACCCGATCGGCGTCAAGCTTGGACCAAGCACTTCGGTCGACGACGTTCTGGCACTAATCGACAAACTCGACCCAAACCGCGAGCCTGGTCGCCTAACCTTCATCAGCCGTATGGGTGCTCCAAAGATTCGCGAGGCTCTGCCGAAGTTGGTCGAGGCCGTTCGCGATTCGGGTGCAAACCCGCTTTGGATCACCGACCCGATGCACGGCAACGGAATCACGACGAAGAACGGCTACAAGTCGCGCCGCTTCGACGATGTCATGGACGAGGTTGCCGGCTTCTTCGAGGTGCATCGTGCTGCTGGAACCGTGCCCGGTGGTATTCACGTTGAACTAACCGGCGATGACGTGGCCGAATGCCTCGGCGGTTCTGAGCAGATCGACGAGAGCACTCTCGAGGAGCGTTATGAGTCGCTTTGTGACCCAAGGCTCAACCACTCGCAGTCGCTTGAGCTCGCGTTCTTGGTTGCCGAGTCGCTCGCGAAGCGCTAGACCAAGAGGCAATCCGCGCGACATTTGCTCTGCGGGTCTCGATCTGACTCACTAGCGACCTCTAGAGCGCTTGCTATCGGCTTACGATTGTGACCTTGTCACCGCGGCGAAGTTGTGCGCCAGCCTTCACCGATGCGCTCTTCACCTTAACGATGCCCCATTGAGAAGAGAGCTTGTCGGTGTCGATTACCACTACGAGACCCAGCGACTTTAGTGCCGATTGAGCGGCAGCAATGGTTTCGCCAACCACCTTTGGCATGATCACCAGGTTCGAACCCTTCGAAACTATGAGTTCGACGGTTCCGTTCTCGCCAAGCGGTTCACTTGCTGGGACGAGCGAAATCACCTGCCCGTTTGGCACGGTATCGCTGTATTCGGTTGTGACTGCAGAAACCGTCAACCCGACCGAGCCAAGTAGTGCAGTCGCCGCATCCTGGGTAATTCCAGCGACGCTTGGAACCGGACCGAGCGATACCTTCAGGTTAATGGGGGAGCCGACCGCAATCTTTTCTCCTCCAACGCCGGTGTAGTCAAATACCGTGCCGGCAGGTGCTGAGTTGAACCAGGCCTCAGCGCCACCGAAGGTGAATCCCGTCTTGGTGATCTCGACGGTTGCCTCGGCAACATTCAAACCAGAAAGATTTGGCACTGCTCTAAGTTCGGGACCAAGAGAAACGACTAGCTTGAGCTGGGTGCCACTGAATACCAGCGAGCCAGCTCCCGGCTCGGTGCGAATGACCAATCCCTGCGCCACGTCTGGGGAATATTCGTTGGTCACAACCACCTCGAGTTCAAGCCCATTCAGTGCGTTTTGTGCGTTGGAAACGGTGCGGTTGGTTAGCTCTGGCAGGGCTCGAAGCGCACCAGGCCCGGCACCAAACCACCAACCCGCTCCGGTGGCTAACACGATCACCATCAGGGTAGTTAGCAGCCAACGCCAGAAGCGCGCCTGGGTCCATCTAGAAAATGGAAGTTCTTCATCGGAGCCGGGCGCATCGCCAATCAAGCCCGTCTGACCGCCGATCACCGTGGTGGCATTCGGGTCTAGAGCTGCCGGTCCGCCGCCGATAACCGTTGTGGGCCCACTCGGGTTGCCAACCACGGATGCCGAGCCAATCACCTCGGTTGCGTTCGTATCCTGCCCGCTCAACAGCTTGGTGGCGTTGCTCGAAGTCGCAGTTTCGACTGCCGTGCGTTCTTTCGGCACTGCAGGTTCGTCGGTCAACTCTTTGGCGATGGCGCGCACGTATTCGAGAAGCTCTTGCGCATCATCTGGTCGGTCGTCAGGATTCGGTTCGGTGCACCAAAGCACCAGGTCGTCGACCTGCCTAGACAGCCCAGGTAATAGCTCACTGGGTGACGGAACGCTCTCGCGAGCGTGCTGTGCAGCAACCTTCGAGGGGTCATCGCCACGAAACGGCTGCCTGGAGGTGAGTAGTTCATAGGTCAAAATGCCCACGGCATAAATGTCGGCCCGCTTATCCGCCTGACCAACTGTTACAGTTTCTGGCGCTATGTATGCCGCCGTTCCGAACAACTGCTCGCTGGCGCTCGCCGAAACCGGTCTAGCCAACCCAAAATCGCTTAGTTTGATGCGGCCGTTGTCGGCAAGCAAAACGTTCTCGGGCTTGATGTCTCTGTGAACGATGCCTGCTCGGTGTGCTGCAGATAAACCCTGAAGAACTTGTTCGAGCAGTCCAACGACCTTGGCTTGCGGAATGGATCCAAACTCGTTTAGAACGTCTCTGAGGGTTCGCCCCGCGACGTATTCCATCACCAAAAACGGTGAGCCCGAATCGCTTCCTTGGTCGAATACGTTCACCAGGTTGGGGTGATTCAAATTCGCGGCAAGCACGGCCTCGCGCTGAAATCGCTCCAAAAAGCTGTGGTCGGAGGCAAGGTGCGGATGAATAAGCTTGACGGCAACCTGCCGTTGAAGCCTGGTGTCTTCAGCGAGGAAGACCCTTGCCATGCCGCCCTGCGCCAAGGGTCGAATGATGCGGTAGCGCTCGCCGAGCATCCGATCGCTGAAGGGGGATAGATTCATCATGTCAAGGATACCCGCTCGACTTTTTCGAAGGGGTTAGGAGACGCCGAGGTTCAGCGCCAATTCATCCGGTTGGTAGTGCAGAACGGGGATGTTGTGGCAATCTTTACCTGTGAATGATGTTTTAGCCAGCGTGCCAGCCATCTCTTTTGACGAGGCAGCGGAACTTCTTGGAATATCGGTTGGAAAGGTTCGTCGACTCGTCGAAGAACATTCCTTGATTTCATTCAGGCGCGGTGCCGACAAGGTAATCCCCGCCGAAACCATCGTCGATGGCGAACCGCTGCACAGCCTCCGAGGCACCATCGTGCTGCTGCTCGATTGCGGGGTTTCGCTTCAAGAAGGCATCGAATGGCTCTATCAGCCGAACGATTTGCTTGGCGAAACTCCAATGGCGTCGCTTCTGGCTGGGCACAAGTCTCCTGTGCGTCGCGCTGCCCAGATGTTAGCCCAGTAGGAATTTTCAAGCCGGCTCGATAGCCGCTCGGAACGCCATGATGACAACGGTCGTTCTTGAGTTTGCCTAGTTAGGCCTGACGGTTGATGACCCGCATGGCGAGTTCGCGAAGCTGAAGTTTCGCAGTTGGGTCAATCTCTAGCATGTCGAGTGCGCTTAGGCTCTCGTTCGCGAGTTCTTCAATCATTTGCTCGGTCTTGGCCAGAGCGCCGGATCCCTTGATGGTCTGCTGAAGGAACGCGATCTGTTCGTCCTCGAGCTTGCGACTCGAGAGTAGTTCATCAAAAATCTTGCCGACTGACGGCATCAATGCTTCGCGAGTGAGCGCAACAAGCACGGTGCGTTTGCCTTCTCGCAGGTCATCCCCGGTTGGTTTGCCCGTGATGCTCGAGTCTCCGAATACTCCCAGGATGTCGTCGCGCAACTGAAAGGCCATGCCGAGCGGAATGCCAAATGCAGAGAGACCGCGTAGGGTGGCCGGGTCTGCGCCAGCAAAGGCTGCTCCGATCAGAAGTGGAGCTTCGATGCTGTATTTGGCCGTTTTGTATAGGATTACTCGGTTGGCTCGACCAACTCCACCCTCGACATCGCGGGTCGGAGCCGCGTTTTCTTCGAGCACGTCTAGGTATTGACCGGCCATTACCTCGACGCGCATCTTCGAGAATTCGTCTCGGCACGCAGATTCGATTTGTGCGCTGGGGGATTTCAACAGCGCGTTACCAAACAGCTCGCTGCTCCAGGCCAGCATCAGGTCACCAACGAGCACCGATCCGGCCTGACCGAACCGCTCGGGGCTACCCGCCCATCCCGAGTTGTCGTGCATGTATTCGAAACGCTTGTGAATGGCGGGAACGCCTCGGCGAGTGTCGCTTTGGTCGAGAAGGTCGTCGTGAACGAGCGCGGCTCCGTGGAACATCTCAAGTGCGGCACTGATGCCCACCATGGCTTCTGCCGATTTGGTGCGCTGCGCGTGATCTTGTCCGAAACTCGCCGCGTCAAGACAAGCAACCCAAGCCCAGTAGCAAAACAGCGCTCTGAATCGCTTTCCGCCGGCAAGAAGGTCTTGTGTGTAGTCAACGAGGATGCCCAAGTCGGGTGAAATCGCCAAGAACTCGTTTTTACGCGATGCGCAGAATTCATCGAGCTGTCGCTGCACGAGCTCGAGTAGCACCTTGGTTTCACTCACGGGAATAGCCTAACGCCAAGGCAGGTCTTATCATTTGACTAGATGCGTGATCGAAAGGTTGGCAAATCATGGGGCTTTCTGAGCGAGAACAACGCGTTCTCGAAGAACTTGAACGTGGACTCTACGAAGAGGACGCTCGGTTTGCTCAGCGCGTTTCATCTGGCGGAAACTTGGCTGGCAAGGTGGTTGCAGGCGTCTTACTTGCGGTCATCGGCCTCTCGGTGCTTGTCTTCGCGGTGATCATTCAGATCATGATCATCGGGCTCGTGGCCTTTGCGCTGATGTTGGGCGGGCTTGTTCTCGCGACTTCCAGCGGAGCAAATGCCAAGCCGAAAGAGTCAAAGTCGGCAAAAGCAACCGCACCTCAGCCCGATAAGCCCAAGAAGAGCCCAGGTAGTTTCTTCGAAGACCGGTGGGATAAGCGATCCGGTAGCTAATCAACCCAGAGGTCGGTCTAAATCAAACAACGGAGCCTGCGGGCTCCGTTTTTTTGACTTTCCTTACCGGTACGACTAAAAAATTTACTCCACTTTACTCCACGCAGGTAATCACTTGTAAATGGCTTATTGTTACGCAAACGATATCGAAATTTCCTAGCAATTTCGCACCTTAAAGGGTCGTTTGTGGAGTAAAGTGGAGAGAAATGTAGCACCACGGATCAGAAGGGAGGCAAACCATGTTTTCAGGCGAATACGAGCTCAAACTCGACGACAAGGGCCGCATGATCTTGCCCTCCCGTCTGCGCGAAGAATTCCAGGGCGGGCTTTACCTGACCAAGGGCCAAGAGGGCTGCCTCTTCGTTTACACCACGACTTACTTCAATGACCTGATTTCCAACATGGATGCCGCATCGCTAACCACTGCCGAGCAGCGTGCATACCTTCGCCTTTTCCTTTCGGGCGCTAAGAACGAGCTTCCGGACCGCCAAGGTCGCATCACCGTTGCACCGGCTCTGCGTTCCTACGCGAAGCTTTCCAAGGAACTCGTGCTGATTGGTGTTCGCACCCACCTAGAGATTTGGGACCGCCAAGAGTGGCTTGACTATCAGGCTCGCGAAGAGGCATCTTTTGCTAATCGCTCGGGGGAGGTGATTCCGGGAATCTTCTAGCCCAGCGGCTAGATCTTCACCCGTAAAACGTCCGACCTTCTTCCCCTAGGTCGGAATCACGGGTGAGGTTCTAGCAGGTGGGACGGAAGCCCGTGGCTTATGTCCATTGATCAACTTCACGAACCCGTCATGTTAGAGCGTTGTGTCGAGCTTCTTGCTCCGGCCCTCGAGTCAGAAGGCGCGGTGCTCGTTGACTGCACTCTCGGTCTCGGCGGTCACACCGAGGCATTCCTCGAGCGCTTTCCAAACCTGCAGGTCGTCGGACTCGACCGTGACCCAAATGCTCTGAAACTAGCCCAGCAGCGCCTCGAGCGCTTCGGTAGTCGAGTCAAGTTCTGCCACGTGGTTTACAACGAGATCACCGACGCCTTGGACGACCTTGGTATCGAATCAGTCCAAGGCGTCTTAATGGACCTCGGTGTCTCGTCGATGCAACTTGACGAGTCTGAGCGAGGCTTCGCTTACTCATACGAAGCTCCGCTTGACATGCGCATGGACAACACCACCGGAATCACGGCTGCAGATGTTGTGAACGACTACGAAGAGACCGACCTGGTTCGAATCTTCAAGGAATTCGGGGAAGAGCGTTATGCACGTCAGATCGCACGAGCGGTGGTCGCGGCTCGCAGGGTTGCCAAGTTTGAAACCAGCACTCAGCTCGCTTCGCTCATCGTGAAGGTTGTGCCATTCATCCCTGGAAAGAGTTCTGGTCACCCTGCAAAGCGGGTGTTCCAGGCCCTTCGCATCGAAGTGAACGCAGAACTGGATGCACTCAAAGAGGCCATGCCTCAGGTGATTAAGCTTCTGGCCGTCGGTGGTCGCGTAGTGGTTTTGGCCTATCAGTCGCTCGAGGACCGCATCGTCAAGCAGGCGTTAGTGGCCGCATCAACCTCTTCGGCTCCAATCGAGCTACCCATCGAGCTTCCTGAGCACGCACCCGTGCTGAGGCTTGTGGTCAAAGGTGCCGAGCTGGCATCCGAGACAGAAAAAGTATCAAACCCTCGTTCGGCTTCGGTGCGTTTGCGTGCCGCCGAGAAAGTAAGGCAAGCAGCATGAGCGCCCTCAGAGTAGCGGGACCAGTAACGAATGTTGGCTGGACACCAAAGGTATCGGCACCATCAGCCCGTCGCACCAAGCTAGCCATTCCACTGCTCGTGGTTCTCGGCCTACTCGGTATTCAGATCATCCAGTTGATCATCGGCGTCTTCATCAGCCAAGGCGCTTATGAGTTGGCACAGCTCAAGGCTTACAAGCACGAACTCGGCACCACTAGCGAAATCCTCGCCTCAGAAGTTGACTCCCTCTCGTCGCAGCAAAATCTTGCCAACGCCGCCGAGGGGCTGGGTATGGTGGCAAACACCAACCCAGTATTCCTTCGTATCGAAGACCAGAAGATTTTTGGCAAGCCAAAGGCGGCCTACGGGGGAGACTCTTCGAAGGTTGCTCGAAACTTGGTTCCTAACTCGATGCTGGTGAGCACCACTGACGTAGCTGCAATCAAGGCTCAGCAGGCAGCAAATGCTGCAGCCGCCAAGGCCGCCGCTCAAGCCAAGAATGCAGCTGCGGCTGTGCCCGCTGGCCCCGTTCAAACGAATGTCGTTCCGATGCAAAACGCCAACGCTCAAGTAGCGTTTTCTAGTGGCGGCATCCTGGCTTCGCCAACCCACTAAACGCGAAAAGAGGGCTTGATGAGCTACATGCAGCCCGGCGACAGCAACAAGCGCCTTCGCCTTTTCGTGATGTTTTTGGTGATCGTCTGTGTAGCGTTCTGCTGGAAACTGGTCGAATTCCAAGTGGTGCGCGCCGATGAGATTAACAAGGTCTCCAAGGAGAAGCGTTCGGTAACCAGAACCCTTCCTGCGGTGCGCGGATCAATCGTTGATGTGAATGGCCACGAGCTTGCTAAAACGGTTTACCGCTATGACATCAATGCGGCCCCGATTAACGTTGCTCCCATCACTCGCACGAGCAATGGCGTATCCGTGCAGATCAGCGTTGACCAGCAGGTAGCCGAGATTGCAGCGGTGCTTGGCATGACCCCAGAGGATGTCAAGACCAAGGTGACAGGCACCTCTAACTACGCCAGCATTAAAAAGAACGTTGATTCCGACGGCTATCGCCAACTTCAGAAGCTCGACATTCCGTGGCTTTACTTCGATCAGAAACTTGCCAGAATCTACCCGGACGGTGCGGTTGCCGGAAACCTCTTGGGATTCGTCGGAGTCGATGGCACCCCGCTTGCAGGAGTAGAACGACAATATAACTCTTGTCTGGCGGGCATCGATGGCCAGGAGACATTCGAGCGCGGCGCAACCGACGGAATTCGCATCCCGAACAGCGCTCAGGTTTCGCAAAAGGCCAAAAACGGCTCGGATGTTGTGCTCACGATCAACTCAGACCTCCAGTACTACACCCAGCAGGTTCTGGTGAACACGGTTAGCAACCTTCGAGCCGATTGGGCGAGTGCCGTCGTCGTAGAGGTAGCCACAGGCAACATCCTCGCCGCTGCGGAAGCTCCAACTGTCGACCCGAATGACCCTGGTGCATCGGATGCTGCCGACCGGCAATCGCGAATTTTCCAAACTACTTTCGAGCCCGGTTCGACCATGAAAACCGTGACCGCCGCAACCGTGCTAGACCAAGGCGAGGCGACACCTGAGTCGAAGATCAAAGCGCCCTACCGCATCCGACTGCCATGGGGTGAATACATACAGGACAGCCACATGCACGGCCTCGACAAGCTCACTTTGACCGGAGTGCTTCGCGACTCTTCGAACACCGGAATCATCCAGTTCGGTGCTCGTGTAGACACCGAAACCCGTTATAACTACTTCAAAAAATTTGGCGTCGGTGAAAAGACAGACGTGCGATTCGAGGGCGAATCCGCGGGTATCTTGAACAACTGGCAAGACTGGGACAAGATGACCGACAAGACCTCGATGTTCGGTCAGGGCGTTGCCGTAACCCCAATCCAAACGGCCTTTTTCTACCAGACCATCGCTAACGGGGGAGTGAGGCTTCAGCCGAGACTGGTTGCTGGTTGCAAAGACGCTGCCGGCAACATCGTCGAAACTCCCGTGAAGCCAGGGGTGCGTGCCGTGTCTGCTGCAACGGCGCGTTCGACCATCGACATGCTCGAGAAGGTTGTTGAACAGGGTGGTATCGGTCGCACCGCAGGCATCGCCGGCTACCGAATCGCCGGAAAGTCGGGTACCGCTCAGATTAAAGACGGCCAGGGATACGGCTACCGCTATGCCATATCGTTCATCGGCATGGCGCCGGCTGAAAACCCCAAATATGTTGTCTCTGTCACGGTCTACAAGCCTCGCACCGTGAGCAATTCGATCGGTGCGACCCCGCCGTTCAAGCGTATTTTCGAGCAAGTGCTGCGTCTCTACCGAGTTCCACCATCGACCACCAAATCGGCCAAGATCGCGACGGAGTGGTGATGGTAGCCGAGTCCATTCCGCCGATTCTGCGTCCCGAACATGTCAGTCCGGTCTCGCTCGAGCAGGTTGCCGAGCGGTTTTCCCTGTCGTTTGCAGAGCAATCCGATGTGGGCACTCCAGCCGGTCGGGCAATATTGACCGGAATTTCTATGAACACCAACGACCTTCGAGTCGGCGATCTTTTTGTGGCGATGCCCGGGCTCAAGACCCACGGTGCGAACTTCATCGACAAAGCGCTCGGTCTTGGGGCGGCTGCAGTCGTTACCGACGCGGCGGGAGTGGCGATCATCCGTGAAAAATTGGGCCGGTTGCCGCTGCCCACTTTGTTACTCGAGGAACCACGCAAACACCTCGGCGATTTGGCTGCGTTCGTCTATGGAAACCTGCCGGGAACCATGCCGAAACTGTTCGCAACCACCGGCACCAACGGAAAGACATCGACAAGCTACATTCTTGAAGCGATTCTCAGGCAACTCGGGGAGGTCACCGGACTAACGTCAACCGCCGAGCGTCACATCGCCGGGGAGATCATCGTCAGCCGCCTGACCACCCCCGAAAGCACCGAGATGCAGGCACTGATTGCCCGCATGAAAGAAAAAGGTGTCTCCGCGGTAGCCGTTGAAGTTTCCGCTCAGGCTCTTACGCAGTTGCGAGTCGATGGGCTTCACTTCGATGTGGCCGGCTTTACCAATCTGAGCCACGATCACCTTGACGATTATCGAGACATGAATGACTACCTGAAAGCCAAGCTTGGGTTGTTTACCGATGGGCGAGCCGACCGCGCTGTGGTTTGTCTAGATTCCGCTTATGGAGAGCAAGTGGTTGAGGCCGCCACAATTCCGGTCACCACGGTGACCATCAGGGATGGCGTGGAAGCAGATTACCGAGTAAAAATCGTCTCGGAACTGCCGAGCGCAACAAGTTTTGAGGTTTCCGGACCACATGGCACCCTGACCACTTCGCTGCCTATGATTGGCGCACACATGGCTTCGAATGCCGCGCTTGCCATCGCCATGCTAGTTGAGGGTGGCTACCCGTTCGATGCCATAGCCGCGATCATCGGAGATGGCATCGATGTTTATATGCCTGGTCGAACCGAGCGCGTGACTGGGGCTACCGGTCCAGATGTCTATGTCGACTTTGGTCACAGCCCAGATGCGTTTTTGAACACGCTCGCTGCGGTGCGCAAGGTCACCAGGGGCAAGGTCATCATGCTGTTCGGTGCCGATGGTGATAGAGATGCCACCAAGCGCCCCGATATGGCTCGAGAGGCAGCGAATGGGTGCGACCTACTGGTGATTACCGACCACCATCCGCGGTTTGAAGACCCGGCATCGATTCGCAAGGCTCTCGTCGATGCCGCTCGAGCGGCTCGACCGGAGCTCGAGATTTTTGAGGTGAGCCCGCCAGAGGCGGCCATCCGCAAGGCTGTCAGCCTCGCTCAACCCGGTGACGCTATCCTCTGGGCGGGTCCGGGGCATCAGGATTACCGAGACATTCGCGGTGTGCGCACGGTCTATTCGGCGCGTGCCGAAGCCAGAGCAGCGCTCAAAGAGAACGGCTGGTCATGATCAGACTTTCCGTTGCCGAACTCGCCGAAATCACCAATGGTCGTCTGATTGGTGATCCGTCGGTTGAGGTATTCGCTGGTGTTGAAACCGACTCTCGCCGAGTCAAAACGGGCTACCTCTTTGTCGCTAAGCCTGGTGAGGTTACCGACGGGCACCTCTTTATTGCCTCGGCGGCCGCGGCAGGCGCAACGGCCGCACTGGTTCAACGCGAAGTTGAACAGGACATCCCCGTCGTTGTGGTCGACGACGTGGTGGTCGCGCTCGGCAGGCTTGCTACCGAGGTCATCGGCAGATTGCGTGCTCTAGGCAACCTAACGGTCATTGGCGTGACCGGTTCGAACGGCAAGACTTCGACCAAGAACATGTTGAATGCGGTGCTGAGCCGGTTTGGCAACACCATCGCGCCTCGTGAATCATTCAACAACGAGGTTGGTGCGCCGATTTCTATGCTTCTAGCCGATGAGTCGACCAGGTTCCTGGTTGTCGAGCTCGGGGCAGATGGACTCGGCAGCATCGACTATCTGGCCAAGATGTGCAAACCCGATATCGGTGTCGAACTCAAGGTCGGGATGGCGCACGCGGGGGAGTTCGGCGGCATCGAGGTCACGGCTCGCATCAAGGCAGAACTGGTCGCCAACATCCGTCAAGGTGGCGTGCTGGTTTATAACGCGGATGATGGCTACTGCGTCGACATGGCAGAAAACTTTAGCGGTCGCAAGATCTCGTTTGGAACCTCCGAGGCCGACTTCCGTTCGCTTGGGGCACGCCTAGCGCTCAGCGGAACTCATTCGACCATCGTTTATCCAGACCACACCGAGACGCCGTTGCGACTTCAAATCCTCGGTGAACACCAGATCATGAACGCCTTGGCCACAATCTCGGTTGCCGATGCTCTCGAACTAGATCGCAAACGAGTGAAGGAAGCGCTAGAAGATATGCCGCTAGCCGAACGTTGGCGCATGCAGTTGGTTGAACGCGACGGCAAGGCAATCATCAACGACGCATACAACGCATCGCCCGAATCGATGCGAGCCGCACTGCAAACGTTGGCCACTCTCGGGCGCGAAACTGGGCGTCGCACCGTCGCCGTCTTAGGCGAAATGGCGGAGCTCGGGCAGTTTTCGGCAGAATCACATGACTCGATAGGTCGTCTGGTGGTTCGCCTAAACATCGATCAACTGATCGTGGTTGGTGCGGGTGCCAAGTTGATTCACATGGGAGCTACCCAAGAGGGTTCGTGGGACGGCGAAAGCAAATTCTTCGAGTCGATTGACGAGGCTTTGCACCATCTTCATGGAATGCTTAGGTCGAACGATATCGTTTTGGTGAAGTCGTCAAAGTCGGCGAATCTCAGACACCTGGGCGACAAACTCATGGGAGTTGAAGAATGAGAGCGATTCTTGTCGCCGGTGCGATCGGCATGGTCTTCACACTCTTCTTGACCCCAGCCTTCATCTGGCTGTTCAAGCGGTTGCAATGGGGGCAGTTCATCCGTGATGACGGACCGCAGACTCACCACACCAAACGCGGCACGCCAACCATGGGTGGAATTGTCATCATCCTTGGAGCGGTGATCGGCTACTTCATTTCGAAAGCCGTCAATTTTGAGGTTCCAACGGTTTCGGCCTATCTGGCCCTATTCATGATGGTCGGTCTTGGCTTGGTTGGCTTCGTCGATGACTACATCAAGACCCACAAGCAGAGGAGTCTTGGGCTTTCCGGCTGGGCAAAGATGGCGGGTCAAGCCATTGTCTCTTTGGTTTTTACCTGGTTCGCTCTCCGCACTCCGAACGAAGAGGGATTGCTGCCCGCGTCGTCGTATATCTCGGTGTTCCGAGACACCAACTTCACCTTCCTGACCTTTGGCGGAGTTGTCGGCAGCATCCTGCTTGCTCTTTGGTTCTACCTTTTGGTTTCTGGAACATCGAATGGTGTGAACATCGCCGATGGTCTCGATGGACTTGCCACCGGTGCGAGCATCATGGCCATCGGCGCTTATGTAGTCATCGGATTCTGGCAGTTCAACCAATCCTGTTCCAACGTCGTAGAGAACCTCAGCAGCTGTTATTCGGTGCGAGATCCACTTGATCTGGCGGTGGTGGCTTCGGCAGTAGTCGGCTCTCTTATCGGCTTCCTTTGGTGGAACACCAGCCCTGCGCAAATATTCATGGGTGACACCGGATCCTTGGGCCTAGGTGGAGTGCTGGCCGCACTCGCCATCCTTTCTCGCACCGAAATGATGCTGGTCTTGGTAGGTGGCCTTTTTGTCATCGTTACCGGCTCGGTGATCATCCAGCGCGTGTTCTTCAAGATCACCAAATGGACCACTGGCACAGGTCGAAGAGTCTTCCTCATGAGTCCGCTTCACCACCACTTCGAACTCAAGGGGTGGGCCCAAATCACCATTGTTATTCGGTTCTGGATCGTGAGTGGACTCTGCGTGCTGTTCGGCATCGGCTTGTTCTATCTCGAGTGGACTTACGGATAAACCGATGGCCAGCCTAAGCACCCTAACCAGCTGGCATTCTGATTGGAAAGGCCTTCGAGTCGCGGTTGTCGGACTCGGCGTGACCGGATTTTCAGTTGCCGACACTCTCGCCGAACTTGGCTGTGAGGTTTTTGTCGTTGCCGAAAAAGCCGAAGCCGAACTTGTCGACATTCTCGATGTGCTCGGTGTCCGTCACCTCACGGGGGAGTCGGCGTCTGGGATTCCAGCCGAACTCATCGAGTTCTCTCCCAATTTAATCGTGACTTCGCCCGGAGTGAAGCCTGACGCCGGTGTAATCCAGTGGGCGGCTGAATCCGGAATCGACGTATGGGTCGATATCGATTTGGCCTGGCGCCTTCGAGACAAAACCGAACGAGTCGCCGAGTGGGTCATGATCACCGGCACCAATGGCAAGACCACGACCACTCAACTAACTACCGCCATGTTGCAAGCGGGCGGAAACCGGGCGGCCGCGTGCGGAAACATCGGGACCCCCATCCTTGATTGCATCAGAGACCCCGAGGGTTTCGACTTTCTCGTGGTCGAAATCTCTAGTTTTCAATTGCACTACCTGGGTCAAGTCAGCCCAATCGCGTCGACCGTTCTAAACATCGACCACGACCACATCGACTGGCACGGAAGCTATGATGCCTATCAGCAGGCCAAGGGCAAGGTCTATGCCAACACCCAGGTCGCCGGGGTCTACAACGCTGGAGATGCCACGACAATCAAGCTGCTCGAAGACGCAGACGTGGTTGAAGGATGTCGCGCAATCGGCTTCACCGTTGGTGTGCCACGAGTCAGTGAAGTTGGCTACTCGGAAGACATTCTTTGTGACCGTGCCTTTCTAGAAAACCGCAAGGATGAGGCGCTCGAGCTGGCGACATTAGAAGATCTCGGGCTCATTGGCGTGCTCACGCCGCATCTGTTGGCAAACGTAGCCGCGGCATCCGCGTTGGCTCGAGCATGCGATGTCGATCCGCAGGCCATCAGAGCTGCGATTCGCGATTTTCGACTCGATAAACACCGAATCGAGCTGGTTGCCGAGCACGATGGAATTACTTGGATAGACGATTCGAAGGCCACGAATCCGCACGCCACGGCTGCCTCGCTGGCTTCGTTCGATTCTGTAGTTTGGATGGTGGGCGGATTGCTCAAGGGTGTTGACATCACACCGCTGGTGGAACGTTTCGCAAAAAAACTTCGAGGCGCGGTCGTGATTGGCAAGGAGCGAGAGGCAGTTTTGGCTGCTTTAGCCGCGGTAGCACCAGAGGTTCCCGTGATCGAGATAAACGTAGACGATAACGCTCAAGTCATGCCTCACGCGGTCGAAGCCGCATCCAACCTTGCCCAGGCGGGCGACACGGTTCTTCTGGCACCGTCCTCGGCATCGATGGATCAGTTCAAGGATTACGCCGATCGTGGCAACCAATTCGCACACGCCGTAAGAGCTTTGATCGGACAGGCAGATGGCTAGAACTAAAACCACCAGAAGTCCGCAGATCAACTCCCAGGCAATCGCGCAGGGGTTGAGCAACTGGGCGGGGAACGTCTTTAGGGCACAATCGCGCGAGTTTTACCAACTGCTTGGCGTGGTGCTCTTCTTGTCGGCTTTCGGGGTCTTGATGGTGCTCTCGTCATCGTTTGTTGACGCGCTGAAGTCAAACAACAACGCTTTCTCCATTTTCGGCAAGCAGGCTTTTTCGGCCATCCTAGGTTTTCTTGGGCTGGCGTTTATCTCTACGCTGCCAAGTAGCGCTGTTCGCCGCTTGCTCGGACCATTCAGCATCACGGTCTTGATCACTCAGCTTCTGGTCGTGTTCACTCCACTCGGCACCGAAATCAACGGAAACAAAAACTGGATCAACATCCTGGGTTTTACGGTTCAACCGTCGGAGTTTCTCAAGATCTGTCTAGTCATCATCCTGGCCCAGTTTCTTTCGAGTCGACAAAACGAGTTTGATGATCCACGAAGGGTCTGGTGGCCGGCCATCGTCGTAGGCGGGGCGATCGCCGCGACGGTTCTTCTTGGCAAGGACGTTGGAACCGTGATTGTCATGGCCATCATCACGATTGCCATGCTCATTGCCGCCGGAATGCCTCGCCCAATCATTTCTGCGGTGTCGGTGATTGCGGTTTTAGCCATTCCGGCGATCATGATTTCATCGCCGTCACGACTCGGTCGAGTCATGGCTTGGCTCAACCCAACCGCTCCAGACCCGAACGACTTCAACTGGCAATCGACCCATGGTGTGTGGGCTTTTGCCGCTGGCGGTTTTACCGGGGTGGGTCTCGGGCAATCAAAACTCAAGTGGAGTTGGATTCCAGAGGCTGAAAACGACTTCATCTTTGCGATCATTGGCGAAGAGATGGGCCTCTTGGGCTCGATTCTCGTCATTGCGGTATTTTTTGCACTCGCCTTGATTCTCATTCGCATCGCCATGCGCACACACGACCTTTATTCGAGGCTCGTTGTACTCGGTGTGATGTTCTGGATCGTCATGCAGGCGGTCATCAACCTGGCTGTTGTGCTTACCTTGCTTCCGGTGCTCGGAGTTCCCCTCCCGCTGATTTCGGCGGGTGGTTCATCCATGGTGGCCAACCTCATGGCTCTCGGGTTGGTCTTCGGTATCGAACGTGAAAACCACCGCCTCGGACCCGTCGCACCTCGAAAGCGTCGTCGATGACGAACTACCTTTTGGCTGGTGGTGGAACCGCAGGGCACGTCAACCCACTTCTCGCTTTAGCCGAATATATCCGGCGGGCTCAGCCGGACGCGAAGATTCTCACACTTGGCACGAGCGAGGGCCTGGAGTCAAGGCTCGTGCCTCAGCGAGGCTTCGAACTAAAGACTGTGGAACGGCTGCCGTTTCCGCGCAAAATCAACACCTATGCGGTGACTTTTCCACTCAGATTCGCGAGAGCCGTGAAGCAGGTCGAGCGGCTCATCCGCGATGAAAAAATCGACGTCGTGATCGGTTTCGGTGGCTATGCGAGCGCTCCAGCCTATGAAGCGGCTAGAAAGACCAACACCCCATTGGTGATTCACGAAGCCAACGCACTACCGGGCATGGCAAACCGTCGAGCGGCGGCTTATGCCTCGGCAACTGGCGTAGCATTCCGGTCGGCGCTAAATCTGAAGAACTCGACTTTCGTGGGAATGCCCCTTCGCCCAGAAGTCGAAGCCCTTGACCCCGGTAGCGTTCGTGCCGAAGCTCGAAGGCATTTTGGCTTGGATGAGGACACGACCACCCTTCTCGTTACGGGCGGTTCGCTAGGGGCTAAACGACTCAACGAAACCATCGATGCCTCTCGCACGGTGCTGAAGGCGGCAGGCATTCAGGTACTTCACATCATGGGTGACCGATCAGACCTTGGCGAGGTAAATGAGCCGGGCTACCGCCGAATCGCCTATTGCGACCGCATGGATCTGGCTATCGCATCCGCTGATTTGGCTATCGCCCGATCCGGCGCAGCAACTGTAAGTGAGTTTGCTGCATTAGGGCTGGCGGCAATCTATGTTCCATATCCGGTTGGCAATGGAGAGCAAGCGCTCAACGCCAAGGATGTCTGCGATGGGGGTGGCGGTCGCTTGGTTCTCGATCGCGACTTCACACCTGATTTCGTGGCGAGCGACGTAATACCGCTGGTTTCGAATCACCGAAAGCTAAAGGAAATGAGCCAAAAAGCAAAATCTTTGGGCGTTTCAGACGGAACGAAGCGCTTGTTCGAACTCGTTGCTGGCGTGTTGAGGGGCTGACCGAGGCTTCCCGTCTAGTCTTCAACTGATAACCATGATCAAGCCAGATTTCTCACAGCCCGTTCCAGACGACCTGGGCACCGTTCACTTCGTCGGCATCGGCGGTTCGGGGATGAGCGGCATCGCCCGCATCCTTCTCGGAATGGGCCACAAGGTTACCGGAAGCGACCTGCGCGACACGTCGAATGTCGCCGCTCTTCGCGAACTCGGTGCCACGATCCACATCGGTCACGCTGCGGAGCACCTAGGCAACCCTGACACGGTCGTGGTCACCTCGGCACTTTGGCCCACAAACCCGGAATACCTTCTTGCCAAGGAGCGCGGAATCCCGGTGATCCACCGGTCTCAAGCGCTGGCTTACCTAACCACCAAGCATCGGCTCGTCGCAGTTGCCGGAGCTCACGGCAAAACCACGAGCACCGGAATGATCATCACTGCGCTGCTCGAGCTAGGGGTCAGTCCATCCTTCGTAAACGGCGGTGTGATTGCGGCACTCGGTTCATCCTCGGCAGCCGGCACCGATGAACTGTTTGTGATCGAAGCCGATGAATCGGATGGCTCGTTTTTGCACTACGACACCGCTATTGCTTTGATTACCAACGTCGACCCAGATCATCTTGATCACTATGGCTCTCTAGAAGCATTCGAGGCTGAGTTTGCCAAGTTTGCTCAGGGCGCTAAAGAATTCGTCGCAATTTCGGCCGATGATCCGGGAGCGGTTCGAGTTGCTCAACTTTTACGTGACAAGAAGATAATCAGCTTTGGCAAAGCCGAAGATGCGACCGTGCGCCTGACCGAGGTTGACGCAGCTGGCCCGCGGGTGTCTTTCACGGTTGCCGTTGCCGGGCAGAAACACTCTGCCGAACTTGCCATTCCAGGCGAGCACAACGCGATAAATGCCGCGGGCGCTCTTGCGGTGCTCGTTGGGTTGGGCTTTGATGCCGCCGCTGCATTGGCAGCGATTGCGACTTTCGGGGGCACCGAGCGCCGGTTCGAGTTACACGGCCAGCGACGCGGCGTGAGCGTCTACGACGATTTTGCCCACCACCCAACCGAAGTCAGCGCAGCGCTCAAGGCGGCTCGCGCTGTGGTCGGAACAGGAAAGCTAATCACCGTCTTTCAGCCACACCTCTACTCGCGCACCCGTTTGATGCATCGCGAATTTGCCGAAGCGCTGGCCGCTAGCGATCAGGTCGTGGTCCTAGACATCTACGCCGCGCGAGAAGACCCCGAACCGGGCGTCACGGGCGTGCTGGTTGCCGATTCGTTTGCCGACCAAGCACAGGTTCACTACGTTCCAAACTGGGATGATGCTCCGGCCGTTGCGGCCAGCCTCGCGAATTCTGGCGACTTTATCGTGACCATGGGTTGTGGCGATGTCTATCGAATGGTTCCCGCACTTCTCGATGCTTTGGAGAAGTAGTTCTTGAGAAAGCCCCAGTCTCGCCACGGCAAGTCGGTTAAGTTCGATTCGTCGAAGCTCGACTCGCACGTGGGCAAGAAAGCAAAACCTGCCAAGGAACCTAAACCGCAGCGTGCAGGTCTTTTCTCGAAAAAGGCAGGTGCGACCGCGCAAGCAAAGCCTTCGGCTAAATCCTCGAGAAAATCCTCGGCCAAAGACGCACTGTTGAAACGTGAATCGCAGCGGCAGAAGTTGGCAGCCAGGCGGCTAAAAGCCGAAAAACGATCGATTTCGAATGTCGTCGATTTAGCGAATTTTGGCTCTACGAGCAAGGTTCGCAAGACCATCATTCTCAGCACGCTCGGGTCATTTCTTGCGCTAGTAGCACTGGTCTTGGCTGCAGTCTTCTCGCCGATGATGGCGGTCGAGCGAATCTCGGTTCGTGGCGAAAAACTGGTGTCCGAAAAGCAGATCAAGGCTGCACTTAAGTCACAGATAGGCAAGCCCTTGCCTCAGATCAACTCCGATGAAATCGCCAGGCTACTCAAGAAGTATGTGTTGATCGAGTCATTTTCTGCTATCAGCGCGCCACCGCATACCTTGATCATCAAAGTCACCGAGCGAACCCCCATTGCAATAATTTGGGTCGATGGATTTGGCTATTCATACTTCGATCCGGCCGGTGTGAAGGTAGGCAAAGCCACTAGAACCGATCGGCTCCCCATACTCAAGGTCAGCGGCACTCCGGGCAAGAGCCCGAGCTTCAAGGCGGCCATCGACGTTTTACTTGCATTGCCGGCAGAACTTCTTCCAAAGATTTCCAACATGACGGCGACCTCGGCCGACAATGTTTCGTTTCAACTGCGCGGGTATGCCGGTCAGCGTGTGATTTGGGGCGGTCCAAAGAATGCCGTGCTCAAGTCCAAGGTGTTGGCTGCTCTCATCAAAAATCAGCCGGCCTCAGACCGTGTCACTTATGACGTCTCGTCGCCAACGGCTCCCGTTGTTCGCTATTGACGAGACTTAAATATTCCCCGTGACACGCCTAAGCGCCTGAGCGAAATTTGCCTCCGTGTCGCTTACTTTTCTGGCGCAATCAAAAAATAAACAGTGACTTTAAGCCTCACCAAGAGGTTTAGGGTTTTGGGATTGCTTGAACTTTGGAGGAACAACGTGGCTGGACTTAGCAACAACTACCTGGCAGTCATCAAGGTCGTCGGTGTCGGTGGAGGTGGCGTAAATGCCATCAACCGAATGATCGAATCCGGGCTGCGTGGCGTTGAGTTCATCGCTGTAAACACGGATGCGCAGCAGTTGCTGATGAGCGCTGCCGATGTCAAGGTAGACATCGGTCGCGAACTCACCCGTGGCCTCGGTGCTGGAGCGGACCCCGAGGTCGGTCGACGTGCCGCTGAAGACCACGCCGACGAGATCGAAGCCGTTCTTCGTGGGGCTGACATGGTTTTCGTTACCGCCGGTGAAGGTGGAGGCACCGGCACGGGAGCTGCTCCTGTGGTCGCCCGCGTGGCCAAGCAGTCGGGTGCGCTAACCGTCGGTGTGGTAACCCGCCCATTCGGATTCGAAGGTCCTCGCCGCGCCGCTCAGGCTGAGGCTGGCATCGAAGTGCTTCGCCAAGAGGTCGACACCCTCATCGTCGTTCCAAACCAGCGCTTGCTCGAGATCGAAAACCGTGCTGTGACCTTCGTCGACGCCTTCATGATTGCCGACGACGTGCTTCGTTCGGGTGTTCAGGGAATCACCGACCTCATCGCTGTTCCAGGTTTGATCAACGTTGACTTTGCCGACGTACGCTCGGTGATGCAGGGCGCTGGCTCGGCTCTCATGGGTATCGGAAGCGCTAAGGGCGAAGACCGGGCAGTTCGCGCCGCAGAGGCCGCGATCTCTAGCCCGATGCTCGAAACCAGCATCGACGGCGCTCACGGAGTTCTGCTCTCGTTCCAAGGTGCGTCAAACATCGGTCTCCACGAGATCGACGAGGCGGCCCGTCTGGTTCAAGAAGCGGTCAGCCCACAGGCAAACGTAATCTTCGGATGCACCATTGACGACAGCCTCGGAGACGAGATTCGCATCACTGTGATCGCAGCTGGTTTTGACTCCGCAAACCAGGTGCGTCGTCCGGTAGCGCGACCTTCCTACACTGCACCAAAGGTTGAGTCGATCGTACCTGCGGCGTTCACTCCAGCTGCGGCTGCTGCGGTAGAAGAGGTTGTAGCCGAGGTCCCTGCTGAAACCAAGCAGGCGTCGTGGTTCGACAGCGAAGAGGATTCGACGCCATCGGCTTCTCGTTCATTCTTCGACGAAGAATCGCCTAGCACCACTGCAATTCCAGTGGTCGATGAAGTGCCTCAGTCTGAAGACGGCACCTTCGGCGACGATCTGGATATCCCCGAGTTCCTCCGCTAGTCGATGGAGTTAGCCCAACGCCTGGTCGAAGTCGATCAGTCGATTTCGCAGAAGTTGGGTGAACTCGGTCGCACCGATGCGGTCACGAGAATCGTTGTAACTAAGAACCACCCGGTCGAACTTGCCCTCGAGCTACTGCAACTAGGTGTGCGAGATTTCGGTGAAAACCGTGACCAAGAGGCAGGGCCCAAGGCGCAGCGACTCGCCGAACTCGCCGACGTGACAGACCTGAACTGGCATTTTGTCGGGCAGTTGCAGAGCAACAAGGCCAAACGCGTGGTCAAATATGCCAACACTGTGCACAGCGTCGACCGGCAATCCCTGCTGGATGCATTGGTGGCCGCAACCGCAGCACTCGATAGTGAACTCGATGTCTTTTTGCAGGTCAACCTCACCCACGATGTAAACCGAGGGGGAGTGAACCCCGCCGAACTATTGCCGATGGCTGAGCAGGTTGCCAAATCTCCGGGGATGCGGTTGTTGGGAGTGATGGCGGTCGGAGGTCTTGACGCCGACCCGAGAAGAGAATTCGAGCGGGTGGCGGAGTTAAGCACTCGACTCGTGACCGAACACCCGGAGGCCAACAAGATCTCTACCGGCATGTCAAACGACTATTTGCAGGCGCTTGAATACGGCGCGACACACTTGAGAATCGGCACCGCAATCACAGGTAAACGCGCCTACTAGCCATATCCTGAACCTGATTGGATTCCTAGGAGGGTTTCATGGGCGTTATTGCATCGGTATTTGATTACCTTGGTTTCGGCGGCGAAAAAGAAGCGCCTGCCGGGCCGACCACCACAACCTCGACCACTTCGAGCGCTGCTTCGAGAATGGCCGCACGAGTCACTCCGATTCGCCGTCGCTCGGCCTCGGACATCTCCGAGATTCACACGATCGACCCAGAGGGTTTCCACGACGCACCCGAGATTGCCGCAATCTACCGCGACGGCATCCCTGTGATCATCAACATGGCCAAGCTCTCGGAGTCTGACGCCAAGAATCTTCTGAACTTCATGCTCGGACTCCAGCACGGACTCCAGGGTCACATGAAGCGCATCACTCCCAAGGTGTTCCTGCTGACTCCTCAGAGCGTTGAAGTCAACGACGAAGATGACGCTCTCGGCGGAAGCGACGACGTAGTCAAGCCCTAATGATCTTCGTTGAGGTCATTCTTGCCCTTGCCCTCCAGTTGCTTTTTTGGGCCATGTGGGTGCGGTTTTTCGTTGAAATCGCTCGTTCGGCTAATCCCGGCTGGAAGCCACGCGGCGTCGTCCTGGTGATTGCCGAAACCGCGCTGACCCTAACCGACCCTCTGGTAAAGACAGTTCGTCGTTTCATCCCGACTCTTCGGGTTGGCATGTTGGGACTCGACTTTGGCTGGACCCTCTCAATGATTCTGATCGTTATTGCACAGGCCCTGGTAGCTCGCATCGCTTAGCAACGCGTGAGTGCGATAACCTTTTAGTCGCGTCAACGCGACAGAAACGAGGCCTGAAATGCCATTGACTCCGGAAGATGTGGTCAATAAGAGATTTCAACCTACCAAGTTCCGTGAGGGATACGACCAGGATGAAGTCGACGACTTTCTCGATGAAATCGTCATCGAGATGCGTCGCATTTCTCAAGAAAACGACGATCTCCGCCAGCGCCTGCTCGCGTCGGAAGCTCGCCTAGCCGAACTGCAGCGCACTCCTGCCGGAATGGCGGGTCAACTCGTCGTATCGACTCCAGCTCCAAGCCCAATCGCGGTCATCGACCCGACCAGCGCCTTCCCAGAAGCGGTCAGCGATCCGAGTTCCCTCGACGGCAACAGCACCAACAACCTACTTCAACTCGCTCGCAAACTTCACGACGAGCACGTTCGTGAAGGTGTAGCCAAGAAAGAGGCGCTTATCGCCGAAGGCCACGCCACAGCGGCCCGAATCGTGCGCGAGGCCGAGGCTCAGACCAAGGCCGATCAGATTCGACTCGAACAAGAGAAGGCGCTCATCGAGCACTCGATCTCGGAGCTCTACGCCTTCGAAAAGGAATATCGCCTCAAGATCAAGACTTTCATCGAGAGCCAGCTTGCCGAAATCGATAATTCGAGAGTCGCGCCAACCCCAAATAGTGCGCCTACCGGCTTTCTTGGACTAACCGAGATCTAGGTCGTGGCTCGCCGCATTCCTAACTCCGCCAAAGTCGCCTTGGTAGTCGCGATTGGCGCTCTGATTGCCCTTGTCGATCAACTCACCAAAGAAGCCGCCATCGCAGGGTTAGTTCCCAACCGCACGGTTCCCGTCTTCGGCGACGTCCTAGGTTGGTATCTCACCTACAACGACTCGGCGGCGTTCAGCATCGGCTTTGGTGTGACCTGGATCTTTACGATCATCTCTTCGGTAGCCCTGCTCTTTGTGCTGTGGCGCGCACCGCGCATTCAGACCACCGGCTGGCTGATTTTGGCAGGGATGCTCACCGGCGGTATTTCGGGCAATCTCATTGACCGACTAACTCGCGAACCGGGCTTCGGCAGCGGCCAGGTGGTCGATTTCATTCAGATTCCATTCGGCTTTCCGATATTCAACGTGGCCGATATTTTCATAACCACTTCCATGTTCACGATTGCTCTGCTGATTGTTCGCGGGCAAAAACTGGGCGGGTCTGCCAGTGCCTGAGCTCCGCAGTTTTCCGATTCCCGATGGGCTAGCCGGTCAGCGGGCAGATGCGGGGCTCGCCAAGTTGCTCGGGTTGAGCCGCTCATCCTGTGCCGATTTGCTTGACTCGGCAAACGCCTCGATGAACGGCAAGGTGCTCAGCAAGAGTGACCGCCTGGAGGCCGGCGCTTTGCTCGCAGTGAGCATCCCCGAGCCGAAGAACCCTCTCGAGGTGATTCCGGTCGAGGTGCACGACCTCAAGATCATTTACGAGGACGAGGACCTGGTGGTTATCGATAAACCTGCGGGTGTCGCGGCACACCCGTCGGTCGGCTGGACTGGCCCAACCGTCGTTGGAGCGCTGCTCCAGGCTGGCATCAAGGTGACCACCTCAGGCGCAAGCGAGCGTCAGGGGATCGTCCAGCGACTGGACGTAGGCACAAGTGGGTTGATGATGGTGGCCAAGTCCGAGCTGGCATATTCGCGGCTGAAGCAGGCATTCCGCGACCGCTTAGTTCACAAGGTTTACCATGCCGTGGTTCAAGGCCACCCCGACCCGTCGTCGGGCACCATCGACGCGCCGATCGACCGTCACCCGAAGGCGGAGTTCAAGTTCACCGTGGGCCCGAACGGCAAGCCATCGGTGACCCACTACGACACTCTCGAAGCCTTCGCTTCGGCATCCCTGCTTGAAATCGTGCTCGAAACCGGCCGCACGCATCAGATTCGCGTGCATTTCTCGGCCTTTAGACACCCTCTACTCGGTGACACCATGTATGGCGCGGATCCAAAGTTGGCGGGGCGTTTTGGCATCGACCACCAATGGCTTCACGCAAAAGAGTTGAGTTTTGAGCATCCGATTACGGGGCAGCCGGTCAAGTTTGTAAGCGACTACCCGGCCGAACTTGCCGATGTTCTCGAGAAACTCCGCAATCAGCACTGAGGTTCGGCACGCCTGAACTAAAGCGTCTTCGGGGCAAGTTATTCTTAGTGCCCTAACCCTATTTTTGCGAGCGAGGTGACCCTTGAGTTCCGACTCATTCGTTCACCTTCACGTTCACACCGAGTATTCGATGCTCGACGGTGCTGCTCGGGTTCAACCTCTCATCAATGCTGCCAAAGAGTTCGGCATGCCGGCGATTGCGATGACCGATCACGGAAACCTCTTTGGCGCATACGACTTCTATTCGACCGCCAAGAAGGCCGGCATCAAACCGATAATCGGCATCGAGGCCTATCTAGCTCCCGGCGCGGCGTCTCGCACCGAACGCACCAGGGTTCGTTTTGGTGAGGGTGCCGAAGACGTCGCCAGCGGCGGTGCCTACACTCACGCCACGATCCTGGCCGAGACTACCGAGGGCATGTACAACCTGTTTAGGTTGTCATCTCAGGCCTACCTCGATGGCTACTATTACAAGCCGCGCATGGACCGCGAGATCTTGGCCAAATATGCCAAGGGTCTGATTGCCACCACCGGATGCGCCTCTGGCGAAGTTCAAACGTTGATGCGGAGCGTCGGCTACGAGGCCGCTCGCGAAGCCGCCGCGGTCTATCGCGACATCTTCGGCAAAGACAATTATTTTGTCGAAATCATGGATCACGACTTGCCAATTGAGCAGGCCACCTATCGCGACATGATCAAGCTAGCCAAAGAGTTGGGCTTGCCGCTGCTGGCGACAAACGATCTGCACTACATCCACCCTGGCGACGCGGATGCGCACAACGCGTTGCTTGCCGTGCAATCGGGCAGCACGCTAAGCGACCCGAAGCGGTTCCACTTCGACGGCAACAGCTACTATCTCAAGTCGGCCGCCGAAATGCGGTCGCTCTTCAAAGACCTGCCGGAAGCCTGTGACAACACGCTTCTCATCGCCGAGCGTTGTGAGGTCGAGTTCGCCCAGCGCGAGCGCGAGTTGATGCCTAGATTTGAGGTTCCAGAGGGCGAGACCGAAGACACCTGGTTTGAAAAAGAGGTTTACACCGGACTAGAGAAGCGTTTCGGCGGTAGCATCCCCGACGCTCATCGCAAACAGGCGGAATACGAAATCGGCGTAATCCACTCGATGGGTTATTCGGGTTACTTCCTCGTCGTCGCCGACTTCATCAACTGGGCACGTGAACAGGGCATCCGAGTTGGGCCGGGCCGTGGTTCGGCTGGTGGAGCGATTGTCGCCTACGCCATGGGCATCACGGAGCTTGACCCGATTAAGCACGGCCTGATCTTCGAGCGTTTCTTGAACCCATCACGTATCTCGATGCCCGACATCGATGTCGACTTCGACGACCGCCGACGCGGCGAAGTCATTCGCTATGTGAATCAGAAATATGGCGAAGACCGAGTTGCGCAGATCATCACCTTCGGTTCGATCAAGGCAAAAGCCGGACTAAAAGATGCCGCGCGCATCCTCGATTTTCCTTATGCGGTAGGGGAGCGGCTGACCAAAGCGCTCCCGGCGATGGTGCTCGGCAAAGACATTTCGCTCGACGCAATCGAAAACCCAGCCGCCGAGCGTTATAACGAAGCCGGCGAGTTTAGAAAACTAATCGAAACCGATGCTGAAGCGGCCGAAGCCTTCGAGGTGGCCAAGGGCATCGAAGGGCTAAAACGCTCGACAGGTGTTCACGCTGCAGGTGTCATTATTTCGGCCGAACCCTTGTTTGACGTTATTCCGATCATGACCCGAGAGGGTGAAGACGGAATTGTCACCCAGTTCGATCAGCCGCCGCTAGAAAAGCTGGGCCTATTGAAGATGGACTTCTTGGGCCTTCGCAACCTAACCGTCATCGACGATGCCCTCGAAAACATTCGCAACAACGGCAAGACGCCTCCGGTACTCGAAGAACTCGACCTCGATGCCGACGAAAAGACCTTTCAGTTGCTTTCGGCGGGTGACACCCTTGGCGTGTTTCAGCTAGATGGTGACAACATGCGCACGCTACTGCGCCAACTTCGCCCGACGGAGTTCGAGCACATTTCGGCCGCCATCGCTCTCTATCGACCAGGACCGATGGGTGAAAACTCGCACACCAACTATGCACTTCGCAAGAACGGCCGACAACCGAACGTTCCGATTCACCCGAGCCTTCAAGAGCCACTCTCTGAGATTCTCGACCCGACCTACGGCCTGATCATTTATCAGGAGCAGGTTATGGCCGCGGCCCAAAAGGTGGCGGGCTACAGCCTTGCAGAAGCAGATATTCTGCGAAAGGCCATGGGCAAGAAAGACGAAGCCGAACTAAAGAAACTGTTCGAGTCCTTTTCCGCCGGTATGCTCGCGAACGGCTTCGAGGCAGACGCCGTAAAGCGTCTCTGGGAGACGCTCCTGCCATTCGCCGGATACGCCTTCAACAAGGCGCACAGCGCTTGCTACGGTGTGATCTCCTATTGGACCGGCTACCTAAAAGCCAACTTCCCGAGCGAATACATGGCGGCTCTGCTGACCTCGGTGGGTGACTCCAAAGACAAGCTCGGCGTCTACCTCAGCGAGTGCCGCAAGCAAGGCATTCGGGTTCTATCGCCAGACGTCAACGAATCGTTCGGAAACTTCACCGCGGTTGGCAACGACATTCGATTCGGGTTGACCGCAATCAAGAACGTCGGCGCAAACGTCGTCGAGGCGATCGTTCAAGCTCGAAAAGATAAGGGTCGTTTCACCTCTTTTGCCGATTTCTTGACCAAGGTGCCGGCGCAGGTGTGCAGCAAGCGAGTGGTCGAGTCGCTCATCAAGGCCGGTGCTTTCGATTCCCTAGGTCACACGCGTCGTTCGCTCATGATGATCTTCGAATCGGCGGTCGACAGCCAAGCATCGCTCAAAAAGAACGAGGCCAGCGGTCAGGTCGATCTATTTGGCGGGATGTTCGATGCCGATCCTGTAAACGTAAATGTCCCAGACGTGACCGAGTTCGACAAGCGCGAACGACTGGCCATGGAGAAAGAAATGTTGGGGCTCTACGTGAGTGACCATCCACTCTCGGGCAGAGAGCGGCAGCTTGCCAGCTTCGCCGAGATGTCTATTGCGGCCTTCAAAGAGTCGGGGCAGTTAAAAGAGGGCGATGTTATTTCGCTGGCCGGGTTGGTAACTTCGGCAGTAACCAAGCTCGGTCGCAAATCCGGCAAGCCTTATCTGATGTTGACCTTCGAAGACTTCGAGTCCGAGTTGACGCTGATGTTAGCCGGCAAGAGCTATGAAGACTTCGGCTCGAAACTGACTGCAGATACGGTGATTTCGGTGCGGGGTCAGGTGACCATCCGCGACGATGAGAGATCGCTTAGGGTCTATGACATCTCGGTGATTGAGGGAGACGCCGAGGGCGACAACCGCCCCGTCACGATCACCATCCAGGAGCGTCAGGCGACCCATCCAAACATAGAGCGACTAGACAAGATCTGCTCGATGCACCCCGGTTACAGTTCGGTGGTCATCAACATGATTTCGACCGATGGAGGACGAATCTTCGAGCTGGCCAAGAAGGTTCGCTACACGACCGCGTTTGCTTCCGAGATCAAGGGGTTGTTCGGAATCGGCGCATTGGGCCAACTAAAGCCGCAGCAAAATGACGGATCAGATGTCGCTGACGGTGCGGTAGCCGCGTTGGAAGTAGACCAGGGGATGCTGTTCGGCTCCGACGAACCCGTCGACAACATCGCCGATTAGCACGGCGTTTGCCTCGATATTCACGATTTCACGGATTCTCAGAATCAGCACCGAGCTCACGCCCTCGATGATTGGAAGCCCTCGGTCGTCGAATTGCCAGTCATCCAAGGCGAATCTTTGCGTGTGATCGGCAGCCATTCGTGTTGCGAGCTCGATGTTGTCGGTGCCGAGAGTGTGCAGCGCAACATGCTCGGCGGCTTCGAGCGAGGCCCAAGACGACGAACCCCTAGCCACGTTGAACGAAACCAGCGGGGGAGTCGCCCCAAGCGAAGTGACGGAGGTTGCAGTGAAGCCGACGGGGTTGCCTTCGGCGTCGTGGGTTGTGATCACAGCAACGCCAGAAGCGTGGCGTCTGAAGGTCTGCTTGAGTGCGTCTACCGCGGCTGAGTTATTTGGTTCTGTCATGTTCATTCGTTTCTAGGTTAACCCCCGAGTCGTAGAATTGTGATTCGTTCTAGAGAGGCACGCATGAGAATCGAAGACCTGCGCGGGTTGCCGCTTTCGAGTGCTCTGGTGAACTCGAGGGTGCCTCGCGCCGCTCTGGACATCGATTCCGCGGTAGCTCAGATCCGACCGCTGCTCGGAGACATAAAAAACCGCGGCGAGGATGCACTGGTCGACGTCGCTCAAAAGTTTGACGGTTTCGACCCAAGGCCTTTCAAAGTGTCGCCGGGCGAACTCGAATCGGCACTCGCCGAACTCGACCCGAAGCTTCGTTCTGCCATCGAAACCAGCATTGAGCGAGTGCGTGCCGTTTCTACGGCTGGTCTGGCTCAGCCGTTTTCTGTGCAACTCGCCGACGGGGCAACAGTTCACCAGCGTTGGCAGCCCGTCGACTCGGTCGGCTTGTATGTTCCAGGTGGAAAGGCCGTGTATCCCAGCAGCGTCGTTATGAACGTGGTGCCGGCTCAGGTCGCTGGCGTTGACAGACTGGCAATCGCGACACCTGGTCAGGCCGACTTTGCAGGCCGCCCGCACCCCACGGTGCTAGCAACAGCGGCCTTGCTTGGCGTTCAAGACGTTTTTGTAATCGGCGGACCCGCCGCCGTCGCCGCCTTCGCCTATGGCGTGCCGAGCATCGGGCTCGAGCCGGTAATGATGGTCACCGGACCCGGAAACATTTTCGTGGCCGCAGCCAAGCGAGCACTCCGCGGGCAGATTGGCATCGACAGCGAAGCTGGCACTACAGAGATTTTGGTTGTGGCCGATGATTCGGCCGACGCCAGGCTGATTGCCTTTGATCTGGTCAGCCAGGCCGAGCACGACGAGGCCGCCGCATGCGTTTTGGTTACCGCATCCGCGGAACTTTTGACGGCGGTTCAGCAAGAACTCGAGGCTGTCTGCGCAGCCACAGAAAACTCTGCGCGAGTCGCAACGGCCCTCTCGGGTGTGCAGTCCGCCCTGGTGCTAGTTGATGACCTAGGTGCGGCTATCGAGTTTGCTAACCACTACGCCACCGAGCACCTTGAGATCCACACCGCTGATCCGATGGGCGATGCTCGGCGGGTCTCTAATGCCGGAGCGATCTTCCTTGGCAAAAACTCGCCGGTGAGCCTCGGTGATTACAGCGCAGGCTCGAACCACGTTCTTCCCACTGGGCAGCAGGCAAAGTTTGGTGCCGGACTCGGCGTGCACACGTTCTTGAGGGCGCAGCAGCTCATCGATTATTCGAGCGAAGGCCTGGCCGAGATCTCGGCGTCGATTCAGGCGTTTGCCCGAGCCGAGGGGTTACCGGGTCACGCGGATGCGGTGCAAGCCCGCTTCGATTAGCTAAGGTCGTCGCTCACAGAGCCAGCGAGGCAGCTTTATCGACCTAGCCGACCTCCGTGGCCTTTACGCAAAGTTCACCTCGGGTTTTCGTTGCCATCTCGTTATCTGTTTTGCGATGTTGACGCGGGGCAAAAGGTGCGAATTCCGCCTATTTACTAGCGACACGCCGATACGCGAATGAATTTGATTTAGACCCCTTCAGACCACAAGATATAGTGACCGCATTGCAAAAAGTGTCTAGATATTGTGTCCCCTGTGGAAAACTGTGGATAACTTTTGCAAAAACTCAGGGAGGAGGCTTTCGACATGCACTGTCCGTTCTGTCGTCATGCCGATTCCAGAGTTATCGACTCCAGAACATCCGAGGATGGCGTCTCAATTCGACGTCGTCGCGAATGTCCTGAGTGTGGAAAGCGGTTTAGCACCACCGAAACTGCCAGCTTGACCGTGGTCAAGCGAAGCGGAGTCATCGAACCCTTCAGCCGACACAAAATCGTAAACGGCGTGCGCAAGGCGTGTCAGGGCAGACCGGTCAGTGAGGCCGATCTAGCACTGCTCGCTCAAACGGTAGAAGAAACCGTTCGCACCACCGGATCGTCACAGATAGAAGCAAATGAGATAGGCCTGGCCATTCTCGAACCGCTACGAAAGCTGGATGAAGTCGCATTCATGCGCTTTGCCAGTGTTTACCAAGGTTGGGAGACCCTGGACGACTTCGAAGCGGCCATAAATGTTTTGCGCTCGACTCGAGATGCCACAAGCGACCTCGACTCGAAGCGTGAAGGAATATCCGAACTTTCTCAGCGTTGAACCTGAGTTAAAACCAAAGCAGAAAGGCAATACCGTGACCGATACATCGGCATTCACCGGCAGCACCGCCGGAACCGGAGCGGGTCTCACGATCGAGCGCATCTACACCACCGAAGGTGTACATCCCTACGACCAGGTCAACTGGGAGTACCGTGACGTCGTTCAGACCAACTGGAAGAACGGAGAGGTGATCTTCGAGCAGCGTGGCGTAGAGTTCCCAGAGTTCTGGAGCATCAACGCTTCGACCATCGTTACCACCAAGTACTTCCGTGGAGCCGTTGGCACAGCTGAGCGTGAGTTCAGCCTCCGTCAGTTGATCGACCGCGTAGTGCTCACCTACACCCAGGGCGGCCGCGACCACGGTTACTTCGCTACCGAAGACGACGCCACAATCTTCGAGCACGAGCTCACCTATATGCTGTTGAACCAGGTCTTCTCGTTCAACTCGCCAGTATGGTTCAACGTTGGCACCAAGAGCCCGCAGCAGGTTTCTGCTTGCTTCATTCTCTCGGTTGACGACTCAATGGACTCAATCTTGAACTGGTACCGCGAAGAGGGAATGATCTTCAAGGGTGGTTCGGGTGCAGGTCTAAACCTTTCACGCATTCGTTCATCAAAGGAGCTTCTAAAGAACTCGGGTGGCTCGGCTTCTGGCCCAGTTTCGTTCATGCGCGGTGCTGACGCATCTGCAGGAACCATCAAGTCTGGTGGAGCTACTCGTCGTGCAGCCAAGATGGTTGTTCTTGACGTTGACCACCCAGACATCGAAGAGTTCATCGAGACCAAGGCTCACGAAGAGAAGAAGATTCGTGTTCTTCGCGACGCAGGCTTCAACATGGAGCTCGGTGGCAAAGACATCAACTCGGTGCAGTACCAGAACGCAAACAACTCAGTTCGTGTAAACGCAGAGTTCATGCAGGCAGTCGAGAACGGAACCAACTTCGGTCTTCGCGCTCGCACCACCGGTGAAGTTATCGAAGAAGTAGATGCTCGTGAACTATTCGCCAAGATCGCTGACGCGGCTTGGGAATGTGCTGACCCAGGCATCCAGTACGACGACATCATCAACGACTGGCACACCACTCCAGAGTCAGGTCGCATCAACGCGTCGAACCCATGTAGCGAGTACATGCACCTCGACAACTCGAGCTGCAACCT